>JAEEGL013939461.1_pt1 | contig 10705 bp, 7 predicted proteins | sample 9134231 | NCBI WGS metagenome assembly JAEEGL01 (sample SAMN16246548, study PRJNA631951) | gut metagenome | biome: gut microbiome; feature: rumen; material: fiber-attached | host: Bos | place: Iran: Karaj | collected 2018-10 | reverse complement strand
CCAAAGTAATGATTCCCTGGAAGCAGCCGTAGTCGTCTATGATGAGGGCAATCTGGTCCTTGGTCTTGAGGAGGCTTTCCCAGATGTCGGAAACGGAGGTTTCCTCGTGGAAGGCCGCAATCTTGCGCTTGATGCTCTTTAGGCGCATGTCAAATTTGTCTTCGGCCAGATTTTCCAGCGCATCGTAGCGGAGGATGTAGCCGGTGATGTATTCCGGAGAATCGGAATAGACCGGGATGCGGCTGTTGTGCGAGAGCTCTTCCTGCTTGTAGAACTGGCGAAGCGTCATGTTCTCCGAGGCAATGGCGGCCACGATGCGGGGCGTCATGATGTCGTAGGCCTTGATGTCGTCCAGTTTGATGATATTCTGGATAACCTTGTTCTCGCTGTTGTCCAGCACGCCTTCTTCTTCTCCCATGTTGGCCATGGCACTCACTTCCTCGCGGGAGATACCCAGATCGGGATCTTCATCCGAGATGGTGTTATGCAGCTTGTCGATGATCCAGACAATGGGAAATAGCAGGTAGACCAGAAAATTCATGATGCGGGCCAGCCACATGAGGTCTTTCCAATGGGAGGTCCCGATGGTTTTGGGAACGATTTCGGAGAAAACCAGGATGAGGACGGTCATGATGGCGCTGATGATGCCGAACCAGTGGTCTCCGGAAAGGAGGGTGGCCTGGTGGCCCACGGCGGCTGCACCCAGCGTATTGGCAATGGTATTCAGGGACAGGATGGCACTCAGGGGACGGTCCGGATCCTGCTTGAACTTCATCATCAGGGCGGCGTTCTTGTCTCCCTCGTCTTCCTTCATGGTTATGTAGGAGATGGGCGTTGACATGAGGACGGACTCCAGCAATGAGCAGAGGAAAGAGATGCTCATTGTCAACAGCAGATATATGACGAGGAGTGTCATGGTCAAGTTTTCAATCTGCAAATTTACTGATTTTTCACAAATTCCCCTATTCCCCTATAACGAATTCATTTTTATTTTGATAATTCTTAGAAAAGAATTAAATTTATCACAATTTGTGAACTAGCAACTAATTAAACCCAAAACACTCATATACTTATGACCAAAGAAATTTCCAGAAGATCATTCCTCAAAGCAGGAACCGCCGCTGCCATCGGTCTCACCATGGCACCCAAATCCGTACTGGCCAAGGCTAAGGACGTTCCCCCGCCGCCCATGGACCGCAAACTGAAGGTCCTCGCCGTGGGTATCGGCGGCCGTGGCGCCGCGGACATTGCGGAAGTAGCCAAGACCGAAGAAATCATCGGCCTGTGCGACGTGGACTGGAAGTATGCCGACCACGTGTTCAAAAAGTATCCTAACGCCAAGAAGTACAGCGACTACCGCGTCATGTTCAAGGAGCTGCTACCGGAGGCCGATGCCGTCATCGTAGCAACGGCCGACCACACGCACGCCATCATCGCCGCGGAAGCCATTGCTGCCGGCAAGCACGTCTATTGTGAAAAGCCCCTCACCCGTACCGTTTATGAATCCCGCCTGCTCACCAAGCTGGCCAAGAAGCACCGCGTAGCCACCCAGATGGGTAACCAGGGCGCTTCCGCAGAAGGCGTACGCAAGGTTTGCGAATGGATCTGGAACGGCGAAATCGGCGAGGTAACCCGCGTAGACGCCTTCACGGACCGTCCCATCTGGCCCCAGGGCCTGGAGCGTCCCGCCAAGGCGGAGAAACTGCCCAAGACCATGAACTGGGACTGCTTCATCGGCCCCGCTCCCATGCGTCCTTATCATTCCATCTACACCCCCTGGAATTTCCGCGGCTGGTGGGACTTCGGTACCGGCGCCCTGGGTGACATGGCCTGCCACATCCTGCATCCCGTGTTTGCAGCCCTGAAACTGGGTTATCCCACCAAGGTACAGGGCAGCTCCACCGCCCTCCTCACCGAATCCTGCCCTCAGGCCGAAAAGGTCCGCTTCGTCTTCCCCGCCCGTGACAACATGCCCAAGGTGGCCATGCCCGAGGTGGTCGTGAACTGGACCGACGGCGGCATCCTGCCCGACCGTCCCGAAGGCCTGCCCGTCGGCAAGGACCTGAACGATTCCGGCGGATGCCTCATCTTCTACGGCACCAAGGATACCCTTATCTGCGGTTGCTACGGCGTAAATCCTTACCTCCTGAGCGGTCGCAACCCCGAGGTTCCTCACGTGCTCCGCGAGGTCAAGACCTCCCACCAGCAGGACTGGGTCCGCGCCTGCAAGGAAGACCCGGATTATCGCGTGCCTTGCGTATCCGACTTCGCCCAGGCCGGCCCGTTCAATGAGATGGTAGCTATGGGCGTGGTAGCCGTTCGCCTGCAGAGCCTGAACATGGAACTGGAATGGGATGGTGAAAACATGAAATTCACCAACATCCCGAAGGATGCCACCATCCGCACCATGATCCACGACGGTTTCTCCATCCACGACGGTCACCCTACGTTCGAGAACGTGTACACAGATCCCGTAGATGCCAACCAGTATGCTGCAGAACTCATCAAACCCGTCTTCCGTGACGGTTGGGTACTGCCGGAAATGCCTAAAGACTAATTATTAATAAAACGAATAATCACAATGAAAAAACTGCTTTTTCTTTCCGCAGCAACCCTTCTGGTTATGTGCGCAGTAGCTTGCAAAAACAACAATAAGCAGGGCGGCGTTCCCGCCTACACCGTAGTAGAAGCCCCTCAGGTGAACCTGGATGAATTCCCGGTAGATGACGAGGGCTATGTAGTCCTTTTCGACGGCACCTCCACCAAGGGCTGGCGCGGATACGGCAAGGCCGATCTTCCTTCCCGCTGGACCATTGACGAAGGCGCCCTCAAGTTCAACGGAACCGGTACCGGCGAAGGCCAGACCGGTGAAGGCGGAGACATCATCTTCGCCCATCAGTTCAAGAATTTCACCCTGGAACTGGAGTGGAAAATCTCCAAGGGAGGTAATTCCGGTATCTTCTACCTGGCCAAGGAAGTCACCACCAAGGACGAGAACGGAAACGAGCGTTACGAGCCCATCTACATCTCCGCTCCCGAGTACCAGGTGCTGGACAACGCCAACCATCCCGATGCCCTCCTGGGCGTGGACGGCAACCGTCAGTCCGCTTCCCTGTACGACATGATTCCCGCCGTTCCCCAGAACCAGAATCCTTACGGTGAGTGGAACAAGGTCAAGATCCTCGTTTACAAAGGCACCGTCGTTCACTTCCAGAACGATGTGAAGGTTCTTGAATACCATCTGTGGACCCAGCAGTGGACCGACATGCTCCAGGCCAGCAAATTCAGCCAGAAGGACTGGCCACTCGCTTTCGAACTGCTGAACAACTGCGGCGGCGAGAACCACGATGGCTATTTCGGTCTGCAGGACCACGGCGACGATGTCTGGTACCGCAACATCCGCATCAAACTGATGGACTAATATGAAAAGGAGTATTATTTTCCTCGCCTTTGCTGCCATGATGGCTTTCCCTGCCTGCGCCCCCAAGGAAGCGGCTCCCGTCAAGAAGGATATGTGCATCCAGATGTACTCTGCCCGCAGTATCCTCAATCACGACAATTATGCCGAAGTCCTGAAGACCATCGCCGGAATGGGTTACACCGCCGTGGAAGCAGCCAGCTATGACGGAGACCAGGGTCTCATCTACGGAGACACCCCCGAGGTGTTCAAGCAGAAGGTGGAAGCCGCCGGAATGAAGGTGCTCAGCGCCCACGTATCCCGCGGTCTCTCCCCTGAAGAACTTGCCAGCGGAGACCTCACGGCCGCCCTGGCCTGGTGGGACAAGTGCATCGAGGTGCACAAGGCCGCCGGCATGAAGTACATCGTAACGCCCTGGATGGGCCTCCAGTCCAGCATCCACGATCTCCAGGTTTACTGCGATTATCTCAATGAAGTAGGCCGCCGCTGCCAGGCCGCCGGCATCAAGTACGGCTACCACAACCACGCCTACGAATTCGAGAAAGTGGAAGACCAGGTCATGTACGACTACATGCTGGAGCACACGGACCCCGCCCTGGTGTTCTTCCAGATGGACGTGTACTGGGCCGTCATCGGCAAAGCATCTCCCGTAGACTACTTTGAGCGTTATCCGGGCCGCTTCACCATGCTCCACATCAAGGACGAATGGGAAGTGGGCCAGAGCGGCATGGTGGGCTTCGACGCCATCTTCAAGAATGCCGACAAGGCCGGTCTGCAGGACTTTGTAGTGGAAATCGAGCGCTACAAGCACGATGACATCCTGGTAAGCTTCCAGGAAAGCGCCGATTATTTACTTACCGCTCCTTTCGTTAAGGCCACCTATTCGAAATAGGATCAGCCGCTTAGATTTCTTTTATAGGCCCGGAAGATTATCCGGGCCTATTTTTGTATTACACCGTCTTTTTGTGTACATTTGTAGATTATGAGGAAAAAAAGAATCATAGCGGTCCTGTGCGCCTTTGTGATGGCCATCGCTCCCATCGGCGCTGTGTTCAAGGAAGACAATCTGAACCATACGCTCTCCGTGCTTCTGATGGAACTCAAGGAAACTTATTCCGGCCTTATCCAGTTCAGCGGAAGCGCCGAGAAGCGTATCAAGGAACAGCACCAGAAACTGGTGGAGCTTATTAACGAGTGTAACGAGCTCTCCGTCATGCTGTATTCCCAGGCCTCCGAGAACACCTTCGACCTTACCTTCGCCCTGAACGAGGTAACCAAGCAATATGAGGGGTTCAAGAATAACGACACCCCCTATGCAGAGGTCAAAGCCAACCTTACCACGGAAATGGAAAGGTACAACCGCCTGGTTCTCACGTTGCGGAAAATGCCCCCGGAGCGCACGGCCGAAGAGATTAAGCAGGATGCCCGGGTAGCCGTCGCGCTGGATTCCGTAAGCAATGCACTGGCTCAGGCCGATACGGCCATCCTCTCCACACCGGACTTCGCCATTCAGGAATTTGACATGAAGATGGACGATGCCACCATCGCCGTGAGGGACAGCTGTCTGTATGTGGCCGAGCAGATAGTAGCCTACTACTGGCAACAAATCCAGCAGATAGATAAAGACCAGGAATACTACGACCAGACGGACGAACGCCTGAGGGGCGCTTACACTTATGCACAAGAGCGCTATGAAACCGTTCAGCAAAAGGTCTTTGTCCAGGGGCAAAGCAATTATTTCAAGACCCTCGGCCACTTCTCCTACCGTTTTAAGCGCGCCATGGCCGATTTCCGCAGCCGCTACAGCCTGAACGTGAACCGTTCCGAAGAGGATGTAGTGAGCTCCTGGAGAGGCCCTGTCGTATACTTCTATTCCTTTATGCTTCTGCTCGTGCTGGCGGTTGCCATTTGGATTGCCACCATCATTGTAAACTGGGGCGTAAAACGAACCCGGATGGGCAAGACGGAGTGGTTCAATAATCACAAGGGCATGATTATCGCCCTTCTGGGCGTATTTCTCTTTGGGGTATTCCTGTTCTTCAACGCCAAAGCCAGCAACAACACCTTCATCGTGCGTTCTTCCAAGATGATGGGAGAGTTTGCCTGGCTTATCGCGGCCATCTTCTTGTCCATGCTCATTCGCCTGGACAGATCCCAGATCAAGAACACGCTGATCTCCTACATCCCCACCCTCGTCATGGCGTTCATCGTCGTGTATTTCCGCATCATCTTCATTCCCAACAGCGTCATCAATCTGTTGTTCCCGCCCCTGCTGCTCCTGGCTACCATTTCGCAGTTCTGGGTCAACTCCAAAAAGTATCCGAATGAAGACCGTGGAGATGTTATCCTCCTGTGGATAAGCGCCATTGTTATGACCCTTGCCACCATCATCTCCTGGATCGGTTTGGTGATGGCGGCTCTGCTGATCCTCATCTGGTGGTTTTTCCAGCTGTCCCTCCTGGAAACCCTCATCGCCATCTCCGAACTTCTCAATCGTTACTACGACAGCCATGTCAAAAAGAAAATGGCCGAGTATCGGCTCAAAAATCCCAACATGCCGCTGTCATCCAGTATCAAGGGCTCCTATATCAGAGTAACCTGGCTGGACGATCTCCTTAAGATGACCCTGATGCCCTTGCTGCAACTGTGGTCCTTCCCGGCCGCCGTATTCATGGCCTGCAACGTGTTCAATTTCACCAAGGTGGCCGAGAAATTCTTCTTCACGCATTTCATCCAGGCCGGAAGCGAGGCCTCCGGAGGCGGTATTACCATGTCCCTGTTCCTCATCCTCCTCATTGTCAGCCTGTTCTTCCTGTTCCGCTACCTGGTGTATGTAGGCAAGGCTGGCTACCGGGCATGGAAAACCAAGGAGGCCGTCCGCAAACTGGGAGAAAACGTGCTGTTCAAGGAGACGGATATCAACTTCAACCTGGCCAACAACATCATATCCCTGCTATTATGGGGTATCTACATCATCATTGTCTTCCTCATGCTCAAGATTCCGGCCTCGGGCCTTGCCCTTATAACCACAGGTCTGGCCACTGGTATGGGCTTTGCTATGAAGGACATCCTGAACAACTTCTTCTATGGCATCCAGCTCATGGGAGGACGTGTGCGCGTAGGCGATGTAGTGGAATGTGACGGAATCCGCGGAAATGTCGTAGGGCTCTCTTACCAGACCACCCAGATTGAAGGGGTGGACGGTTCCATCATGTTCTTTACCAATTCGGCCCTCTTCAACAAGAACTTCAAGAACCTCACGCGCAACAACTCCTACCAGATAATAAGTTTCCTGGTGGGAATAAAGTATGGAACCGACGTAGAAAAGGCCCGCCAGATCATTGTGGATGCCCTTACGCCCCTCATGGTCAAGGACAAATACGGCCGTGAAGTGGTGGACAAACGCTTTGGCATCACGGTTCGCGTGCACGATTTTGGAGATAGCGCCATTGTGCTGAACGTGCTGGTCAAGGTAACCGTGGAAACGTATGCTTCCTTCCCGGCCAAGGCCAGGGAAGCGGTTTACAAGGCCTTCAACGAGAACGGAATAGAGATTCCTTTCCCGCAGCAGGACGTCTATATCAAGGAACTTCCCGAGCAGCATGCCTAGGGTGTTTTTCAACCCTTTTACGGGTCTGTACTACGTCCTCAGGAGAAAACCCCGTCGGGCACCGGTTACTCCCGAAGTGGAGCAGCTGCGTGCCCAGGCCAAGGCCTCCCTACCCCCGCGGCTCAAGGAACTGGCCGATGAACACGGTTTCACGTACAACCGGGTCACCATCAAGAACAACATCAGCAATTGGGGCAGCTGCTCCGTCAGGGGCAACATCAACCTCAATCTCCGCCTGGTCACCCTCCCCCAGCCGTTGCAGGATTATGTTATGCTCCACGAGCTCTGCCACCTGAAGGAAATGAACCACGGACCCAAATTCCACGCCTTGCTGGAATCCCTTTGCCCGAATCACCGGACACTGGAAAAAGAATTGAGACAATACAAGTTACGTTAAACCAGGATGCCTAGCGTAGCCATCATAGGAGCGGGAGCCGCCGGCTGTTTCTGCGCCGCCGAACTAAGGAGGCGGGTGCCGGAATTGTCTGTGACCCTATTCGAAGCGGCCTCCAAACCCCTCGCCAAGGTAGCTATCACCGGAGGGGGCCGATGCAACCTCACCAATTCTTTCGAGGGAATCCGCTCGCTTTCAGAGGCTTACCCCCGTGGGGAGCGCGTCATGAAGAGAGCTCTGCAAGCCTTTTCACAGGACGACACCGTAGAATGGTTCCAGAGCCGGGGCGTCCCCCTGGTACTCCAGCCGGACCATTGCTGGTTTCCCCAGTCGCAAGACGCCCAGGACATTGTCCGCTGCCTCCTCCGTGCTGTGAAAGGAACCGATATAAGGCTCAATTCCCGCGTAGACAACGTTCAAGCCCTGCTACAATCGTATGACTTTGTCGTCGTAACTACCGGCGGTGCTCCCAAGGGCCTTCCTTTCCTGGAAGGACTGGGACTGGAACTGATTCCGCCGGTCCCCTCCCTCTTTACCTTCACCATCCCCGATCCTGCCCTGCGCAGCCTCATGGGACTGGTGGTGGAGGCTTCCATCGGCCTCGCCGGTACTTCCTTCAAGGCCGAAGGGCCGCTTCTCATCACGGACTGGGGGCTCAGCGGGCCCGCCACGCTCAAGCTCTCCTCCTACGCCGCACGCCATCTGGCCGAAAGCGGCTACAAGGGAACCGTCACGGTAAACTGGCTCGACGCCAATGAAGCCCAGGCCCGGGAACTTTTGCAGGAAACGGCCTCCCAGAACCCTCAGAAGCAGATTTCTACCACTCACCTGCTCCAGAGCCGCCTGTGGAACCATCTGCTGGCCAAAGCCGGCCTGCGTCCGGACATCCGCTGGGCCGAATTGGGCAGCAAGGGACTCAACCGCCTGGTAGCCGTCCTCACGGCCGATTCCTATCCCCTCACCGGCAAGAGCAAGTTCCGCGAAGAATTCGTCACGGCCGGCGGCGTAGCCCTTTCCAACATCAATCCGAACACCCTCGAATGCAAACAGCACCCGGGCCTGTATTTTGCAGGCGAAGTGCTGGACATAGACGCCATCACCGGCGGTTTTAACCTGCAGGCCGCCTGGAGCACCGGCTATGTCTGCGCCCAATCCATAGTCAACAGCCTATGACAACCGAACTGATCCTCATTCTGGCCATCACGGCCGTTATCCTGGCCGCCCTCATCACCTGGCTCATCATGCACGCGCATGAGGTAAAGGCCTGCAATGCCCTGGAGAACGAACTCATCGCTTCCCAGGAGGCCCTCAAGGCTTCGCAGGCCATCCGCGAGGCTGAATCGGCCGCCCATGACAAAGCGCTCCAGATGCAGCAGGAAGCCTTTTCCCAGCAACTGGAGGCCGTGCGCAGCCAATTATCGGCCGAAACGGAGAAACTCCTGAAGCAGCGGGAAGACACCCTGCAGAAGAAGGCCGAAGAGACCTTCAAGACCCTTGCCGGCCCCCTAGGCAAGGACCTCAAGGCCATGCAGGAGAGTTTCGACGCACAGAAACGCACCCAGGCCGAAGGCACCGCCAGCCTCAAGACCGCCATGGAACAGGCCGTCAAGCACCTTCAGGACCAGACAACGGCCATAGGCTCCAAGGCCGATAACCTGGCCCAGGCCCTCAAGGGACAGAACAAGATGACCGGTACCTGGGGCGAAATCATCCTCTACAACATGCTGGTGAACGAAGGCATGGAAGAGGGACGCGATTTTGACAAGGAAGAGACCTTGCGCGACGCCCAGGGCAATATAGTGTACAACGAGGATAGCGGCAAAAAGATGAGGCCGGACTACATCCTCCATTATCCGGATAAGACCGAGGTCATCATCGATGCCAAAACCTCCATGGAAGCCCTTTCGGACTGGTATGCCGCCGAAGACCCGGCCGTCAAGGATGATGCCGCCCAGCGCAACCTCACGGCCATCCGCACTCAGATCAAAAGCCTGTCCGGCAAACGCTACCAGGATTATGTAAGGGAAGGCTACAAGACCCTGGACTACGTGATTATGTTCATTCCCAACTACAGTTCCCTGCAACTAGCTAAAACGCTGGCTCCCAATATTTTCCAGGAAGCCTATCAGCAAGGGGTGCTCATCACTACGGAAGAGACGCTCATGCCTTTCCTGCGCATGATCCGCATAGCCTGGACCAATTACGACCAGGCCCGCAACCAGGAGAAGATTATCAAGGCAGCCCAGACCATGGTGGACCGCGTGTACGACTTTGCCAAAGCCCACGCCGCCATGGGAGACAAACTGCATGCAGCCGTGGAGGAATACGACAAAGTGTCGCTGAAGATTGGAGAATCGGGGAATTCTATCCTGACATCGGCCCGGCAGCTCATCAAGCTCGGGGTGCCCAAGAATCCTAAGAAACCGCTTCCGGATTCAGAAGAATAAAACTAATACCACAGTTTTGCGCAAAAGCAGCGTCAGATTGGGAATCTCCCAGCATGACGCTGCTTTTCGCGTCTATGTCCGGGAAGAGGTCACAGGCCTCGTAGAACATGCCTGGATTGGGTTTGCGACGGGGATCTTCTTCCGAAACGGCCGTGCAGGTGAGAATGAGGTCTATGCGCCCGCCAGCCTCCAGGATATCCTGCATCATTTGGGCATGTACCTGGGCCAGTTGGGCATCGGTCATAAGCCCTTTCCCCACTCCGCGCTGGTTGGTAACCAGCACAATATGCTTGAACTTCCCGGCCCACCGGGCCAGGGCTTGAAGGATGCCCGGCATCCATTCCCACATCTGGGGCGTGCGCACATAATCTCCCGGCAGATGGCGGTTGAGCACGCCGTCCCGGTCCAGGAAAAGGGTGGTGGCATCGGCCTTTATAACAGCCTCCGAGGCCTTCTGGACGGAGAACCAGGCCGGGATGGCCCACTGCGCTTTCCGGTAGTCTTCCGGTATACCTATATCTATAAAGTAGGCATCACTTACCCATCCGCCAATCTCTCCTATGGCGGCACCGGGCTCCAGCACTTCCTTCTCGAAAGAAAACTTTTCCGGCAGAATGCTAAGATCCAGTCTGCTGCGGTCCAAAAGATAAACCCCGCCATTGATAAGCCCTTCCCCGCAGTGCTGCTTTTCGTGGAATCTTGTGATAAGATGCCCGGTCGGGGCCGGGCATGACGGCCCGTCATGGCCGGCTTGACCGGCAATCTCAACCGCCCCGTAGCGGTCGAAATCCTTCATGGGCTTGAGAGCCAGGGTTACGGCGTGGGCGCAGGGCATG
>JAEEGL013602848.1_pt1 | contig 10705 bp, 14 predicted proteins | sample 9134231 | NCBI WGS metagenome assembly JAEEGL01 (sample SAMN16246548, study PRJNA631951) | gut metagenome | biome: gut microbiome; feature: rumen; material: fiber-attached | host: Bos | place: Iran: Karaj | collected 2018-10 | reverse complement strand
TCCTGGCCGCCTCCTACGAGGCATATGATCGTCGCCCAATCTTCACGCTGATCAAGCGACCAGATTAAGAACGAGGCTTCAGAAACAGGAAAATTTGGAACTTTCAGTTTATTACCGTATGTTCCTCCTCGTTTCAGATAACAGAGCAGAGTGCTTTGGTACGGCGGCGTTTGTTAATTAATGAGTGATTATGATTTTTAAATCATCAATTTATCAATACATAATTATGTTATGCTTACTTGAAAAACTGAGGGTTGAATCGATATTTCCCTCTGCCTGCGCCTGTCGCAGAAATAATTGCTCCGATCGATAGAAGTTTTTTGCCTGGCGGCTTCCTTCTTTTTGAACTGTTGCAAATTCTGCAACAACTGCGCTGTGTTCCAGTCCTTCTCGCTGGAATACATTACGTATGTGGCGCGAAACGGTTGTGGCGGCATTGTCCTTAGATGCCCAACGAAGTCGTTGACGGCTATTAATCAGTCAGTAACGAATGGCTTTCGCTAAGAGGAGTCCAAGCTTTTGATAGAAGAAATAGAGAGACTGTCCAGGTTTCTTTAGGGCCTGCTGGGAAAGAGAGGCGGCAAACTTCCTCATATGCAATCGGCTGGGAAACGATCGACAAGCAACGACCGTTCACATCATAGAAAGCAAGTATTGCTACTGCATCACCAACAGTTGAATACACTTCGGCTTCAACATGTTGACCATCTGTTATAAAGTCGCGGACGACTACTCGGGCGGTTCCAAGATTATCGCGATAATAATGGAATCGCGTTTGATCACTAAAGGTATTCTCTCCCACGATGTTGTCCCATTCCTCAGGAGAACCGGAAAAATAGACGTCAGCTATTGGACAACTTTCGAATGCGTTACTCCCAATGAATGTGACGCTATTCGGAATGGTCACGCTGGTCAGGAGGCGGCAATCAGAAAAGGCAATACCGCCGATTTCTGTAACACCATCCTCGATGGTCACACTGGTCAGGCTGCCACATTCAGAAAAGGCGCGACCGCCGATTGTTGTTACACTGCTCGGGATGTTTAAATATGTCAGATTGTCACAATTGTAACAGGCGGAGTTTCCTATCGTTGTAACACTATGCGGGATGTACAAGTAAGGCAGACTGGAGCAGTTATAAAAGGCATAGTCTCCGATCATTGTAACACTATTCGGGATGGATACGCTAGTCAAACTGGAACAATTGCGGAAGGCGTAGCTGGCGATCTCCGTCACACCGCTCGGGATGATCACGCTGGTTAGACTGGAACAGTTGGAAAAGGTGTAATAGCTGATTTCCGTAACACCATCCCCGATGATCACACTGGTCAGACTGTGACAGTCTTCAAAGGCGTAATCGCCAATTTCTGTAACGCTATCCGGGATGTAAATGCTGGTTAGGTTGGGACAGTGGGCAAAGGCACTACCATAAATTCTCGTAACACTGTTTGGAATGGTAACGCTGGTCAGGTTATAACAATCGTAAAAGGCACGGACGCCGATAGAAGTGACACCTGTTGGAATTATCACATTTGTCAGCTTGTCACAATCGCGGAAGACATCAACGCCAATCTCCGTGACGCTATTCGAGATGGTTACGCTGGCCAGACCGGAACACTCACGGAAGGCACCACTACCAATTTCCGTAACACTGTCCGGAATGTTCATATTGGCCAGTTTCCAACAGCCATAAAAGGCACGAGAACCAATCGTTGTAACACCATCCGGGATGGTCACACTGGTCAGGTTTTCGCACTCGTAAAAGGCATAATTGCCGATTGATGTTACTCCACTCTCCAGTACGACTGTTCTCACTTCTTCAGCAGACCATGGACTTTGGTCACTTTTAGAATAGTGGCTCATAGAACCGGTCCCGGAAATTGATAGCACTCCGTCGTTGCTCAAGGACCAGGACAGATTATCGCCGCATGTTCCGTTCCTTGCTGTATCTGCATAAGCAAACAAACAGAATACGACCGAAAACAAACAAGTGATAATCAGTCCGTATGACAATCGTCGCATCTTTTTCTCCATATTTCAAATTTTACATCGGTGATACTGATGCTTTCGTCGAGGAACCACAGAGAAGGTGTGGGAGGAGCGGTGGAGACGGTGACTCATCCCTGCGTTGTCCAAAGGTTCTCCCGTTTCCTATTTCTCCCCGTCCGCCCGGATCTCCCGGAAAAAGTCCCCCCTCGGCTCGATCGGGAGCCGCAGGTCGTATCCGAGCCGGATCAGTTCCTGCAGTTTGATGAGCATCAGGTTGATCTCCGAATTCATCATCTTCGCGATCCCGACCACGTCGTAGCCGTCCCGCACGTATTCGAGACACTCCTCCGTGTCGAGGAGCAGATGCGCCGCGAAGACGTTCGCCTCGTACTCCGTCGAGTTCTGCATCCGGAACAGCTCGAACTCCCGGATCCCCTGGCCCCGGGCGAGGTCCCGGTGGTAGATGTCGTGCCCGAGCTCGTGGGCGCAGACCATCCGTGTCAGGCAGTCGTCCATCCGGTCGTTGAGGAAGATCGCCCGGTGCTTCCACCGGTAGATATACATGCCGAGCAGATCGTGAAAGTCCCCCACCGGGATCACGTCGATCCCGCGCGCCCGCGCGATCTGCACCGGATCCCGCGTGCCGTGGGTCCGGACCAGCTGATTCGCTTTTCTGTAGATCCCTTCCGAATCGGTCAAGACCGATACACCTCCTTCCCCTGAGACATCGTCTCAGGAACATGATACCGCCGCGCGTGTCCCGTTACCGGGACCTGTCTCCGCGGCGTTTCGGGGCGGTGTATTTTTTGTTTTCCTCTTTCGCCTTCCAGTAGTAGTTCTGGAGCGCCCTCATGACGCCGTCGAGGTCGTCGTCGGACAGCTCTCCCCCGGCGAACAGGCCGCCCATCTCCTCGACGAGTTGCATGGCCTGTTTCTTCCCGCCGTAGCCGTAGCGCGCCGCGGCCGCCGCGACGAAGTCGTCGTTCTCGTTGTGGAGATAGTCCGCGTCGACTTCGAGGATCCCCGCGAGGCGCGCGTAGACGCCCCGGTCCTGGGGGTAGGTACGGCCCTTCTCGTAGTTGCTGATCGTGTTCAGCCCGAGACCGGCCTTCTTCGCGAGATCCTGCTGGGTCATCTTTTTCCGGAGCCGGCATGCCCGGAGCTTTTCGCCGAAAGTCATAAGTCCACTCCTGATGGTTCACAAAGAATTTGTGAAAATTTTTTCGAAAAATCCCTTGACATTCACAATCGGCTTGTGATATAATGCGATACACAAACGGATTGTGAACCTCCTGAGCCTATTGTACCGCATACCGCCGGATTTGTCAAGTGGTTTGTGAAAACAAGGGAAAATATTTCGGAAAGCTTCCATAAAAAGATGGCTGATCTACCTAACAGTGTTCTCGGCGTTTCCGCGGGCTTAACTAAGGGTAGATCAGCCACTGAGGCAAGTGTAGCAGATCGGCCCGGTTTTGTCAAGAGATAAGGCAAAGATTTTTTCCGAATATATATATACCAGGGGGTCCCGGTCCGGTACGAAAACGATTTCGGAGGGAAGGGGGAGAGGTACGGATGAGAGACCCGTCGGAGCGCGTGATCCTCCACTGCGACATGAACAACTTCTACGCCTCCGTGGAGTGCATGCTGGATCCCTCCCTCCGGGGACGGCCCCTGGCCGTGTGCGGCTCGGCCGAGGAGCGTCACGGGATCGTCCTCGCGAAGAACTACCCGGCGAAGGCATACGGGGTGACCACCGGGGAGGCCACCTGGCAGGCCCGGGAGAAATGCCCCGGCCTCGTCGTCGTCGAGCCGCATTACGAGCAGTATATGAAGTTCTCGCGCCTCGCCCGGTCCGTCTACGAGCGGTATACGGACCAGATCGAGCCCTACGGGATGGACGAGTGCTGGCTGGACGTCACCGGCGACCGCCGCTCGGGATACGAGATCGCCGACGAGATCCGCCGCACCGTCACCGCCGAGCTCGGCCTGACCATCTCCGCCGGCGTCAGCTTCAACAAGATCTTCGCGAAGCTGGGCTCGGACATGAAGAAGCCGGACGCCGTGACGGAGATCCCGCCGGAGGGGTTCCGGGAGAAGATCTGGGACCTCCCGGCCTCGGACCTCCTCGGCGTCGGCCGCTCCACGGAGAAGGTCCTGAGGATGTTCGGGATCGAAACGATCGGGCAGCTGGCCCTGGCGCCGGAGATCCTGCTCAAAAACAAGTTCGGGAAGGTCGGGCTCGTCCTGAAGCGCTACGCCGCCGGCCTCGACACCTCCCCCGTGATGAAAGCGGATTACGAGAGCCCCGTGAAGAGCGTCGGCCACGGCATCACGACCCTGGAGGATTTGGAGAACGACGCCGAGGTCTGGCCGGTGATGCTGGAGCTGGTCCAGGAGATCGGGACGAAACTGAGGGCTCACGGCAAGGTGGCGAAGGGGATCTCCGTCACGATCCGCGACAACGGCCTCTACGTGAAGGAGTGGCAGACGCGCCTCCCGGTCCCGACCCACAGCGCCGCGTCCCTGGCCCGGCACGCCTTCGCCCTCTTCAGGAAGAGTTACGCCTGGCAGCGGTCGATCCGCTCCGTTACGGTCCGGGCCATCGACCTGGCGCCGGAGACCGCCCCCTACCAGTGCGACCTCTTCACGGATCTCGGCCGGCTGGATCGGCACGAGAAGCTCGAGTCGGCCGTCGGGGAGATCCGGGAGCGGTTCGGGAAGAAGTCCGTCCGGAACGCCGTCCTCCTCCGGGACTTCAAGATGCCCGGGGAGGGGAAGATCGAAGTGGTCATGCCCACCGGCATGGTCTGAAGAAAAAGAAGACAGAAAGACAATGTAAGAAAGGGAAGAGACGATGCAGCAGCACAGAAAAGTCTATGTGGCCGTCAATCTCGACGTGGATACGGAGGGCCGCGTACGGCCCCGGTACATCCGCTGGGAGGACGGGCAGGTCTACCGGATCGAGCGGCTGAAGCAGCGCGTCCCCGCCGCCTCGACGAAGGTCGGGGGATGCGGCATGCGCTATACGGTGGTGATCGAGGGAAAGGAAACGTATCTGTTCAACGAAGACGAACGGTGGTTCGTCGAAGCGAGGGGGGCGATCGCGTGATCCTGTCACGGCAGAACATCGAGGAGATCGCGTCGGTCCTCGTGGACGACTACCGCGCCGCGTGCCGCCTCCCCGGCCCCGGGGAGACCGGGGGGCCGGCCGGGGTCGACATCGACCGGTTCGCCGTCGGGTATCTCAATCTCCGGATCAACTACCAGTACCTCTCGCCGGACAACTCCTTCTGCGGCCTCACGGCCTTCGCCGACACGGACTACACCTACGAGGTGGAAGGCAGGCGCCGGACGATCTGGGTCCCGCAGAGCCAGATCCTGCTGAACGAGCTCTTCTTCTGGCACGATCTCAGAGAAAAGCTCGCCGGGCAGAGACGGTTCACCGTCGCGCACGAGTGCGCGCATCAGATCCTCTACCAGATGGGGGAGGAGGAAGGCCTCATCGCCTGCCGCCGGACGGCCCCCGGCGGGGACGTCTCGGCGCCCCGGCAGCCGAGGACGGAGGCCGACTGGAACGAATGGCAGGCGAACGCGCTCGGCGCCGCGCTCCTGATGCCGCTCCGCGACGTGGACGTCGCCATGCGCTGCCTCGCGCCGGGAAGACGGCTCAGGGAGAGCGCCGGCTGGTTCGGCCGGTCCGACTGGTTCGTCATCAAATCCTGCGCCGCGCTCTTCGGCGTCTCGCCGAAGGCGATCACCATCCGGCTCCGCCAGCTCGGCTACGTCGAGGAGGCGCCAGGAGAAGGGAGGAGCCTGTAAGATGGGAAGAAACGCCATCCGGTTCACGGAGCCGTCGGACGAGCTGAGACAGAAGATCGTCCGCGCGAGGGAGGCGATCGCCGCGCAGAAGACGCGGTTCCTCGTCTGCCCCTACTGCCGGCACAAGGCCGCCGCCGTGTACGAGGACACGAGGGGCCACGTGGAGACGAAATGCGCGAAGTGCGGCCGGACGACCGTGTTCGACGTCATGAGCATGCGCCGCGCGTCCGCCGGACTTTCCGATGAGGAACTGTCTGGCGGGATCAACGAAGACAAGGAATAGGAGGGGAAGAAAAGGACCGGGAAGAGAAGAGAACGACCAAATCAAGTATCACTTTGCAATGTAGAAAAACGCTGAGCTGTGGAGCCGCCCGACGGGCGAAGTCATCCTGACGCCGCATGAGGAGAGAATGCAAGAAAGTCTCTCCGTCACCGGCCCGGGGTGCGCCGTCGGACGGCTCTTTTTTGCCGCCTCCGCCCGCGCCCCGCCGGATTTGAAGAGAACGAACGACTGACGAAAACGGAAAGAGGAGACGGAAATTGTATAAGTCGAATGAATTTGAATACGACCTGTGGACGGCGGAGGAAAACGGGATAAAGCGCTGCTACGCCCGGCTGAAGGCGACCGGGGAGGTATGCGAGATCGCGCCGGAGGTGATGCGCTGCCTCCGCGCGGAGGAGAAGCGCCTCTACCGGGAGAAGGAAAAACGCGCGAAGCTCGGCGCACCGCTCTCGCTCGAGGCGGTCGCCGAGGAGGGGCTCGAGAGCTGGTTCGAGGACGGCGGCGCCGGCGTGAGCGAGATGGAGACGAGAGTGGAAGAGGAGGAATTCAGAAAGCTCCTCACGCCGAAGCAGCGGGCGGTGTACGACGCCTGCATGCGGGGTGGCGTGAGCGTCCGGGCGTACGCGAAGGAGCGGGGCCTCTCGCCGAAGACCGTGTCGGGGACCGTGGCCGCGATCCGGGAGAAATTCAGAAAATATTCGGGGGACACCCCCACAAACGGCTGAAAAATGTCCGTTGTCGTATAGAGGGACGTTTTCCCGAAAACGTCCCCCCGCGCCCGGCCGATCTGCCGGGCGGAAGACTTGACAACTGAATATCCGGTCACCGGGTACGTTCCCGGTATCACGAGCCGTGCTTACAGGCGCGCCACGACCCGGGCCGGCGGAGAGGACCGCCCGGCGCGGCGAGCGATAGAGCCCATGTAACGAAATCCGAAACCGCGGACGGAGGCGGCCACGACGGATGCCGGGGCCAATGATACTTCCGTAACTCGCGGCCCGGCCATAACGAAGGCGGGGAGGGGAGAGCCCTATGGAGCGGTCGCGCGGACCGCCGCCGGGTGACCGCTACCTAACCGGGGACGGCGGACGAAACCGGATGAGACGACCTGAGAGGAGAGAGCAGATTTGGACGAACACTGGGAATACAGAAGAGCGGATCTTTACCTCGCGGATCTCGGGGAGATCCCGGCGGGGCCGGACGGATCCCACGTGCAGGGCGGCATCCGTCCCGTCGTGGTGCTGCAGAACGAGGTCGGGAACGCCTGCGCCCCGACCGTGACCGTCGTCCCGGTCACGTCGAAGAGAAGGAAGGGCGACCGGCAGCCGACCCACTGCGTCCTGGCCGGGGGCGGCGTCCTCCCGGCCGAGAGCGTCGCGCTCGGCGAGCAGATCACGACCATCGACAAGAGGCAGTGCCTGAAGTATCTCGGACGGCTGAGCCGGCAGGAGACGGACCTTGTTAGGACCGCGGTCGCGATCGGGATCTCCGGCGACTGGACGGTAAGAAGACGACCGCCGGCGGAGCGGTAAGCCCGCCGGAGGAAACAGAGAAGGAGGAAACAGCATGGAACACGCGATCCTGAACATCCGGGGCGACATCAGGATCCACTTTCCGGATGACGGAGAAAGCAAGCTCGATCTGACCGCCACCGGCGCGGGCAGACGGAGCGGCGGAAGAAAAGGCCACAGCCCGATGCCCGGCCAGATGACGATGGAGGACATCTTCCGGATGAGAAGCACGGAGAAGGTCCCCGGAGAGGAGAAGAACCGTGAAGGAATTTGAGATCACCGTCACCGAGAAGTTCGAGACGGCCGTGACCGCCGAGGCGGAGTCGGCGGACGACGCGCTCCGGCGCGTCCGGGAAAGCTGGGAGGCCGGCGAGCGCGACGTCGCCGGACGGCGTCCCGTCGGCGTGGAGTACGAAGTGACCGGCGGACGGGAGCTCGCGAAGGAGCTGCCGAAGGAGACGGTGGACGCGCTCCTCGTCGAGCCCGGGCAGTATCCGAGAATGGTCACGATCGGCAGCGACCTGAAGTCCCTCCAGGACGCGGTCGACGGCTACATCCAGGTGGTGTACCCGTACGACGACCCCGTCGCCATCGTGTGCGACGAGGAGGGGAAACTGAAGGGCGCGCCGCTGAACCGGGCGATCCGCGACGAGAAGGGCGAGATCACCGACATCGTGGCCGGACCGTTCCTCGTGTGCGGCCTGGGGGAAGAGAATTTCGTCTCCCTCCCGAAGGAGATGGCCGAGAAATACGAAGGCGTCTTCCATCAGCCGGAGACGTTCCTGAAGCTCGCGTCGAGGATCCTCGCGATCCCGACGGAACCGGCGAAACCGCAAAAGTCCGCCGAGAAGGCCGAAAAGCGCGCCGAGCCGGCCATCTGACGGGCCGGCCCCGCGCCGGAATATACGGAGAAAACCGCGATATACCGAACCCAATATATTTACTGAAGAACGAGGTCAAGCAAGAAAATGCCTGTAGCGAAAAACAGTCCGGAGCGGTCGAGAAAGACCGTTTTGATCCTGATCGGCGCCCTGCTCGTCGTCGCCGTCGTCGTCTTCCTGCTCTCGCGCTGCGACGGTCTCTCCGGCGAGAGCGCACCCGGCCCGTCCGAGGGGGGCCTCGGGGGGATCCTCTACGACTCCGCCGCCGTGAAGGGCGGCTGGGATGGGGCCGACCTCGACTCGATCGTCCGGGGCCTGAACGAGAAGGTCGAGGAGGGGATGATCAACATCTCGATGAACACGTCCCCCGTCTTCGAGAACGGATACACCGAAGGGAACCTGATGATCGTCAACGAGGGGATCAACCGCTATCCCCAGATCGTCGAGATCGTCCGCAACGACACGAACGAGACGGTCTACAAGTCCGGCGCCATCCCGGTCGGCTCGAAGATCGAGTCGGCGAAGCTTACGACGCCGCTCCCGGCCGGCACCTACGAATGCACCGCTCTCTTCTACAACGCGGATCCGGGCACCGGGGATCTCCTCGGCTGCGCCGGCGCCATCATACAAATCACCGTCCTTCACTGAGACGGAGCAAAAAGAAAAGGAGAAAGACCAGCATGAAGAAATTCGCATCCCTCATCCTCGCGCTCGCGATGACCGTTCTCGGCACCGTGACCGCCTTCGCCGCCATCGAGACCGACGGCGGCAACGGCTCGACCCCCGTCTATCTGTCCTCCACCCAGGACGGCACGATCGGCGGCACGCCCGCGGCGACCGCGATGTCCGTGACCATCCCGACGTCCTTCCCGATGGCGATGAGCCAGACCGGCGACGTGACGACGGCCGACAACACGAAGATCGTTAACAACAGCTACGGCGCCGTCCGCGTGAAGAGCGTGACGATCACCGCCGGGACCGGCTGGAAGCTGACCGCCTTCGGCAATAAGGCTACCCTCGCCTCCGAGAAGGTCGACTCCAACAAGCTCGGCTTCGCGATGAAGCTCGGTTCCGGCGCCCAGGTCGCGACCGACGCGTCGAACCAGACGTCCAAGACCCTCATCTCCAGCCCCGTCACCGGCTGCTATATGTCCGGCAACGGCGACACCGCGCATAACTTCATCGACATCACCTATTCCGCCATCGTCACCCCGCTCTCCGAAGCCGTCACCAACGCGAACGTCGCGAACGTCGTCTTCGTCGTGGAGTGGGACAAGGACTGATCGGGAAAGACCTGATCTGACAGAAAGAAGGGAACGTCCTTGAAGAGATTTTTGATCCTCCTGCTGTCGTGCGCCCTCCTTTCCGCCTTCGCCGCGAACGCCATCGCCGCCGAGATCGACGTCTCCGGCGGCGCGGGCGTCACGCCCGTCAGCCTGACGACGACGAACGGGGGACTCGACGGAAACGAAGTCGACGTCACGCCGACCAAGCTGAGCGTCGTCGTTCCGACCTCCCTCCCGCTCGCGATGTCCGACGACGGGGAAGTCGTCACGGCCACCGGCTGCCAGATCGTCAACCACAGCTACGGCGCGGTGCGCGTGAAAAGCGTGACGATCAAGTCGGCGTGCGGCTGGCACCTCACCTCCTTCGGGCCGAAGGAGACGCTCGCCGGGGAAAAGGTCGACTCGAACCGTCTCGGCTTCTCCCTCCGGATCGGATCCGGGGCCGAGCTCAGAACGGCCGGGGAGAAGGACACGCAGGTACTGCTCGCCGCCCCCGCGTCCGGCTGCTACATGACCGGAGCCGGGGACCCGACGGGGAACAGCGCGAAGATCGACTACGCGGCGATCGTGACGCCGCTCTCCGGCGCCCTCCGGGACGCCACCGTGGCGACGGTCGTCTTCGTCATCGAATGGGATACCGAGAACTGATCCGGAAAGGATGAATCATGAAACTGAAGAGCATCACGGCGCTCGTTCTGGCCGCCCTCGCGCTTCTCGCCTTCCCGGCGGGCGCGGCCGCGGCGACGAGCACCACGGCGACCGTCCCGGTGACCCTGACGGTCGCGAACGAATACCGCGCGGTGAACGTCACCGTGCCGGCCTCGCTGCCCGTATCCGTGATCAACGGCGACATGCTCGAGGCGGAGAACGCGAACAACACGAATAACTCGAAGACGCGCCCGGTGAGAGCCACCGGCCTCTCCCTCACGGACGACGCG
>JAEEGL013411388.1_pt1 | contig 10705 bp, 4 predicted proteins | sample 9134231 | NCBI WGS metagenome assembly JAEEGL01 (sample SAMN16246548, study PRJNA631951) | gut metagenome | biome: gut microbiome; feature: rumen; material: fiber-attached | host: Bos | place: Iran: Karaj | collected 2018-10 | reverse complement strand
TACTACAAGAAGACTCTCCCAGAAATCCTCAAGGTTGATGTTGAAGGCTGGAAGAAAGAAGTTAAGGATATTCGTGAAAACCACTATCCAAAATTTGGAAAACACCTTCCAAAAGAACTTACAGCTATTCTTGATGACCTCGAGTCACGCCTTAACAATGCCTAAAATCGAAGAGCCGTTAAAAAAAATGCACTGCATTTTTTAGGCTCATCGAAAGAATGGCTCGGAACAACTGTGTTGTTCCGGCATAGTTGTTGACATCTGCGGTGATTTCGACAAGCTCAATCACCGTATTTGATGTAAGATCCCGCTCAGAAATGGGCGGGATTTTTTTTGTCTGGTGTTTTGTAAGTTTTGATTTTTTTTATTTTGTTTTGAAACCGAAACTGTTTGCCTGGATTCTAAAATTCTGGTAAGTAAGCACGCTTTTTGCGTTTATACATAATTCGGAAGAACCGCCGCCGTCGAATTCCAATGCATCTTTACAGCCAAGTGATTTAAAGATTTTTGCGCATTGCTGGTAAGAAAGTCCTTCGCTTTTGTTTTTACGTTCGCCTTCGACTACAAGTAAAAAAAGAGTTTTTCCGTCTTGCGAAAGGCCGGCCGCAGTTCTTGAATCATGAGTTGCAGCTATAAAACTTTTTGGTTCACTATTTTCAAGAATTGTAAAAAAGCCGCCAAAAGCAAAATTGTAACTTTCAAAATCATTTTGAATCTGATTAGTTATGATTTTTGCAATATAGCCGTTTTCTGATTTTTTAAAAGCCAATGCAGAATATTTTTGGATTGGCTCTGAAAGTTGAAAATCTTCAGTTTTGTGAATGCCAACAATTTGCCGCGTGCTTCCAATTCTGCCTTCAAAAGGAGAAGCGTTTATTGCAACTTCAAGTTCGTTTTCTTTTGCGAATGTTTTTGTCTTTTTACTTTTGAATTTTTTGTTGGTTTGATTTTTGTCTGGAAAAGTAATCAGTTTTAGATTTTTGTTTTGCAAATCAATTTTTACAAGATGATAAATTATTGGAAAACTTTTATTTTCAAAATAAGAATATTTAATTGAAGATTCTTCCGAGATTTTTTGCCACTCAAAAGTTTGCGGAATATAAGAACTTTGAGGGTAAAATAGTTCTTCTTGCTCAGGATTTATTTGCGGTTTACTTACACACGATTCTGCAAGAAAAGCTGCGCAAATCAAAAATAAAACTGCAAGTGATTTTTTTAGTATCTTTTTAATCATAAGCTATAATAAAAAACGGACTGTATTAAACAGCCCGTTTTCTTTTTACCATAATTTGTAATTTAACAAAAATTAAGCAGTTTGACAATTGTAAAGGTAAAAAAGAGTTAACTGGAAAATCTCTTCTGGTGATGCGCAGTTGTAAATCAATTTTTTAATGTATTTTTTCATATTTTGGGGATAATCGGTGTTGTCGACAGCCTCATAATAGGCTTCTTTCTTTTGATTTACTCTTTCCATAATATTACTCTCCTGTGCATTTTATATATTATCGCACTTTTTTTCAGAAAGCAAGAGTTAAAGTTAATTAAAGTTAAAAAAATAAGAAAAACTGGCAAAATAACCTGTTTTTTGGGCTTTTTTGAAAAATCTAAAGCGGCTTTTGTTTTGGTCGCTTTAGATTTTAGATTATCAGTTTGTTTATATGCTTGTATGAATCCAGGTGAGTTCGTGTTTATTGTAATTCAGATGAACAATTCGGCTGCCTGGAATATCTGCAAACTGCTGAATAAGCGGCCAGTTTATTTCGCCTTGCATTTTGATTGTGCAAATCATATTCATTTCTGGTTTGAAATAAAGCCATTTATTAATCCATTCCAAAAGACGTTCCGGATAGCAAATTACATCGGAAAATACCCAGTCAATTTGGCCGAGTTCTTCTGGTTTTAGAGTAAATGCGTCGTGCGCCTGAAAAGTGATTAACGGATTTTTCATTAATGAATCTGCAAGCGGTGCGCGGTCTACTGCGTGAACTTGTGCGCCAAGTCCTGCTAAAACCCATGTCCAGCCGCCTGGGCATGCGCCGGCTTCAAAGCAGCGTTGTCCTTGATGCGGAAGTTCTGTTCCGTTTAAAAGATTTGCCATTGTAAGCGATTCTTGAATCTTTAAATAAGCTCTGCTTGGCGGATTTTCATGATCTTCTATAAAGTGCAAAGTGCCAGCGGGAAGTGTACTTGTTGTTGCTGCGCTTGCAATCATTGTGTGTTCATCAATTAAAGTGTAAAGTCCCATTGGAGAATTTGGGATTTTTACAGGAAATGCGCGGTCTTTTAGATTGATATACGGTAATTTTTCTTGAATCAACTGGGCACGGCGAAAACAAGTGTATTGGTAAGGCGCCCAGTTTCTCTGCTTATTTTTAAGTTCCGTAGCGGCTTGCCCAATCGAATTAAATTTATAGAAAAACGGCTCGAGCATTACTGTGCGCGCCCAATAAGGCATTTGCGGAAGTTCAAGATTTTCGTAATAAAGTAAATCGCCGTAGCGTTCGTGTGGAGCTTGTTCGATTCCAAAGCGGCCTTTGAGTTCTGAAATCAATAATTCAGATTGTTCTGGAAAAGCTAAAAATGCAAGATTTTTTTTCATAGTGTTAGATAATATCTGGAATGGCATCTCTGGAAATTGATTCCAAATGTTTTATAAAATGCTGCAATTTGTGTGCGTCTGGAGAATATTGAATGCTAAAGCCAATGAAAGTGTTTCCGCCGTGTTCTTTTACCCACTGTGGCGTACAAATGAGATTCATTGGTGTTGTGTTTGAACCGTGCAATGGAGAAATCTTAAGCTCATATTCATTTTCCAAATCAACAACAACAGGAAACGAATAGTGTACTTTGCAACCATGCAAACTTATGTCATCAAGTATGCCAGGAAGTGCGCAGATTTCCGGTGCAGTTATGCGGCCAATTTCATCATAACGTGTATGCAGTCGGTGCTCTTGTTCCATTTTGATAGTATACGATTTTTTTCTTTTTGATACAACCGATTGAATAGAATAAACCAGGTCTTCTGTGTTATAAAAACGTCCAATGTTGAAAAGTAAACAAAAACGGAGTTGCAGCGAGGGCTAAAAACGTTTATTGTGTATTTAGCTCTTGCTGCAACTCCGTTTTTTTCTTTGCAGAAGTACAACAATTTTAATACGTTTTGCATAAAAAACGTTTTTTTATTTTACAACCATAACTTTTCGGGTTTCATCAATATCAGAACCTGTAATGCGCACAAAATACATTCCGCGTGCAACTGCTTTGCCTTTTTGATTTTTTCCGTCCCAGCTAAAGTAGTGTTCGCCTTCTTTTAAATTGCCGCGATTCAAATAAGTTATGATATTTCCGTCGAGCGTCATAATGCTGATATTCAGTTTATCTTCTTGCGCCAAATTTACCTTAATCACAGTTTTTTCGCCTTCTGTTACATTTATAACATTGTTCAAAATTGTGATTCCGCCGCGCTGTGCATTTATACTTTTTGTGCGGAACGACCACAAATCCATAGAAGTTATGTCTGCCGGATTTTTTAGGCGAATACATAAGAGTGGAACTTTATCTGTTGTTGAATATAAAGCTGTTAAAGCTGTTCCACCAGCAAATGAAAGCGTTGGCGTTATACAAATTGATTCTTGCTTATCAGCTGAATTTAAAAGTCCAAAAAGAAAGGAAACTTGTTTTCCTGATTTAAAATCGCTGATTTTTGATTCATCAAAATTAAAAATAATTTTGTTTACAGGATCATTATTTTCAAAAATCTGGCTGTCTATAAAATCAAAATTTGCATTTGTTAAACCTGAATATGCAGGAAAAAGCCCATTATCTTTAAAACCTGCGGTATCTTCCATTTTTGGCATCCAAAGTCTAATTTTATTTTGCGGGATATCTTCGTTATATTTATCACTCTGCGAGTGCTGTGTTGGAGAAGTTGAATAGTACAATCTAATTTTAGGTTTTCCTTCAGAATCAAAAGAAAGATAATTTTCATCAACTGCAGAGATAAGAGTAACCGGCTTTTGTGCAATTAAAGTGCCGTAATTTCCTTGTTCTTCATTCCAGTCGTGAACTGCCCAGCTGCCATTTTCGTAAAGATTTTTTGTTATGTTTTCAGAATTGAATTCCAAATCATCATTATAAGCATAAAGCGGATTTATGATTCCAGCTGCAAAATCAGAAAGTGCATGTGCCTGATACATTTGCATATAGTTTCCAAGCGAATCTTGAATAAAGGTTACATAACTGTTTTCAATTCCGGTTAGAGGGTCTTGAGATTGAGCGGCATATTCGTGGCTTCCAACGTTTCCTGCATTTTCCAATCTGATATATAGATTTTTGATATTGTCTAATGTGACATTTTTGGTAAGTGTAAGCTCTATTGCGGTATAATGATTTGAAGAAAGCTGAGAAATTATTCTGGCTGGAACACTCGTGTCGATTTGGATTGCATCTCCTGAATTTGCTGTAAAAGATGAATTGATTGTTCCTATTTTGAAACAGTAAGGAATTATTTCTTCAAAGCTTTCTGGAATTTCAGCATTTGCGGAAGTGCTTCCGTTTTCTTCATATTTTATTTGTTTTGAAAGTTGTTTTACAAATATTAATAGGAGTTTGTTGTTATTAATTGGCGCGAATGCCAGTTTGAAATCTGGGGAAGTAAGATCAGGCGTTTTCATAAGCGCCTGGCTTTTGAGCCTGTTTCCGGCAAGGTCTGTTATGTATGAGCCGGTATTATCATATGAAACTGTAAAAGTTGTTTTGTATGGCAGCGTTGTATCGGAAAGCGAAAGACTTATATAAGTATTGTCTAGGAATGGTGGAATATTATTTCTGTTAGTTGTTGAACTTGCAAAAAAAGGAGCGGCCGCGCCAGGTGTTATAGCTGTAAAGGTTTGTGTTGTTATAGAGGTTTCGCCTATTTCATAAGTAAATTTTGATTCCTGATTTCTGATTGTACAGTAGCGAAGTGCGCCTTTTGTTTGATTTGATGTAGAGTTTTCTGCGTAGGGGCGAGAGCCACCAATAAGATTATCAGCTGCGGCAGAAAGAAGCGTTGCGTTTGTATTTGTTGAACTTGCCCAACCGTATCGTGAGAGCCATATTCCATTTACATTTTGCGAAGTTTCAGATGACGAATTATCTGCAATATGAATTTCAATTCTTGTAAGTGTAGAACCATTTCCGTTGCCAATAGCTTCGTAATATGATTCTTCTGATGTGTTACCTTTCATATGCCCTTTGACAAAAGCAGGTGGTTGAGTGTCCCACAAGCCATAATTTGTGCCATTTTTTTGTTCTGAGTTTACGGTAAGTTCTGGCTTATTCATAATCTGCTTATTATATTGCGGTGTTATTCCGTCTTCCTTTAAAGCACAGTCTGTAACATTTAATTTTTCAGTTGTTGTTATTGTGACAAGGCCTGCTGGAGTTGTTGCAGATTCTATGTAGCCTGGCCAAATGTTAAAATTATTTGAATCAAGCATAGTTTTTGTTTCATTTGAATCTGAACTCCATTTTGCATTTGATACATAGCCTGCAATTGAATATTTAATTGAATGTGTTGACTGTCTGTAAAGTGCATTTACAGTTTGAGTAGTGGTTTCTGCCTGTTTTGTATGGATTGTTCCGCTTGCAATTTTCTGATTTAAGCCTGCAAATGTAAGATTTGTTGCACTTGTTATGTGTCCAAGAGTGTTTTCTGAATCAGAAAGTTGAATGTTTTGTGGTGTATTTGGTGTGCCTGAGAAACCAGTTTCATAAGCTGGAATCCACTCTAAAGTATTCATTTTTGATGGGTCAGAAGCGTTTGTGGGCGAACCAAAATTCACCGGCTCAGAGTAAATAAATTCTATAAAATTGTGCGCGTCGTATGCCTTTTGTGCAGAAAGCTCTGTTTCGTGAGTTTCCTGACCTGTTCGCACTGCTACGAGGACTGGGCCAGTTTTGTCGAGGACGTAAGTTTCGTTTCCAGAGCTTGTGTTGGTACCGTATGTGTTACCTGTTGTTGGAGTTCGAGTGCTGTAATTTTTAAGGCGTTTTCCAAAGCGGTCGGTAATAACGGCATTTTGAGTTAAGGTTGTTTCAGAACCAAGTGCGCGAGGAATGTCGATGTATGGTTTTGCAGTTTTATGCTCTCCGATGCTATCTGTAGACTTTGTGTCTCCGGCATAAGTTCCTGTTGCGTCGGTATTCCAGGTTTTGCCGGTGGCGGCTTTAAGGTAAATTTCTTTCGGTTCGTTTCCGTTCGAAAGTACAACGCTGCCGTCTTCGTTAATTGCAATGCCGGAATAGCTTGTGTCGTTATCTGCTGATGAAAAATATTTAAAATTTGAAACTGAGCCGTTTAATTCGCCGTTCAGATTTCTCGCTTCGCGATTGAATTCTATATAAGCAACATTGTCGCGCGTTGTGTAGGCTTTGGTTATAAAAAATTCTTCATTATCAAAATTGGTGCAAGATGTGAGTGTACAGTAGTTTTCCGCTACGATTTGAGCTCTTTCATCATTTTCTTCGCCGTTTGCATTAGTTCCATCGTGCAGGCGAACTGTGCAGTTTTCAATTGAACACTTATAGGCTTCTGCAAAGCAAGTTGAAGAATTTGCATTTGAAAGAATATCAATAAACCATTCTGCAGTGCCGGAAAGTGTCGCGCCGTTTGCATAAAAGTTTTTTCCTACATGGATTTTTTTGCCGCTTGCAGCAATTGTAAGGCTGGCATTCTTAGTAGAAACTTCTGAATTATCTGGAAGTGTTATTGAATCTAGCGAATGAATAGTGTCGGCCGAATTTTTAAAACTGCCAGTAGCCCAACCACTCGGGCGAGGTGCATTATAAGCATATTCATTTTCAAAGCCGGTGCTTGTGTCTTCTGCTGAATAATCAGAGCCAACAATAATCATATCTTGTGTGGAAAAAATATCGCCATTTAAATCTACACTTCCACTGTACAAAACAATATTATTTGCATAAACATTATCTGCATTTATTGTGAGTTCTTCGCCGCGTGCGATTATAAGATTTCCTGTAATCTTGATGTTGCAAGGGGGAGTTGGAGCGCCAGAAGCGCCAAACGTCGCAGCCGCATTTCCGCCATAAAGATAAACATTCTTTAAAAATTCAGCTAAGCCACTTCCAGTAAAACTTCCGCCAAGCATTACGTCACCGCTGCCGTTTTGCGTAAAACTTTCTGCAAAAGTCAAATCTTTTCCATCTATGGTTTTTAAAAGTCCTGAGTTTGTAATAACAACAGCACCGCTGGAATTAAAATCTTCGTTTAAAGTTATATTTGAGCCAATTAAGGTAATTGGGCCGCCACTTGTTTCATCAAGTGTTATATTTGCGCCGTTTACAGTACCTGTAATTTCTGTTGTTGCAAAAGTTATATCGGCCGCTGTGATTTTGCCTTTTATTTTAGTTTCTCCAGTTTCGTGTGTAAGATTTTTCTTTGCGCCAGTTGATGAGCCAATAATAAATGAATCTGAAGAATCATCTCCAAAAGCAACTTCTGAAGTTGTATTAAAAACTTGCCCGGCCGTAGCAGAAATAAATCCGCCTGCATTAAAATGTATTGCTCCAGCCGCTGCGGCATCAGTAAATTTTGTAATATTTACAGTTCCATTAAAAATTGTATTGTCGGCTTTTGTGATTTTCAATTCATTTCCGGAAACAGTTTTGTTTGCAGCAAACAAAACTGCAGTTGCGTTTTGAATATTTAGCGTTGAACCATTATTTATAGTGACATTTCCGTTGTAAGTTTGAGTTGTAGTTGTATTTACGTTTGCAGTTCCGTCTGCAACAAATTGATTATTTATCAGCAGACTTTCGGCTGTAAGCGTTCCCGTGAGTGTAATTTTTTCTGCGGTTTGGAAATCAAGTGCGCTATTAATTGTGGCTCCATTTTCGAAGGTTATGGCGCCTGTTCCAGAAGCATTTGTAAAGGAATCAATTGTTGGAATATTTGTAATTGTAAGAGTTTTATCGCCTTTTTTTTCGAGATTTGTAAATGTTTTTCCGCCAGTTTCAAAAATCTGATTATTTGTTCCAGTAAAAATAAGTTTGCCGTTTCCGCCAAGATTTGCAGTTGCAGTTACATTTTTATCAACCGAGATAGTTATATCAGAATCAATTGAAGCGGCTTTATTGATTGTAAGATTTCCAGAAACTGTAAGATTTTCTGTTATTAAAGCAGAAGTTTTGTTTAGAATAAGATTTTCATATTGTTTTCCAGCAGCAGAAGAATCGCCGTCCCAAATCAAAGTTATGTCTGTGCCAGTTCCAGTATATTCAACTGTAGAATCAACTTCATTAAGCATTGAATCACAAGAAATTTGCGCTGAAATACCGTTGAGCTGAAGAAGCCCTTTATTTGTGATTTTTCCCAAAGTTATTTTTTGAGCAGCTAAATCAAAACTTGCTTCTTCATCAATTACAATTTCTCCTTTGTGAACAACGCCTTCGGAAGTTGTATTTAAATCCAAATCCTCAGTAAGTTTTGGATATTTATTTGTGCTTGTTGCTGTAATTTCGATTTTAGCGCCTTTAGTTGGAACAGCCTGCGTTTCCCAGTTTTCGCTTGTATTCCAGTTTGTGCTGCTTGTACCAACCCATTTGTAAATCATATCTGGAAAATCCCAGTTTGAGTTTCCGTTTGCGTCTGTACTTTTAAAGGCTGTAAAGTTAGAACCTGAAGCAGTTGAATTATGCACCGACAAAAATTTTAGAGTTGGCTCGTTTGGGCATTCAATATTCCAGCTTCCAGTTGATGTAAGATTTAGAAGTTTGTCTGAAGCAGAAGCGATTAAAGAAAGATTTGTAACCGTTTGTGTTGAACCTGCGCCAAAACTAAGCGTGTTTCCTGTAGTTGAGGTTGCTGTAAAAGTTGTAATTGTGTTGTCATCGCTAAAAGTAACATCAGCATTTGTAATAGAAAGCTTTGTGATTGTGCAACTGTCGCTGATTGTAGTTTGGCGGCCATTTATTGTTAAATCTTCTATTGTACAATTGCCGGTTATTTCGAGGGTGCCGTTATTGAGCGATTGAACTTTTTGATGTTGATTGTTTCCGGCTGCAAAAACAATATTTCCAGTTCCGGCAAAAATCAAAGAGCCGGTTCCGCTTAGGTTTTTTGTTGCAGTAACAGAGTTTGTAATTCTTATATTTTTGTTTAGTGTTACAGTGCTGTTAAAATATAGTTTGTAGGGAATATAATTCGTTGCGCTGTTTATTTCAGTATCAAAAATAATATCGCCGGTAAATGAATCTGAACCTAAATAAACCCAGCCTCTTGTTGTGCCTGCAAAGTCGAAAGTTGCAGCTTTAAGCGGAACGGTAAAATCATCAGAATCAGAATATGGTGTGAGTGTTACATTTTTGTTGTTTGAAACATAAAAGGAACCGGCAAAATCAAAAGAGTTAGCCTGAAGCGTTGTGCTTTCTGTAACATTACAAACTGCGTTTGTATTTATTGTAAGAGCATTTGCAATTTTTATTGTAGAGCCGGTAAAACTCCATTTTTTGTTTCCGCCGATTTTTAGATTATAATAATCATCGCCATTGCCAAAATTGGTTATTGAACCTGTTCCGTCGCCTGCATATTCTACAGTGCCCTGAGTTGTATCGTTTATAGGATTTGAAGCGTTGATTATGCGGCCATTTCCATTGTAAACAATTGTTCCAGCGTTAGAAAGAATTGTGCTTGCGGTTGTTGTGTTTTCTTTTCCGGAAAGTACAAGATTTGCAGAGCTTAAACTAATAGAAGCGCCTTCTTGAATTGATAAAGTTCCGCCCAAAGTTTCAGTTGCGGGCAAAACCGGCTTATTTGTAGTAGAAGGAATTATGATTTTGCAATCAGAAACGGGAACAATTCCCGTATTCCAGTTTGAGCCTTTGTTCCAGGCAGAGTCTGTTGTTCCGCTCCAGGTAAAAGTAAATTCTTTTAAAGGTTTAATAGCCCAGCCGTTTCTGATAACGGCAAGAAAATTTTCGTCGCTTGTTCCAGCTTGCGGTTCGCAATCTTCTATATTATCTGAATAATTTTCGAGCGCGATATTTGAATCAATTGAAAGATACGTTGCAGTTAAATCACTTGTGCTAAAGGAATGGCTTGTGCCGGTTCCAGCAATTGTAAGTAAAGAGCCAGCGGCTCCTGAAAGTAAGATTTTATCTGCTGTAACAATAGAGTTTTTTAATGTTATAGATTTTCCGCCCATATCAGTTGCGGCATTAAAAGTTCCCGTTGCAGTTACATTTCCGTTTATATTTGCGTTTGATTTAATTGAAATATCATTTACATTTGCAGAAGTAATTGTAAGATTTTCTGAAGTTACAGAAACGCTGTTAGACGAGTTTAGAGAATTACTAAAGGTTACAGTTTTGTCTGTTGCGGTAACAGAAAGTTCATCAACATCAACTGCGTTAGAAAAACTAACCGCACCACTTGAATTAATTGTCAGAGAGTCAGCTTCAACTGTATCAATAAAATTAACAGCTCCAGCTGAATTAATAGAAAGCGTTTGGGCTTCAACAGTTCCTCTAAAAGCAAATAGTTCTGCGTTTAATTCAACAGAAGAAGTAAGGGTAGTTTGATTATCAATTTGCAGCTCTTTGCAAGTAAGATTTTTTGTAACAGCAAGAGTGTCGCATTCAATAGTAAGATTTGGAAGCGCTGTATCTGCAGTATTAGAAAGTTCGCCCGAAATCAGCAATGAAC
>JAEEGL012979871.1_pt1 | contig 10705 bp, 11 predicted proteins | sample 9134231 | NCBI WGS metagenome assembly JAEEGL01 (sample SAMN16246548, study PRJNA631951) | gut metagenome | biome: gut microbiome; feature: rumen; material: fiber-attached | host: Bos | place: Iran: Karaj | collected 2018-10 | reverse complement strand
TTTTTCGACGATCCACAAAAAACGGAACCGCTTTGGCGGTTCCGCATCAGATATCTATATTCTCTATCATAACTGGAATGCCCATCATCTGACATTTATGGGCTATGGCGCCTTGTTCACCATAGTATGCGTTCCATTGGTCAACATGAAGAAGTGCAGTGCCATCTTGGTCAAATAACACATTCTTCTTGGATTGTATTGATTCAACAATCTCCACGTACTTGCCCAGAAGTATAGGGTTCGTCTCCCTAAGGTTTTCTTCAAGATTAATCTGCGGTTCAAAAATGGCACAGATTCCATCGCCTGTATTCTCAAAGATGTCTATGGATCGCCTGATCTTATCTATCGCCTGATCACCATGTCGAGCAATCATGCTGATTGTAACATAGTAAATGATTGTCTTCCGGCCCGTATGGCCACCAAGAAAGTCATGCCACTGTCGCGATGATTCTTTGGAAACATCGCTTGTTGTGCGCTCGGAATCATCATTGCTTTCCATCAGCACAATCTTATTCTCCCAGTAGCCTCGAGTTTCCTCGCTGCTAAGCTGCACAAGCCTTTCTAAGTAAAGGCTTCGCATCATCTCATCCTTGAGGATTATCCGATCCGCATTTACAACGGCAGGTTGTTCAATATATGGCAATATAGCAGCTGCTGCCTTGTCATCAAGCTTCTGTGGCGGATCCATGTCAAAGCATGGCACATAAATGAGTTCGTCCGTGAAGTTCAAAAGATTTTCTGAATAGAAGAACTCATGGACAGTCATTGCACTGTTCCAGCCATCATAGGGGGCCTGTATTATGATCTTATCCGGATGAATCCCCTCAAAGTCAAATTTCTCGCAGGCTTCCACATTAAGGTATTCCGGAAAATTCTCACGCTCATCATGCTTATCCCCGATGTTTCCATTATAATCGCAGTCATAGTAGAAGATTGGCAGTACATGTACTTCCTTGGTGCCATCAGCAGAGTACTGGTCCCATAGTGGCTCCATGGCACTCCACCAGGATGCTTTGCAGGGGAGGAACGCCACTATTTCTTTTTCCCTCTGAACGGGAGGATTTATCAGTTTTAATGTATATCTTTTTATAGATAGTAAAAGCTCATTAAGGTTGAAAGTGTATCTAAATGGGTTCCGGCCAATGCTCTCTTTCAGCGTAAGTTCCTGATCAGCGTAGACAGGATAATCATGATAGTTCCAGGCCTTCACCACCTTCATATAATTCTTGTATTCTATTGCAAGAACCTCTTCGTATCTTGCGGGCACATTAATAAATATGTTCTCAAATGGAAGCTTTGCGACATGCTCAAACAGCTCTTTGGGATACTTGTGATTATTCCTTGAAACAAAGAAAGGCATAAGTGCCACATAAGCAGCATCGGTTGTAGGGCATTCGGAATAAACACGTTCTATCTCCTGTATTAGTCTTCTTCTCTCATTGGGTCTTGTTTCCTTATTGTATCTTTCGACAAGTCTTTCAGCTCTTTTCTTTCGTTCTTCTTCCTTCCCTTCATCTTCGTATACACCATCCAGAGGAAAAATATCGACGCCCACGGTATATGGGCATCCATAAAACCTTTCCAGATACTCGCTTCCAATATCAATTACTGCACTGCCACTTATTCTTCCAATTATCTGCTCGTACTCCGGTTCCTCTTTGATAGACAGAATCTTGTATCCATCAGGAAGTTCCTCTTTAGCTGCCTCAAAAAATTTATCCCAGTCTTCCCTCAGCATACAGATATCCAGGTCATCATCCCACGGGATAAATCCCTCATGTCTGATCACGCCAATAAGGCTTCCACAATCTGCAAACCACTTAAGACCATGCCTGTCACAGATGGCAGCAATCTCAGAGAGCACCACCAGCTGGGCAGCCCAGTATCTCTTTATCATGGTTGAGACATAGAAGCCTTCTCTAACCTCGTCCTGAAAATATTCAGGTTCAAAATGAAGTTTATCCATGGTACAAGCAGGGATTATCTTCAACTTGCTTTTTCTCGTCCTTCAAATATTCAAAATCAAGTCTTCTCACAGACTCGATGATTGTCTCATAATCAGTCTTCTTACCGAACAAAAGAGTTGTTCCAAGAACGAAACCATCTACTCCCTTAGGTGCATACTCCAGCATCCTCTCTGCTCCGCAGGCCCCGTCCCAGATAAGTTTAAATCCCATCTCCTCACGCAGCTCAACCAGATGATCAATCTTCTGTCCAACGTAAGGAAGGAACATCTGGCTGGCATTTCCGGGATTCACCGCCATAACTAGAACATGGTCCACTATCTGCAATAGCTCTTTTACCGACTCAACGCTAGTTCCGGGATTGATAGCAATACCAGGGTGCATCTTGGCATCAATGATCTTTTGCAAGGTCGCAGACGGGTGATACTCTGCCTCGGGATGGATGTACACTGTATCTCCAGGGCGCAGCCTCTTAAGGAACAGCTCTATGTTGTTCCTGGGGTGCTCGATCATGAGATGCACATCCAGAGGCTTGCTGCTTAGCTTTGCTATAACCGCCATATCATAGAGGGACATGGCGAAGTTGTTCACATACCGTCCGTCCATGATATCAATATGAAAAGAGTCGATTCCAGCCTTTTCAAGGTTTTTAACCTCCTTGCGAAGATGCCCGAAATCAGCACACATCATTGATGCAGTTAAAGAAAATTTTCTTGGCATAGCTCACCTCGTTATTTTTACCGAACATTATGCGCCTGTATAAGACTATTTTACCATAAAATATATTATAATATACAAAAGACCGTTAATTAATCGATTAGGAGAGACTGCCATGCTCAGTTTTCCTGACTCATTTTGGGATGGTGAAACAAGAAACGAATTTTTTGTTCCCGCCCCCATGAAAAGAGCCTGGGCAATCCAGATGACTATGCTGGATAAAACCCTGGAAATCGCAAAAAAGCACAACATTCAGATATGGCTTGATTACGGATCGCTTCTTGGATGCATCCGCCATCAGGGTTACATTCCATGGGACGACGACATTGATGTTTGCGTTATGCGCGACGACTATATGAAGATTCTCTTTATACTTAGAGATGAGCTTCCGGATTACTGTGATGTTTTCAGTTTTTATACCGATGAGCGCTGCGATCAGCCAAAGGGTTTTGTGACCAACCGTAAGGTCATTGATATTGGTATAAGCCCCGAAGAAGCCAAACTGACTGCACTATATTATGGTTGTCCCTACATGACGGGAATAGATCTTTATCCTTTGGACTACGCGCCTACTGATCCCCAGAAATGGACTCAGGTGAAAGGCCTTTACAGTGCCTGCTATTCTCTTGCAATGGAAACCGACAGATATATCGCCTCGGGAGAATTGGAGGAATACCTGCCTCAGATTGAGGATATTGTTGGCCATCGCATCAAACGTGACGAGCATCTTAGAAATTCACTGTGGAAGATGGCGGACTCCATTGCCATGATGACCAAGCGCTCAGAGAGCCGCTATTGCTTGTGGTATCCGGATTCAACCTTCAGAAAGAATGATATGCGAAGGAAGCTTTCCTGGTATAACACAACACTCATTATGCCCTTTGAGTGCATGGAAGTTCCGGTTCCCGAGGGTTATGACGGGGTTCTCTCAACCTGTTATTCCGAAAAATACATGACCCCACGCAGAGCAAAAGCTGCCCATGACTACCCGTTCTACGCTGAACAGGAACGAAAGATTCTGCTTTACAAATACCTTGGAAAAATGAAGGATGTCTTATAAATGGACAAAGAGAAAAGAAACAGTCTTTTGAAAATGTATGATCTCTTATCAGAGGCACTTGGCCAGATAGAGAAACTTGTGGCGGAAAGGTCTGTTGACGCTGCCATTTCCCTTCTTGCCCAGCTTCAGGAAAGTGCTGTTCTTGTGGGCACAACAATTGAGGGGATTGCCGGCGAAGGAACTACGTCAGTTCAGAAGTTGGAAGAGCTATGCGAGCAGGTCTTCCTGTTCTCTGAAGCTGTTCAGACTGATAACTCGGCGGATTTGCAAGCTCTTTCCCTCGCACTCGAAGATGCCAGGTCAGCCTTTGAAAGAGAATTTCCCAAGGTAAAGGAGGTTGTCTTTCTCCCATGCTCACCTGAGCTATGGGCCGGTTTTGATGCCCTTTACAGGGAGCTTTCTGCAAATCCTTCTTATAATGTGAACGTTGTACCAATCCCCTGGTTCGACAAGCTTCCAGACGGAGACCTTGATCCTGATAATCCACATTTTGACACAACCACCTATCCGTCATATGTTAAGCTAACAGCCTTCGACAAATACGATTTTGCCGACGCTCATCCGGACACTATATACATTCAGAATGCCTATGATTCCTCCAATCTTGGGGGAAGTGTTCACCCTGCTTTTTACGCGGATAACCTAAGGAACTACACCGATGAGCTGGTGTACATCCCTCACTTTGTACTGGATGAAACTATTGCAGGAAGTAAAAGGCAGAGGCATAAGCTCATGGATTACCTTGCAATTCCCTCCATTGACAGCATCGACAGGATTATTATCCAGTCTGAGAATATTAAGCTTGCCATGTTATGTCTTTTTGCCGGGGAAGAAGAATCAGAGTTTAGAAAGAAATTGGAAGAGAAAATCAGTTTTGATGGTTTCCCACGAGTTACAAGTGTAAAGAATGCGGTGAGTGATCTTTCTCAGAACAATGCTCCTGCAATTCCAGATGCCTGGGAGCCATTTATCCTCAGAGAAGATGGCACCAGAAAGAAAGTTATACTATACTGTAACTCCATCCAGGCCCTTCTGGATCAGTCCAGCCAACTCACGCAAAAGATGAAGAACTCACTGGAAATCTTTAAGTCCGCCAGTGATGACATAGCCCTCATCTGGCGTCCACACCCAATGATTGAAGAAATTGCAGGCTACCTTCGCCCGGAGGTTGTCTCAGATTTCCGCGCGCTTATTGCAGACTACAAAAGCGCAAACTTTGGAATCCTTGACGAATCCATAGATCCCACCACCGCCATCGCCATCAGTGATGCCTACTACGGTGATGCCGGCTCTGTCCTTGAGCTTTTCAAAGTTACCGGCCGCCCCATTATGATAGAAAACTGCGAACTCAATAATTATATATAGTGTTTAAGGCGGTGAACTGATTGAACATACTAATTTATGATTTACATGGTTCTTTTTTAACCTATGACATAAAATTTTACCTTAAGAAAATGGGGCATAACTGCAAGAATATCCTGCGGGTGGTACATGACAAGTATGGCGATGAAGAGTTCGCCTTCGAAATGAAAAAAGAACTGACAGATAACCACTACGATATTATCTTCACCACCAACTACTACCCGATTATCGCCAGAGTCTGTAAAGAAAAAGAGATTCCCTATTACTCCTGGACCTACGACAGCCCTCCGGAAATATACTCCGCAGAGACTATGGAGTATTGCACAAACCACATTTTCTTTTTCACAAAGTACGATGCTGAAAGATTTCAATCCCTTGGGCTGGAAAACGTTCATTACCTGCCGCTTGCGGTAAATACGGATAGATTATCCCAAACTAAAAAAACAAAGCGAATACGTTTCAGACATTGCATTGGTAGGCGGACTTTATCACTCTGAGTTTCTCGACTACAGAGCCATCATGTCACCTGAGCAACAGCAGTATGTTGATGCTGTGATTCAGGTGCAGCTCACCCACAGCGGAAGTGCAGTTGTTGATGCTGCGCTTAACGACGATTTCATAGAAGGAGTATGGACCCACTACCGCTCTCTTTCAAATAGCGCAGTACAACCGGACAAGTCCGTGCTTTTCTACTCTCTATGCGCCCACCTGACACATTTGGACAGAGTCACACTTCTTAGCCTATGCGGCAAAAGAGGTTATGACACCAGGTTATACTTTGGAAAAATCAAGCCAGAGGACAAGGCAATCCTTGAGAAAAACGGGGTAAAAATTGAAGGTTTCGTTTCTTACATGGACGAAATGCCCTCCGTATTCAAGTCCGCCAGGATTAATCTTAATCCCACATTAAGAGCAAACCGCACAGGTATCCACCTTCGTGTTGTAGATGTCCTGGGCTCAGGAGGATTTCTTTTAACCAATATTCAGAGCGAGATGCAGGATTTCCTTAAAGAAGATGAACTTGCAACATACAAGGACACAGAGGATGCCGTTGAAAAGATAAGCTTCTATCTCAAACACGAAGACCTTCGAAACAAGATAGCAGCTAAAGGCCACGAGAGAATACTTAAAGATTTCACCTACGAAGACAGATTAAACAGGATGCTATCCACCTGAACATACATAGAATATAATTTCATTTCTATGTTATCATAATAACAAAAGATATTTTATATGGAGGGCAACCAAAACCCATGTCATCCACAATTCCTGATATGACCAGCAAAAAAATATCCATCGTTATCCCATGTTATAACGTTGCAGATTATCTGGACAGATGTTGGGCTTCGTTGAAGGCTCAGACCATCGGTCTTGAAAATCTTGAATGCATTTTTGTAAATGATGGATCTACGGACGCAGGGAAGACCTGGGCTAAGCTTCAGGCGCTGGAGGCTGACGCTCCGGAGTCTGTTATTATCATAAATTTGGAACAGAATGTCGGTTTGGGGGAAGCAAGAAACATTGGTATTAGCCATGCTACCGGAATCTTTCTGGAATTCCTGGACGCTGACGATGAGCTGCCTCCCATCACCTGTAAAAGACTTTTTGACCTTGCTACAGACACCGATGCAGATATTATTCAGTTCAATCATCTCTATATACTTGGAGATGAAAAGAGATCCAGCTTTAGTTCCAGAGAGTCAAAACTGTGCGAACTAAAGAATCATGACGATCGTATCCCTTTCTTAAATGCCACTACGGTAACCTACGGCTGTACCAATAAGTTCTACAGACTTGGTCTTATAAAAAAGGCGGAAGTCAGATTCCCTGCAGGGGTTAAATACGAGGAGCCTCTTTTTGTCTATCCCCTCTTTCTTTACGCAGACAGAGTGTACCTCCTAAATGAGGAATTATACTACTATTACTTTAGAGAGAACTCTATCGTAACTTCACAAATTGGAAAAAAACTCCTGGACCACCCAAACGTACAACTCCAACTATTGGAGTACTGCCTTTCAAGAAAAGATCTTTTTGCAGAGTATAAAGACATCATAGAGATTTATTTCCTATGGAGCTTTTATTGTGAGACCATATCTTTTGCTGGAGCATATGCAGACTGTTTTATTCCACTGGAATACTTCACTAATATGCAAAATGTATGCAGATCCGTCTTTCCAAACTGGCGCAATAATCCACATCTAAGTATGATCCCCACTGAAGGCATCAGTATTTTGGATAGCATAGACCGCAAATTTGATTCTCAAAAAGAATTAACCCAGTACATCTACGACGTAAAGGACAATATATGAATCCATTAGTTTCTTTAATTGTTCCGGTTCTCAATGTTGAACCTTATCTTGACGAATGCTTCCGCTCCATCGTTGCCCAGGATTATGACAACTTTGAAGTTATAATTGTGTTGGGAAAATCAGAGGATAACAGTGAAGCAATCTGCCATGAATGGACAAGGTCAGATTCCAGATTTCGAATTGAACCCCAATTAAAGCACTCCCTGGGATATGCCAGAAACGTTGGCATCAAGGCCGCCAAGGGCGATTACATTGCCTTTTGCGACTCCGATGACGCAATTAAAACAGATTTCCTTTCAGCACTTATCGAAATAGCTATTAGAGACAACGCTGATATAGTTGAGTCCCAGTTCACTTTCTGCTCAGAGGCTTTGGAACCAATAAGCGACTACACCATGCTCACCTGGGGCGAAAAACTAGGCCATGATTTTCTTGAAATCGCCAGTTCTCCTACCGCATGGAAGTATCTTGTCAAGACCTCCGTCTTTCGCGACAATAATATCTATTATCCTGAAGTCAAGTTCGGGGAAGACATAGGAATGTACTCTCTTCTCTTTTCCTGTTGTCGCAGAATTTCCTATGTAAACCGCCCTCTCTACCTTTACAGAAAATCACCCAAAAGCCTGTCCAATAATCCTGCAGGAAAGGCTTCAAGGTATGAAAGCTTTTTTGAAATACTTGATTTTATGTACGAAAACTTTAACAGGCTGGAACTCTTTGAAGACAATTGGAAAAAGCTTATCTTCCAGATAGAGAACCATATATCAGACAACCTATGCTCTAACATAGATGACCCGGAGCTTATGACGCAAACCAGAACGGGTTTCTCTGTTTCTTTAAAAGTGCATTTCCCGGCATCCAAAACCATATTTGACCTGAATGTTTTTTGCTGGGGCGGAAGGCTTGTTGCGTCCATCGCAGACCGGATCAACACAATAAATCAATTACCATCAAACGCCATAAGTAACCGATATCTCTTTGAGCTTTTGGACGATAACTTCACAGTCTCTGTTGGTGCTGCTGACACTGTCCTTTTTGACCTTTCCTGCGAAGCTCAGTTCTTGTCAACTTTTCAGGGCGACATCACCATGTATATCAGGAACTGGAAACTGGGTTGCGAAAAGTTCTTTTCCCTTCTAAAAGAATCTTCGTCGCCACATAAGATATACGCCTTTGAGAACTACTGTACTCCACAGGAAGAATATGTAAATGCCAGCTTCATCAATGAAGTTCTTAAGATGCTCTATGCAGACATAAAAGCCAATCATCCAGAGGTATATTTTATCCCCAAGGCGCCTTATGAAACCCTGGCAGTGCCTGATATAAACTGTATCTGCCTGTTCAAATCTCTGATGGATCTCATTCATACTCAGGAGGATCCAAAATGAACATATTTGAAATCAAGGGTGGTCTTGGTAACCAGCTTTTTCAATACGCCTTCAGCAGGTATATAGAAATAATCACAGGCATTTCCTCTTTGCTTTGGGTTGACTTTTTTGACTATTGCAAGGATATGGGCGGCACCGTAAGGGAGTATTCTCTTGATAAATTCAATATTCCTGCCATTACCATGAAGGGACGATTTGCCTATTCAGCTCTGATAGATGAAGAAAGCTTTTCTGATGATACTCCAGTAAAAGACACCTCTTTTTTCAGAGGTTTTTGGCAAAACAAGCGTTATTTTGAAGCTGTTAAAGATGATCTGGTAAATGAGCTGGTTCCCAAACCAGAGCTTATTTCACCTCAAGCAACATCTCTGGCAAAAGAGATTCTGGCATGTCCTTCTTCGGTTGCTCTCCACATAAGGCGACAAGATTACCTGAACAGCTAAAATAAAGACCTGTTTGCACAGCTTTCCGAGAATTATTACGCTTCATCAATTTCACATTTAAAAGAGACTCACCCCGCTGTTGAAATCTTTATTCAGATGATCCGGAATATGCTGAAAACTTTGCCCCAAAACTGAATGCCAACTGCCATGTAATGCCATTAGGCAAAGATTACGAAGACCTTTACCTAATGACTCTGACAGAGCACCACGTGATAGCAAATTCCACCTACAGCTTATGGGGCGCTTATCTGACAAAGAAACCAGGCATAACCATTGCCCCTTCTTACTGGTACAAAGACACTCCCGCAAAGGACCTTTACATCAACAATCTCAACAAAGATGGGCATGATATAGAACTTATCATGCACCCTTTTGATAACCATATAGAAAATGATGATAATGAGTTTATAGAAAGCTTCAAGACGGATCTACAAAACGATGCTCCCGACCTTGTCATGTCCTTTAACTATCACCCGGCTGTATCAAAGGCATGTAATGAGTCAGGCATTAAGTATGCGGCATGGGTTTATGACAATCCTGCTTCAAGGCTCTTTTCATACACACTGGTAAATCCCTGCAACTATGTTTTTCTCTTTGACTCCCAGGTGTTTGAGATGTTTGCATCCCAGGGTATTAAGACAGTGTATTATCTTCCTCTTGCCTCTGCTGTTTCACGCTATGATGGAATCAGCGTTTCTGAAGAGGACCAAAAGAAATGGTGCGGAAAAATCTCTTTTGTTGGAAGCTTATATAACGAGTCCCACAACTACTATGATCAGATTGAGCCATAACTCTCCGACTACTCCAAAGGCTATCTGAATGGTCTTATGCGTACCTAACTTGAAATAAGCGGCGCTGACATTATCGAAAAAAGTATCCCTGAGCCAATTATGAAGGAGATGGTTGCCACTTTATGAGCAAAGCCAAACACCGACGGAGTCGAGACCTACGAATACATCTACTCCAATTACGTGATCAACCGCAAAATCACTTCCATCGAGCGAAGAGAGCTATTGGAACTTATTGGAAGCAAGCACGAAGTAAATCTCTTTACAAAAGACGAGAACTACTCACCAAGAGGAATTAACAATAGAGGTGCGATTGATTACTACAGTTCTTTTCACCAGGCGAAGACTATGTGTACTATGAAAACCGCAGCGACTTGATGGATAAGATTGATTACTATCTTAGTCACGATGACGAGCGCAGTGCAATTGCCCGGCACGGTCACGACACGGCAAAAGCTTATCACACCTATGAACAGCGACTTGAAGAGATAATCAATGTTGTAATGAGGTAGTATTTTCAATGAATATTATCATCTATCGATACAAAAGCATATGCGAACCTGATTTCATCAGCGCCTTTAAAGGGCTTGGTCTTAGTGTCATAGAGGATACTGACGGAATGGATTCGGGAATCTCCCTGGAGCAAAAGATCAAGCGCCTCGGTGATCTCATAG
>JAEEGL011899645.1_pt1 | contig 10705 bp, 6 predicted proteins | sample 9134231 | NCBI WGS metagenome assembly JAEEGL01 (sample SAMN16246548, study PRJNA631951) | gut metagenome | biome: gut microbiome; feature: rumen; material: fiber-attached | host: Bos | place: Iran: Karaj | collected 2018-10 | reverse complement strand
AGTGTCTTGCTGGTGGTCTTTTTCATGCTTTTACTCCTTCAACGACTGGAACGAGCGCCGCCCGCGGCGCTTCGGCCCCCTCCGCCGTCATCGACATTAGTCAAACCCGATGGAGAAGACGAAGTGCTCGGAGCGGGTGTATTCGTCGTCGTCGTGGATGGGGAAGGCGTAGTCGAGGCGGATCGGGAAGCCGGGGATGTCGAAGCGGATGCCCAGGCCCCACGTGGAGGCGTATTCGCCGAAGTCGGCGTCGAAGGCCTCGGCCCAGACGTTGCCGATGTCGTAGAAGGCGGCGAACCGGAGGACCTTGACGAGCGGGATGTTGTATTCGGCGCTGGCCATGGCGAGCGTGTTGCCGCCGACCGGATGGGCGCGCCCGCCGGTCGTCTCGTCGGGAAGGGCCTTGGGGCCGACCTCCCGGTGGCGGTAGCCGCGGATGGAGCGCGAGCCGCCGAGGTAGTAGCGGTCGTTGGCCGGGACGGCGTCGGTGTCGCCGTAGCAGTCGACCGACTCGGCGCGCAGGCGGAGCGAGATGTAGTGGCCGAAGAGCGCCGGGAGGTACTGCCGCAGGTCGATGCCGGTCCGGTAGATGTCGTAGTCGGAGCCGAAGCCGGAGTTCTGGATTTCGAAGAAGACGTTGTTGCGCGAGCCGCGCGTCGGGACGAAGGGGTGGTTGCGGGTGTCGTAGAGCCACGAGAGGCGCAGCGGCACGCGGAGGTAGCGATGGTCGATGTCGGAGAAGCGGAACTCGCCCTCCGGGTCGTCCTCGAGGTGGTAGAGGCCTTGGATGAAGTCGTCGTTGCTCACGACCTCCGCGCCAAGTTTCGCGATGAAGCGTCCGTATTTCAGCGGGACGCCGAGCGCGACGTCGCCGCCGATGCGCGTCTCGTCGTATTCGCTGAAGCTGTATTCGCGGCGGTAGATCGTCACGGTGAAGGACTGCTGGCGGTCGAGGAACCAGGGGTCGGTCCAGGAGATCTCGCCGGAGTTCGACGACGAACCGGCGGAGGCGGTGAGCCGTATCTTCTGCCCGGCGCCGCGGAAGGTCGGCCAGTTGAGGATGTCGAAGTTGTTCTGCGAAATGTCGATGTAGCCGATGAGGTCGTCGAAGTCGGAGGTGCCGATGCCCACCATGAGGTTGCCGGTGGACTTCTCGGTCACGTCGTAGACGACGTCGCGGAGCGTCGGGTCCTCGCGGGCGGGGAACTCGCTGAGGCGGACCTGCTCGAAGTAGCCGAGGTTCTCGACGCGCCGGCGCGAGGTTTCGGCCAGTACCTCGTTCATGATCATGCCGGGGGAGATGACGAGTTCGCGGCGGACGACCTTGTCCTTGGTGTAGGTGTTGCCCCGCACCGTGATCGAGCGGATGTGGGCGAGGAAGCCCTCCTTGACCTCGACCCGCACGGTCGTCTCGATGTCGCCGTCGCCGGATGCGGAGGCCTTGTCCGGCAGCACCCGGGCCAGGGCCTCGGTCTCGACGTAGCCCCGGTAGCCGTAGTAGTCGCGCACGGCCTTCTCGATGTTGTGCACGGCCTTGTCCGACGCCGGCGAACCGGGCCTTGCGACGTCGGAGACGGTCTCGCGGAGCTCCTCCTCGGGGAAGAGCGAGACGCCGCTGATCGAAGCGGCCTTCACGACGTAGCGGCGTCCCTCCTTGATGGCGATGTGCATCTTCGGGCGCGCCGTCGGCGACTTGCGGGAGAGGGTGGGCTCGCCGACCTCGACGTCGAGGTAGCCCTTTTCGCGGTAGGCGGCGACAATCCGGTCGCGGACGAGCGCGTGGTCGAAGGCGTCGCGCCGCCACTGCGAATAGAAGATGGAGAAGGGGTTGTACCAGGCCGGCCGGCCGAGCGCCGCGCGCAGCTCTCCGCTCGAAAGGGCCTTGTTGCCCTCGAAGACGAAGGTCGAAAGCTTCTCGCGCGCCCCCTCGTCGATCTTGATGGTGACATCGACGAAGCCGTCTTCGTCGGGCTCGGAGGTTTGGGCGACGACTTGGGCGTTGTTGTAGTACGACTTGCGGTAGGCGTCGCGCAGGCGGTCGCAGGCGGCGTCGAGGACCGCCCGGTCGACGCGCTCCCCGTTGTCGAGGTCGAGGGATTCCCGGACCTTGCCGGTCGAGAAGGCCTTGTTGCCCAGGATGGCAAGCGGCGCGCGCAGGCGCGGCGCAAGCGTCACGTCGTAGATGACCCGCGCGCCGTCCCCGGACCTCTCCATGAAGATGCGGACGTCGGAGAAGAGCCCCGAGTCGAGCAGCGCGCGCTGGTCTTCGGCGAGGTTGCGCTGCGTGACGTAGGAGCCCTCGGCCGCGGCGACGTGCGACAGCACGTAGTCGCGCGCCTCGGCGCCATGGGTGGCCCCCGACGTCCTGACGACGACTTCGCTGACGCGCTGCCGCTGCGCGCCGGACGACTGCGGGCCATCGGCCTGGGCGAAGGCCGAGAGGGCCGCGGCGGCCAGAAGGAGGATGGCGGGGGATCGAAGGTTCATGGCATTATTCTACTAAACTGAGAGGAGCGGGGCAAGCAGCGTCTTAAGTTCGCCGGAGAGGTCGCGGTTCCTGATCTCCTCGAGGCGCTTGTCCTGCCGCGCCACGATCGCGTCGCGGAGCTTTCGGTCGTGGAGGACTGCGGCGATCGTCTCGGCGATGACGGGATAGTCGGGCGGCGGCTCGAAGACAACGCCAGCGCCGCCCATTGTCTCCGGCACCGCCGACGTGCCGAGGGCGAAGACCGGCACGTGGTGCAGCATCGCCTCGACGAGCGGCGCGCAGAAGCCCTCGTGCTCGCTCATGCAGACGAAGGCGTGAGCCGTGGAGTAGGCCCCCCGGAGGTAGTCCTGCGACACGCTGCCCTTCGGATAGAAGTTGGTGAGGCCGAGCATCCTGCACTGCGCCTCGACGAGGCCGTCGTAGACCTCCATGCCGGTCGTGGAGCCGATGCAAATGAAACGGGCGAGGGGTTCGATCCTGTTAAGATAGAACAGCACTCGGGCGAGACTCTCGATTTTCTTGTTGGGGGCGAAGCGTCCGACGAAGAGGAGGTTGTAGTGGCCGTCGTCCGGATCGTAGTCGAGGTCGCGCTTTACATGAAGTTCCGGAGTGAAGGACGAGAGGTCGATGGGGAGGGGGAGCACCTTGACGTCCTTGTAGCCGGCGGCGACGAGCTCGGCGGCGTTGTAGGCGCTGTCGGCGGCGTTCACCTCGGCCGCGCCGGCCAGGCCGGCCATCTGCCGGCGGCCCTCGTCGAGAACCGCCGCCGTCGCGCCGTTGACGAAGCTGAAGTAGCGTGACGGAGTGATATTGTGGTAGATGATGGCCTTGCGGCAGTTGAGCCGCGCGAAGACGGCGTTCGCCTCGCATCCGATGGAGAGGTGCAGGATCGCGACGTCGTCGGGTTTGACGTCCCCTGGAAGATCCGCCAGTTCGTGGACGTCCCCGCGCGACTCGACGGAGCAGCAGCCCATGCTGCAGTAGATGCCGCCGTCAAGCCCCCACGAACGGAAGACGGAGCGCATCAGCTTCGCCGTGTTGCTAATTGCGTCGCCTTCCCTGTAGCCGGCGACAACCTGGCAGATCTTCTGGGCCATCTTCAAAAGAGGTTCTCAAAACGCCAAAACAACCTACGCGGCGGATAGGATATCGCTAAACCCATACGCCGACGCAGGCTCTCAATTGGCAGGAAAACTACTTGTTCTTGTGGCGATTCGCCTTCAGGCGCTTGTTGTGCTTGTGCTTCGACATCTTAGCACGGCGTTTCTTCTTGATCGAGCCCACTTTTTTCTCCTGCTTTTGGTTTTGGGGCCGCAGCCCCTGTCTGTGTCAACCGGCCACGTGTGCGTGGTCAGAAAATGATCTTGTTCAGCGCCAGTTCGATGATACCCGTGGCGCCGGCCTGCTTGAGCGCGGGGACGAGCTCGCGCACCTTCGACTCGTCCACGACTGTCTCCACGGCGTGCCACCCGTCGGCGTTGAGGGCGTTGACGGTCGGGGCGTGGAGCGACGGAAGAAGCGACACGATCTCGAAGAGCCGCGACGCCGGCGCGTTCATCTTGAGGAGGACGCGCGACTCGGCCTGGATGGCGCCGGTCATGAGGACGGCGATCTGCTCCATCTTGGCGCGCTTGCCGGGATCCTCCCACGACTTCTTGTTGGCAATCAGGCGGGTGGTGGAGGTGAGGATCGTGGCGAGGATGCGGAGGTTGTTCGCCTTGAGGGAGCTACCGGTCTCGGTCAGGTCGACGATGGCGTCGACGAGTTCCGGCGCCTTGACCTCCGTCGCGCCCCACGAGAACTCGATATCGGCGCTCACGCCGTTGGCGTCAAGAAAGCGCTTGGTGAGGCCGACGGCCTCGGTGGCGATGCGCTTGCCCTCGAGGTCCTTGACGGTCTTGATCGGAGAGTCGTTCGGTACGGCGATGACCCAGCGCACGGGGTTCGACGTGGCCTTCGAGTAGCACATCTCGCAGACTTCCACGACGTCGGAGTTGTTCTCGTAGATCCAGTCGTAGCCGGTGATGCCGGCGTCGAGAAGACCCAGCTCGACATAGCGCGAAATCTCCTGCGGACGCAAAAGACGGCACTTGAGATCGGGGTCGTCGCATGTCGGCACATAGCTGCGCGAACTGCAATTGAGAGTGAAGCCGGCCTTGCGCATCAGCGCGAAGGTCGCCTCCTGCAAACTGCCCTTCGGCAGGCCTAGAACTATTGATGACATCATCGTCTTGCCCTCAAAAAACGCCAAAAATTCTAGCATTTCCGAAAAGAAAAAGCAAGAGGATTTCTCACTTGCGGCATCTGCGCAGATATGGTAGAATTTTTCATCGAGGATACCAACCCATGAAAAAAACAGTAAGCCTCCTATTGACCGCATCCCTCGTCCTCGCGGTGCTCTCCGCCTGTGTCGCGCCGCCGGGCGGCGCCGCCGCGCGGAAGCCCGCGGCGGATCTCTCCACCTATTCCGTCGTCGCGCTGGGCGACCTGCACTACGACGCCGAATCGCCGGAGAGGTTCCATGCCGAGTTCATCAAGAGGAACCATGGCAGCGGCAACCCCAATTTCCTGCGCAACGCAAAGATGTGGGCGGGGCCAAGCCGGCGCATGCTGGAGGCTTCCGCCAAGTGCGTAGGGCCGGACGCGGCCTTCGTGCTGCAGCTCGGCGACCTCATCCACGGCGACTGCGAGTCGGACACGGTACACACCCAGTACCTCGCGGAGGCGACCTCCGTCCTTGAGGCGGCCTATCCGAAACTCCCCATTGTGTCCGTCGCCGGCAACCACGACATCCGCTCGGGGTTTAAGCCGAATGGGGCCACCGCGGCCTACTGCCAGTTCATGCTGCCCTACCTCACGCGCCAGCTTTCCGGCCTCGTCTCCAACGGCGTCGACAAGACGACCTTCGGCTTCCGCCTCGGCCCCGACCTCTGGATCTTCGCCGACTTCAACGTCGGCGTTCGCGACCTGGGCGTCATCAAGAAGCTCCTCGCCGACAACGAGGACGCCCGCTACACCTTCTTCTGCTCGCACGGTCCCGTGCTTCCGAGCGACATCGGCTCAACGAACCGCTTTAGGCGCTGGTTCTTCCTCGGCGCCGAGGGCTACGGCAAGCAGCGGTGCGCGCTGCGCGCCCTTCTTGCCAAACGCAACGCCATCGTCCTGTGCGGCCACCTCCACGCCCTGGAATACAAGGATTGGTTCGGCGACGGCGGACGCATCACCGAAATGGTCCTCTCTTCCGTTCTCATCCGCGACGAGGCCGAGCCCTCGGTCATCTTCGACTCCCCCGCCAAATATGGCGACTGGCCGCCAAACGCCGTGACCAACGCCGCGACGTCCGCCCTCTTCGCCGAATACAAGCCGGGCCTCAAGGTGCGCTACGCCGCGCGCGCCGGCGGCCACCACATGCTCCACGTCTCCGATTCCGGCGTCACCCTCGACTACTACGGCCTCGACGCCACCACGCCGACCAAGACCTTCACCATCCGATAGGTTCCCGCATCCCGACCATCCCGACCATCCATGCGACTGCCGCGCGAGTTCAGAGAGGCCCTGGCGCAACAAGGGCGCGTCACCCGCGCCGCCCTGGCGGCCTTTTTCGTCGCGATGGTCATCTACGGCGGCGGCAAGACGAACGGCCTTGACAGGGTGCTTGGCGGCGATGGCCCGTTGCGCGTCCTTGTCCTGGACGACGGCCAGGCTGGCGGCGGGCGCTCCCTGTCCTCGCCAGCACTGCTTGCAACGACGGACTACGCCGCCTTCTCGAACCTCTGCTTCACGTCGATCGGCGTCACGCAGACCAACGTCGCGCTTGGCATCGGCTGGACGTCGCTGATGAACACGGCGGAGGTTCTGGACATCTACGCCAAGACGAATCTGCTGGAACGGTTCTGGCGGCATCTCGCCGAAATGGACGTCGATTCCGCGGAGGAGGCCGTCGTCGCGGAACTTCCGCTCGCGTGGATCGACTCCCCGCCCACAGCCTTCTTCAACCTCGGCGGCCGCCTCGACGCCGACGGCGACGGGCTTCCCGACGCCTTCGAGGCGCTGGCCTTCGGCTCCGACCCCGCCGCAGCCGACACCGACGGCGACGGCCTCTTGGATGGCGAGGAATACATTGCTGGCACCGACCCCGCCGCGGCCGACACGGACGGCGACGGGCTGGACGACGGCGCGGAGGCCGCGCTCGGCACGAACCCCCTGGAACGCGACTCTGATGCCGACGGCCTCGCCGACGGCGAGGAGGCGGAAGCGGGCACGAACCCGCTTCGGGCAGACACCGACGGGGACGGCTACGACGACGTCGAGGAACTTGGGAAGATAGAGTTGCTGGCGGGCGGCGACTTCCTGTGGTTCGACCTCACGAACGGCGTCGATCTCGTCGGTGGAAGACCGCTCGAAGGAATCACCAACAGATGGGTCGTCCCGCTTGTCTATGGATTCGGCCTCTACGGCACCGGCGTCACGACTGCTGTGGCGGGGATCAACGGCATCGTCCATTTCGTCGCCTCGGGCAGCCAGGACGGCACGATGCTTTTCGGCCACACCCACACGGGCGGGCTGGGCAACAGGCAATGGTCCGACGGTCTTCTGACCGTCGCCGTCTGCAACGCGCATCTGCGGTGCCTGCCGGAATGGGGGAGTGCCATCCTCCGCGGCTATGTGGAGGACGGCCAGGGCGATGGGTTCAACGTCATCGAATACAGGAACGTCGGCCTCTGCGGCGACGGGCACACCAACCAGCTGGTCACCTGCCAGCTTCTGGCCCCCGTTGACGACGACCACACGGCCTACGTCAGCTACCTCTGCGCCTCGAACGCCCTCGACGAGGCCGACATCCTGTGCGGCGTCCAGCGGGGCGGCATACCTTCCCTCAGGCCCGGCGAGTTGTTCTACAACCTAACATGGCCGCAGACGAACCGCCCTTCGCTGAACCGGGTGACCGTCAAGTACACCATTGGCATCGGGAGCGATCCCCTTGCGGCCGACACGGACGGCGACGGGCTGGACGACGGGCACGAACTCCAGTGGACCCGCACATCCCCGTGCCATGCCGACACCGACGGCGACGGCCTTGACGATGGCGAGGAGATCTCGATGGGAAGCGATCCGCTTTCCGTCGACACCGACTATGACGGTCTGTCCGACGGCGACGAGGTCTTCTGCCTGAATACAAATCCGCTTCAGCCGGACACGGACGGCGACGGCATGGACGACGGATGGGAATTGGCGAATGGCTTCGACCCGACAACGGACAATTCGCTGACCGCCCGGATAGACGACGACGACGCCGCCGACCCGGACAGCGATGGCCTGACCAACGGCCAGGAATGCGCCTATGGGGCGAACCCGTTTTCCACCGACACCGATGGCGACGGGGTTGACGACGCCGCCGAGGTCGCGCAGGGAAGCGACCCGGCGGACGCAGGCGATGGCGGAAGCGCCGCCAACGTTGTCCGCGTCCAATTCGAGTTTGGAGACTGGAGCGGAAGCGAATCGGAAAAGTATCATCTACAAATCAAACCGGTCTCCGGCGAAGGCGCGACGCCCCGGACGCATGTTTTCCTGAACCAGCGATACGACGGAACGGACACGTACGTCGTTCCTCTTAAGCCGGGATGGAAGTACGAAGTCCGGCTTCGCCACGCCTCGACGGCCCCCGGCTATTCCGACTATCCAGACCCGGACTACGACTACAGGCTGCTGATGACGCCGCTGGAGACGCCAAGCCGCATCATCCTGGACGACCCCGACGGACTCTTCGGCAGCGAAGTGGACGATGCCGACGAAACCTTCACGACATCCCCCAAGGTCGCGCACATCTACGCGCTTAAGCCGACGATTGAGATATCAAAAAGTTCGCTCGATGGCTGGGGCGAAATGGACGAGGGAGAAGTCATCCTCTCTGACGAGGACATGAAAATCAGGATCAAGGTCGAGCCGAAGATACCGTCGATGGCCGCCATGCAAGAGTCACTTGGCGACACCTTCACGATTTACACCGACACGAAGCCCGATGGCGCGGAAGTCGCCTTCGCCGCCGACCAGTTCGTTCAGAACGGCAACTCAAGCGAAGTACGAATAACTAGGACACGCTCCCAGCTCAAGGCGCTAGGACTGCTTCCCGCCAATGAGGAAGATGGCGTGGATGAAATGGCGTGGGTGGATACCGCAGACTTGGTTTCCCCGGAGTCGGTGCAGAATCTGGAAGACAGCGAGGCATTTTCCGCTCTCGGATATGCTTTTCGCGGCAAGGCCACAGATGAACCCGGAAAAACTCTCGAGTCGAGTCCTCCGAACAGCAAGTGCACGACATCTTTTTTTAGGGCTGCCGGATGTGAAATCGTCACCGTCGCCTACGGAGGCGCGACGAGCGACAGGCGGCAAATCAAGAACCAGGCCGATTATTTCTATTTTTCGGGACATGGCGGTCACTCTGACGGCAAGGTCAATGGTGGAAATTCCGGCGTTCGCTGGGGGCCGTTAGATGTTGCAGGGCAATGGGACGACGATTTGGAATGCGTGATATTCGCCGGATGTGCCGTGCTTGACATAAACGATTACAATGACAATTACGTTGGAACCGCACACTTTGTATCTCCTGGGCAGCCTTGGCAAAACACCGGCCCATCGTTGTTCTTTGGATATAATTACATTGCACCCGGAGACAAGGGCGGCGCGCCAACGAGGATCGTCCAGAGCTGGCTGGTCAACAGGTCAACCATGGGCGATGTCGATGCATGGATGAAAGCCAACGCCGACAATCGTGCGTGGAACGCATGCGCAATCGTAAAAGATGTAAAGTATGTCTATTTCAAGAAATTTCTTTGGGGTAAATTCACTAGGAAAGTCGAAGTGACAAAGGAGCAATGGTAATGAAAATTCACCTGTTCGCATTGACGTCATTTGTATTTTCGCATGCCGTTTTCGGCTGGATTTCTATTTTTGAGTTTGAGGATGCTGCCGTGCAAACACTAGGCACAAACACAACTGCGCTTGTCGATCCGCAGTTTACCAATCAATTGATGGTGGCGACAAGTTCAATTGACGATCACATGGCCATGGGAGCCTGGATGATGCTTGGCGTGTCGGCATATCAACAGTTCATGAACGATGCCAATGCCGAGCATCTCAACGTTGAAGCAATGGCGTTTTCGAATGCCGTTTTTCATGCGTCATGCTCTGATGGCTGCTGGTCGTTTTGGATGTCTCGCCTTTTGTATGCTGGATCTTGCGTTACCCGAGGTTGCTTCGCCGAAGGATACGGTGTCCTTACCAATGGTGTTGCAGAAATGGAAGCATCTGGTTTTTCGACCCCCACGAACTCTTTGTGCAAGGCTTTGCTCAAAAAGTATGAAATGCCCGAGTTGACCATTCAGGAGGCATTCAAGGTTTTTTCCGGGATGACAGCCGCCGAACTTTGTCTGAATGCAGATGCGACAAATTTTGCCAATGCCGTCTCCCTGCCTTACCGACATATGATACTTGAATTCGTTAAGTGAACTGAAATAAAACCAACCGGGCAGACGAAAGCCTACATAACAGACTGCTCCACCATACCGCATGTCTTTTGGCTTTGGGATGAATCTGCCGGGACTACAGTTTGGAGATGAAATACTCATCTCCGAATTTGGCATTCCCAATCTCAATGCCATTCCGGCATCTGTAAGTAATGAATTCGCGACGTTGATGTCATCGGTCTCGAACAGCACGAGCAAGGTGATCTCGTATGCCGAAATTACAAATAACAGCACAGTCAAAGCCACCATAACTCTCCATCGGCAGGGTGATTATTTCAATCGCAATGAGGTGGTACACCTCGATATGTTGCAAACAAATCATGTATGGCATATTGTCAATTGGGATGTCGACGGGCAAATCCCGGAAGAGATCTACGGCGCTGAATACCTCAATTTGGGGACGACGCCATCGAGGAAGTCTTCTACTTCGTTGCCAAGGCCGGTTGCGCGAACACGGCCATCGTCATTGCGCCCTACGACATGCGCCAAGGCAGAAAGGCGGAGATGGATCGGTCGCTGCTGCCCTGGTACGGGGCCTTGTGCGATGAAATCGCAGGCTTATCCCCCATTTTTTGAAAAGGAGGCGTGGCGGGCATGCGAATGTCCGAGGAAGGAGGCGGGGCATGGCGAGTGTCGCCTATTGGAACTGGAACTCCAGTTGCTCGGGGAAGGCGTCATGCCGGGTCTTCTTCCT
>JAEEGL011649296.1_pt1 | contig 10705 bp, 9 predicted proteins | sample 9134231 | NCBI WGS metagenome assembly JAEEGL01 (sample SAMN16246548, study PRJNA631951) | gut metagenome | biome: gut microbiome; feature: rumen; material: fiber-attached | host: Bos | place: Iran: Karaj | collected 2018-10 | reverse complement strand
GCTTATATTTTAAGACTTTGGAACCCGAAGACGCACGAATGCCTGCGCCTTACGCAACGCGATATGGGGAGCCATGATGTGGAACGAATCATCCCGACAGAAGACGGCAATATCCTATTCCTTCTCGATGATGGCAGACTCTGCCGCCTCAAAGTTGACCTTGTGGCATGGCTCAAAGAAGATTTACTTCAGCACAGAGTCGTCCTTGATGGATGGAAAAATGAAGTCAATCGTAAATTTGAAGATTTTCCCAAGCCTGTGACGCCCTTCTCACGCCTGAGACGGCGCAGCACTACACAAGATCGAATGCTCATCACATTCGAGGATGGCAAAACGTATGACATTCTCCTCAAAGATGTAAAACTCTAAATCACGTTTACATCTCTGAACAATTTACTTTTATATTTCCTTCCCGGCTAAACTTTGCCTTTTACGCAAAGCAGCCGGGAACCGAAATATTAAAATGGTGTATGATACCAGGATGACTTTGTCTGTCCTCCTTATATCATACCATAGAACCAGTCTATCTGCGTTCAGTACACGTCGTATTCTTAGTTTTACCCAACTGCTTTTGACAAAGGAACACGTTATGCGAAATTTATCTAAGAGTCACGCAAACACGAGAATGAAAATCAAACACATTATTGATTCCTTAAACAGTAAGGAAAACACTCCAAAGAAAGAGAAAAAAGCCACTGTAAGGATTGATGCTGTCCGTAAAATGCCAGTGATTGATATTATTACTCAAGTGATTAAGATAACGAGCAATGAACCGTTCATGCTCACAGGCGTCATTGCAAAATACCTGAAAGTTCTTTCTGAAAAACTACTTATTACACCAACACAAGCTCTATTTTTATCCATTATCGTGGACAATTGCGATGACAATGAGATTAGATACCAAGACTTAGCGCGTCATTTTGATGATTGTAAAACTGTCGAAATCCTCAAATATAAGGACGATATCGATGATTTAGCCAAAAAAGGGATTCTGATAAAAGGGAAAAACCATAGGGATAATCCAACTTATCGTATTCTGAATAACACCGTGTCCTGTATCTGCAAAGGCTTCCTTCCTCAGCCAGGCAAAACAAAATATGAGACGCTTCAGGAATGGATTGAATCCATAGATCAGCTCCTTGACAGGGTCGAAGAAGAAGAACTCGAAGATCATGAATTTGAGTTATTCATCAAAGATAACTTGAAAAATAATGAAGAATTGAGCTGTGTACGTAAAATTAGAGAACTCAACCTGGCTGCAGATGATCTCAAACTCTATTTGATCATGTGTCTTCGGTGTATTCTCCATGATGACAACTGTATATGCGGTGGTGATTTGTCAGGCTATTTTAATAAATTTCAGTTTCGCTCAATCCAGAGAAGCCTGGAAAGGGGCACACATCCGTTGATGGAGAGAAATCTCATCGAACATGTCTGTGAATGTGGACAGGCCGAACCCAAAAATTGGTGTCTGACACAATACAGCAAGGCGGATATCCTGGCAGAATTTGATATTGAACTCGCCAGACCTGTCTCGACAAAGCTTAAAAAACCAGACTCCATCGTAGAAAAAACACTCTATTATGATGATGAGATCACGCGACAGATCGACAGCCTCCGGAATATTCTGGAACCTGAACGGATGAGCCGGATCCTCAACCGGCTTGCCGATCATGGTATGCGCAAGGGATTTGCCTGTCTGTTCTACGGCGGCCCCGGCACTGGAAAAACGGAAACCGTGCTTCAGCTGGCGCGCCTGACCGGCCGCAGTATCATGCAGGTCGATATCGCGTCTGTTCGTGACAAATGGGTCGGTGAAACCGAAAAACGGATCAAAGCCTACTTTGATATTTATAGAAAGGATGCCACAGAATGTGAATTAGCACCGATATTATTCTTTAATGAAGCCGATGCCCTTTTCACAAAAAGAAATGAAAATGCAGAATATGGTGTAGACAAAATGGAAAACGCCATGCAAAATATCATTTTGCAGGAAATGGAAAACCTCGAAGGAATCCTGATTGCCACGACAAACCTTACTGGCTCGCTCGATCCAGCTTTCGAGCGCCGTTTTCTCTATAAAATTGAATTTACCAAACCCTCTCCAGAAACCCGCCGCCACATCTGGCAAGCCATGATGCCCGAACTTTCCGACAAGGACGCCCTCGCGCTGGCAGAACGTTTCGATTTCAGTGGTGGGCAAATTGAAAACATCGCTCGCAAGCACGTCATCGACGATATTCTTGCAGAACGCGATACGATCGATATCGATACCATTATCGAAAGCTGCCAACATGAATCTCTCAATAAGGATGATATTCAGCGTAAGGTCGGTTTTGTGTAATGGGAGCGCGGGCTATTTCGCTCGCGCTCAATACGCCCGACGCTGCGGCGCTATTGCCTGCGGCAATACGCGCCGCAAAAAAGTCATCCGACGCTAAATCGGATATTCAGCATCCATTTTATATCATTCATCATCGCAGATTTATCTCTCTACTTGCTGCGATTCACAAAACTGCTAAAGGAGAATTGACAATGACAAAAGACCATGAAACCGAACTTCATCAGAACCAGTCCACGAAAGACGGAGATGTCCATGTTATCCCCATGGCAAAATCGGATCAGACGTTTTATTCTGGATTTCCTGAAATCGTTTTTGAATATAATCATGAGATTTTGCATGGAATCGTGGAAGCCGCATGTATCTCAGAAATGAAAATAAGGCTGATCGGATACCCCAAAGAAGCCGTTCAGTGGAGTAGCCATATTCCTTTTTTTGCCTTAAAAACTCGGCGTTTATTGTCAGCAGACAAATTATCCCTCTCTGAATATGGACTGAAAATTGCAAAAAGTATGATGATCCACATCTATGAGATGTATCATGAAGAAAAGATCGGACCTTACATGGACTACCGATCGCAGATCTTTGCGGCAAGAGATTGTTTTGCAGCTGAATATGACGCTAAGCATCAAAGAATCGTGAAATACTTAATAACTCGGCGCGTGCGTTTCAGGGCTATATTTAAAGCAGGGGGATTAACGCAAAAAGAATGGCAAGGTATAAGTAAAAACATTGCCAAACATCTTCGACGCTGTGATAAGAAACGACGGGAATCTATATTGACCGCATGTAGAAACTACGTCAAAGAATCATTTGGAGAAGATGATACCTTCGGATATTTCGTAGATGCGGATTGCAATATCGTGAAAGAAAGATTTGTTCATTGGGAAGAGTTGGTATAGAGCCTCCCCCTCCTGTTGACCCGTTCCCCGCCCGCTTTGCGGGCACCCCCTCTCATTCATTATGGCCAGCACAATCATCATATCAGGATCGCTGGTTTGTGTCGTTCCTTTGCTTCCCCTTTTTTCAAGGAGAGCAAGGGAATCGGTTGATTTGTTCCTATTTCGAACCGTAACATCGCTAAAAAGGAGTTAAAATGATCGTAAGGCTGTTTATTAACGAACCCAAAACATGGCGCGTGGATCTAAACGAAAAACTGGATTTGACAACTTATTCTCCCGAAAAGGCACTCCATCTGGATTTGGAGCGAGTACGCCAAAACACAGGCATGGCCACATTCAGAGATAACTTTGCATTGGTGTGGAAATACCGCGAAGGAATATGTCAAACGCCGGAATTGAGCAATATTACCGATAAATGTATCGGCTGGGGGGCATCTTTTGCCGGATTTTCCGAGATGCCACTCGGCGCTTTGCTCCTTAAATACAATCAAGGATTGCTTCGTTGTGAACTCTGTCCCTCGTGTCAGTGTCCAACGCTCGGATATTATAGTGCGAGAGGGTTAAGTGGTGTTGGGTTTCATCATACTTTTTGTCCAAATTGTGGTCACGATTTTCAAAAGTACCCCAATCGTTTGGATGACCTTATCGATAAGACTCAGCTATGTCCAAGAATGAATACTGCTTGGCGTTTATGTGATTTAATCTTTGCATTGCAACGAAAAGAAGAGAAGTAAACATTTTGCTCCATGAGAGTATGGAACTTTTAAATAACTAAATTCATAGCATAATCATAACCGTCATCACGCACGACTAGGAGGCGTATCATGGGTATCATAAAAGACTTTTTTTGGGCAAAAAAACAGATGTCTTCGGAAGAATTTGATCCTTTAAACAAGATTCTGGACGAAAAAACTACCGCCATACATGCCCTCTGGCAACACCTTCACGAAGCAGCTGAGTTCTGTTCGTTAATGACGACCACAGACACGAAAACACCCGTCGAAACCTGGAAAAAGAGAAGAAACATCAGCCTCAAATTAGGCTTGAGTATTACAAAGCATCCCTTTGACCAGCTATACCACAAGGCCACTACTACATCCAATCAATGCCTTATATATTATAAAAATTTTAATGAAGCATACAAATCATTACCCAGTATGATCAAGGAATTTAAAGATGGACTTCAGGAGAGTTTACCCCCTTTTGAAGCATGTTTTAAGGATATTCTCGTCGATGGCGCATATATGTTTGAATACCATGAAGGTTCAGAACCATTAGTCTTTGTATTCGAATGCAACACCATTATCAAGCAGTGCAAAAAGCTCCTGGAGGAAGAGATAACACTTGATTTTCCACAGAACTGGAATTAATTGTTGGTTGCAGATTTTATGGTTCTAGCTGCTGGCAAATGTCACTACCGAAGGAATTCTTTTCATGTCGAGATCACGCAAAAAGAATTGGGGTTACAGTATTACCTTAGGCTGTTGTTCGAAGAGGAAGGACAAAGCGATATTTCATCGCATCTATCGTGCGCACGAGCGCGACGCTATCCGTCTTGAACAATTCGATCTCATTGGTGGAAAAATACTAAATCATCAAGGACGCTGGACATGGAAATGTGAATGCGTGTTTTTTTCGACCAAAGAGGATTATTCGATAGCAACCATTTGTCAAGAATTGCGAACGGAAGCGGCTTACCACCCAAGATATTGTAACGGAGAACGTTGCTGGGTATGTCGCTTTTGCAAGATGAGCGGGTGTACGCTTGAGAACTTTGAAAGCAATCTGACGCATGCCAATCTGGCACGATTCAGAGCCTATATTGTCGCCAAATATTTTGGAAAGTGAAATACATCCTTAAAGAAACCAAGGAATTCATCGAACGCTTGTTGGCGAATTGTTGTTGCCAACTGTAAATCATTATTCTATCATACACTCAGATGTACCCTCTTGGGCTACACTTTTTACCCCATTCGACCAATGGGTTGACAAGGAGGAAACATGTTAGGTGCAATCATTGGTGATATCGTTGGCAGTCCTTATGAGTTTGACGTAAATAACATCAAAACAAAAAAGTTTCCGCTCTTTTCGCAAAAGTCGTCATTTACAGATGATACGGTGATGACGATTGCCGTGGCGGATGCCTTGCTGAGTGTGGCCAAAGATGCCGATATAGACACGATCCATCGCGCCGTGATTGAAAAAATGCAGTTATGGGGAAAGCGTTATCCTTATGCCGGTTATGGTGCCCGATTTATTCGCTGGATCACGGAAGAGGATCCGCAGCCTTACAATTCGTGGGGGAACGGGTCGGCCATGCGAGTATCGAGCGTGGGCTGGCTGTATGATTCGCTGGAAAGAACGCTGGAAGTGGCGAAGGCGACCGCCGAGGTTTCACATAATCATCCGGAAGGCATCAAGGGAGCACAGGCGACCGCGGCAGCGATTTATCTCGCTCGTCATGGCAAAAACCGATCTGAGATCCGAGCTTATATCGAAAAAACATTTGGATATGATTTCTCGCGCACATGCGATGAAATCCGCCCCCATTACCGCCATGTCGAATCGTGTCAGGAGACGGTTCCTGAAGCGATGACAGCAGTCTGGGAAGGCATGGACTTCGAAGACACCATCCGTCTGGCTGTCTCTTTGGGCGGAGATTCGGATACATTGACGTGTATCGCCGGGGGCATCGCCGAAGTGATCTGGCCGATCCCTGAAAACATCAAGTCTGAGGCACTGCATCGGCTTTCCGAGGATATCGTCGTGGTATATCATACATTTTTGAACCGCATTGGTTGAGGCCGTATGGCACCTTGCGTGCCATAGGCCGAAATGCGCGCCGTATGGCCGCAGGCCATAGGTGCGCAGGCGTTCCGTATGCGTGAAACGCATAGGAACGCCTCAAACTCATCCCTCCCCCAAAAGCACCCAAGACGACGACATATATTGGGAAATCGCCACCGTCCTCAAAAATGCTCCTTGTACGTGGCCTGCATCCCATATGCATTTGCAAACGTGCTTTAGGTTCTTGCCTCAGGGAGGCAAGCTGTGGTAAGATGAGTGGAGTTTGGGGTCATCGCGCAAAAGGCAATTGTTCGCCAATTCCTTTTAGCAGGATCGATTATCTGAACTACAACTTTACAGTATATGTGGAATATCCATCCAAAATATACAAAACCTCATGGGTCTTAATATAGCGAATATCATATATCATGATCTAAGCGATACAGGGATCCGAACGGTTTTTATATTCATTTGAATGGACATTCTTCATTTCAAAACACACGGTCGTTGACGGCCCAACCCCAGAGGATTTTAATCCATGAAAAGACTCATTGTAATTGCACTTGCTTTGTTACTCACCCTGTGTGCATGCGGGAAGAAAGGGAATGATGCGCCCTCCAGCGAACTCGAACCGTCCACGGTCAGCCAGGCCGCAGAGAGTGTCGTCAAAGACGTCACGCTTGGCCAGGACAATGCCTTCATCATGACCCTGCCCAAAGGCTACAAATATGATAAATTTAACTACTGGTATGCCTCTCCGGACGAGAAAGCGCATTTTTCCGCAAAAGATACTTCGTTTTTTGCCCATCTTGATGACTTCCAGGAATCTATCAATAATGTGCAGGGCGAAGCCAAGACGAGCCAAATAGGCCAGTACACCCTGACCATTAAAGAAGAAAAAGAAGGATTTAACGGTCCTTCCACACTCTATTATATTAATTTTAATGGACAATATAAAAAATATGCCGGCTGCATGATCCGCGTGTCCAGCTTTGAGGGAATTGAACACACCCAGTCGCCGGAGATTCTCAAGGCGATCGAAAGTGTCCACAGATACACGCCGTTTAATGAGATTCCGAAGAAATTTGATATAGCCACCACAGCAGCGATGAGCAACTTCATGCAGAAGGGGCGCTATGCCGTCGATGGCGACACCGTGTATGGCCAGGCTTTCGATTCAACGGGCAAACCTGAATTCGTCCGTTTTGACCTGGAGAAAAAAGGTGATTTTTATGAAGTTAAGAGCTTTAAGGTCATCGATAAAGGCATTCAGGCGACCTATATCACATTTTATGATAATTATGTATTCTATATCCGAGACGGCAAAGAATTGTATTTTGCAAACAAAGACGGCAGCAATCCCAAACGCATTTTTGGGGATGTATCACAATATCTGCAGCTCAAGGGAGACAAATTATATTGGTGTGATGCCTCCTATAAGCTGAAAGGCGCAGCCATATCTGCGATCGTCTCTTTTGCCGAAGGCAGTGATCTTGAAATCAACAATGCCATCGACGTGATCGTGGACAAGGAGATTTACTATCCATTTTTGCTGGATGAGAATTGGTTAGTCTTCCAAGAGGACGCCGACCATGAATCGCTCCATCTTCGCCATCTTCCTTCCGGACAGGAGGCCTCGCTCACATCAGTCTCTGCCCACGGCCCGATCGTTTATGGCTCGGATCTCTATTACAGGACCCAGAAAGATGGCGCGGACAGGCTTGCGAAACTTGATCTCTCCGCAGCCAAAGTCGATTATGACGCTGAGAATGACAGTTATTCCTGCGCGTTTCCATCCATCGAGTATTCGGAGAAACCGTCTCCGAAGCAGCTTACCATCGATATGACGGGGAATTGCCATATCGGCCTTTCTCAAGGCAAACAAATCAGCCATTGGAAAGATCTCGATAATGCCGCGGGCAAGGAAGACGTCCTTTATGTACTCGTAAGCCCGAATTTCAACATCTACTGGGAACTTAATAATGATAATAAGGTGCAGGCGATCAAAGTCGAAGGCACAGGCGATGTTGGCGGTATCCAGGCGATTCCTAACATGGACTAAGAGCCTCACCCCCTAGCCCCCTCTCCAAAGGAGAGGGGGAATGGCTCATTCGCTAGTTGGAACGGCCTCACCCCCTAGCCCCCTCTCCAAAGGAGAGGGGGAACGGCCCATTAAGAATCGTTACGATTTTTGAAAATATTTCTTGCAAAAAGGGTCTGAATTTCGTACACAGGGAGACGGAGGTGTGGCTGAGTGGTCGATAGCGGCGGTCTTGAAAACCGTTGAACCTGTGAGGGTTCCAGGGGTTCGAATCCCTTCGCCTCCGTGGATGAGCCGACGATATGTCGGCTTTTTTTTTGCCTTTTTTCCTGCTACAAATCCTTTCGGCTCACTGCAGTGACGGTTTCGGTAACGTTGTGTGCCGCTGACCTTAGGAGGAATTATCATGACCGCATCTTTGGTTGAATTGGCGCATCATTCGAGTTATCAGATCCGGCAACGCGTCATTTCTGAATTTTCTTCTTTACCAATTAAGGATCAACAAGAATTATTCGGAAAACTTCTTCAATCTCCCTATAAAGATGTGCGTGAAGGCATTTTTAACGTTCTTTCTGCTGAGCGTCTTCAGTCAGAGGCATCGTGGCTGGATGCACTCAAAGCCCTTTGTCCCGAATCGCCGGTGGATGCGTCGCTTTTAAGTATCGGCCTGCTCGTACTTCTCTCGCGTTATGAGAATCTCTCGGAGCCGTCGCTTCTCGTGTTTGGGGAGAAATGCCTTGCGTCGGACAATCCTGACCTTCAATATCAGGCACTCGTTTTTCTTGAGCTTCAAAATGATCGGAGTGACGCATATTTGTCAGCACTTCCAGGTCTGCTTGGAGCTTCTGACGAGGACATTCGCATCATCGCAGTCCAAGCCATCATGCGTCTTGCGCCCGCCTGGGGCGTCGAGAAACTCACCGAACACGCGAAGCACGCACGCGGTCAGGAGGGTTTCCATACGCTTCTTGCGCGGCTTTCGCTTGGGGACGATGCCACCCGCAAAAGCCTTGAAGAAGAATTGATCCGAGACCTTTATGATGACCGCTTCTGCTATCCCGCTGTTCTGGCGCTGAAACAGTATGGGAGCGAAGCCTGTATCCCGCATCTTCTCCGCCTGGCAGGCAGTTTTTTTGGCGAACCCACGATGCGCATCACCGCCGCCGATGCTGCAGCGTCACTCGGCTCAAGCGAAGGCATTGTCTGGCTTCGGAAATTTGCCGAAAAGAGCGGAAACACCGAATATGCGCGTCAGCTGCTCTCGGCTTATTCGAATCAGGACAAATAAAAAATGTCATTTGTCGAAAAAAATTATAAAAAACGGTAGGTTGTTTGCAGTTGTCTCAAAAACGTGTATGTGTGATTTGAGATGAAGTCGCTGACTACCATCATAACCGTAACAGATACCATAGGAGGAAAGATACATGCATCGCTTGATTTCTCACATTGCCCTGGCCCTCTGTCTGACTTTTTCCGTATGTGCCATCGTTTCCACACTTTCGCCCGCCGAAGTTCAGGCCAAGAAACCTGAGACACCGGCCAAAGCTTCTGTCGAAGACATCCTCGGCAATCTGAGCTGGGGAATGGATCATCAGACAGTCATCAAACGTCTGACCGAAAAAATCAATGAAGACTACCGCGCTAAAGTCAAAGGATCTCTCGACGAATCCTATGCAGACCTCATGCGCAAGAATTACAATGAACGTGCCGATAACATGCGCAAATCGTACACCCAACTGATGAAAGATAACGTTGCCAGTCTTTCGGTATCGATCATTGGAGAAGAATTCATGCCGGACAACAACGAATCGATGTTGACCCAGCGCGAAGAGATTGCCACGAAATACTTCTTCTTCCTCAATGACAAACTCTACAAGATCGCCATTGTCTATGATTCGAGCTACCTTGGTCCCATTGCGTTTGACTCGTTCTGTGCCACCACAGAAGCCAAATACGGAAAACCGTATGATGAAATCTGGACGGATGATGGTGACTTTATAGAAACCATTTGGAAGGACAAATCGACGATTCTCAGCGTGAAAAACAAATACGCATCCTACAACACGTTTTTGATGGTGTTCGCAGAGGAAGCCACCAACGCCCCGCTCGTCGCGCAGCACAAACAGTACTTTAAATCGGTCAACAGCGGCCCTGAAATCAGCTCAGACATTGATCTTCTGACCTCTGACGATGGAGAAGGTATCGGCAGCAGCGTCGATGATATCTTAGGCAAAAAGACCGAAGTTGACCTTTTGGCTGGCCTGTCACAGGAGGATTTGGATATCATCGCAGGCAAAACTAATCCCAATGATCCCGAAGCTCAGAAGAAGGCGAAGGCGAATAAAAAGAACAACAACAAAAAGAAGAACGATGCAAAAGCCGTCCAAGGCTTCACCGTTTACTAAATCTGACATAGGGTGCTCTTTTAGAGCACCCTTTTTTGTGGGGCTAACGCCCCTACGCGTCTATGGTCAAATAGAGACGAGCGAACTGCACGTCTCTATTTGACCATACGCCGCTACCCCCCATGCGGGGGTGGAACCCCCGCAACGCCCCCGACGACGTCGTTGCGCACAACAGCGGAAATCTGTTTTAGCTGTTATTTCAGGATTCCGAGAGCGCTGCCGCGATGCG
>JAEEGL010892167.1_pt1 | contig 10705 bp, 10 predicted proteins | sample 9134231 | NCBI WGS metagenome assembly JAEEGL01 (sample SAMN16246548, study PRJNA631951) | gut metagenome | biome: gut microbiome; feature: rumen; material: fiber-attached | host: Bos | place: Iran: Karaj | collected 2018-10 | reverse complement strand
TGATAAGTATTCATCCGTTCCTTGATAATAGGGACGATAGAGTCTTGTCCGATGGTATATGTACACACGTCGATGCGGTAGAGGTCACGGCTACTACGGGTGACGAAGAAACGATTATTATCGCCCAGCCATACCATCGGGCGTTCATCCATATCGCGTTGTTTCTGCAGTAACTGTTTGCTCTGAACGCTGATGGTTTGATCTTTATATGCGTCGGTCTTGATTTCCTTGCGGGTGTTGTTCTGCATATCGAACAGGTAAAGATGTTCGATAGGAGCCTCTTTTTCACCAGGCATCTGGTATTTATAAGTCTCGAGGGTTGGACGAGGCTGAGCCATCGAATTGATAACCCATAACTCTTTGACAGCACGTTCGTCTTCCAAGGTCGTCACGAAGTAGCGGGAGTCGGGCGACCACGAGCCGTAAACACTTTTCCGCTTACCATCACAAAGGGTGTCGGTATTCAACAAACTATAAGGAGCACCATATCCGAAGTCTTTCACACCGTCGGTAGTCAATTGGATTTCAACGATGGTTGAATCCTTTTCATTCTTTTTCGCTTTCTCATAATCGGCATAACTCATCTTGTAAAGGTTCAAGTCCTTGGCATAAACCACAGTTTGCTTATCCGGAGAAACCAAGCCCCAGGTGAGACGTTTCGGCTCTTCTTCCTTATCTTTCAGATGAGTAAGTTTGCGGGTAGGATAGTCGTATGAGAAATAGAATATCTCTTTTTTTGTTTTCCCTTTGTCTTTCTCATCTTTTTTGGGTTTGGCATCCTTTGTGGATTGCACCTCGAAAGTAAAGGTTCGTCCGTCTTCCTTAGCCTTCAAGTTCTGGATAGGCAATTGATGAGCCTCAAACGGATCCTGCACAATCTCAGTCAGTTGAGCTGCCAGCTCCTCACGGTCGAATAGGAGATCTTTTGAACGGGAAGCAGGGTTGACAACATACCAGAACGTACCTTCGCTGGTTTTATATTGATACCAAAAGTTGTTCCCTTGTTGGAACCAGTGTGGATCAACGGCCGTTGAGAACAACATGGTGCTCAGTTTTTCCTGAGTGAACTTCTCAGCCTGGAGGTATTCAGGCAATCTGTCTTGTGCTTTCATTGAATTGGCCATCATGAAACAGATGGTCATCAAGAAAATCAAATGAACCTTTTTCATACATTTTCGTTTTTAGAACTCTTTGCAAACAAAAGTATACAAAATATCAGAAGTTGCAAAAAGAAAGAATGGTTATGTCGGTAAAATGAAACAATTGTTTACGAATAGTTTGAATAAAAGAGCAAAAGTATTCCGATTAATGTTATATTTGTAAAAAATATACTCAAAATGAAAAGGTTAGGATTTATCCTTGTAATGGTCGGCGTTTTATGTTGTTCATGTTCTAAATCATCGGAAGAACAATCGTATAGTAGATGGCCGGCAATGGCTGATGGAATGGTGAAGGCTCTGATTCAGAATTTCTGGGGCGACAGCTTCAAAGAAACACCTGGGCGTTATTATTTCAATTACCAAAGTCAGATGGCCTATATGACGACTGAGCATTATTGGCCTCAAGCTCATGCCATGGATGTGATAATCGACGCATACTTACGAACTGGCGATAAGAAATACCTCGACTTCTATCCTAAGTGGTGGGAGGGAGCACAGAAATATAATCCTTCCGGACGCGAAGAAGATCCGTGGTGGAACGTTTATGTGGACGACATGGAGTGGATTGTGCTCGCTCAATTGCGGATGTATGAGACAGCTTCCAATCCGACTTATCTTGAAAAGGCGAAGCAGATGTTCAACCAATGGATCTGGCCGACTTGGGGACCGGATGATGAGGCTCCCTGGTATGGCGGTATCACGTGGAAAGTGGATGTGCAAAAATCAAAGAACGCTTGCTCAAATGGTCCAGCGGCTATTATCGCAGCACGACTGGCACAGTTTGGGAAAGCCTTGCATGAGGATAGCCAGTCGGCCGATTATCTGAAAAAGGCACAACAGATTTATTCATGGGAGAAAAAGACCTTGTTTGACGAAGAGACAGGAGCAGTAAATGATAATATCGGACAGGATGGTAAGGTGAACCACTCCGTATTTACTTATAACCAAGGAACGTTTATCGGTGCCGCTCATGAGTTGTATAAACTGACGGGTGATCAGCAATATCTGGAAGATGCAGTTAAAGCTTCCTATTATGTTATCCGGAAAATGTCGAATCATGGTGGGGCACTGTCGGATGCCACGCATGGTGATGGTGGTTTGTTCCATGGTATTTTCTTCCGTTACTTTGTGCGCTTGATCAATGAGGAGGCGTTGGACAAGACTATCCGGAAGGAATTTTATGATTATCTGACAGGACTGGCAAAGATTATGGTCGAGCAAGGACTAAACCATCAGACGATGCTATACAGCGGCAGTTGGCATAAAGCGTTGACCAATGAGGAAATCGCGAATCTGACTCCTCAGTTAAGCGGCTGCATGCTTATGGAGGCTATGTGTGTACTGAAAGAAGTAAACTAACATGAATTTCAAGAATTAATTATACTGATATTATGAAAAAAGCACTTTATTTATTGATTGTTTCTTTCCTGACATTGACGGTTCAGTCTCAGGATATAAAGAAAGAGTGGACACGTAATTATGATGAGAGTAAGATCCCTGCATATACACTGCCGGATCCTTTGTTGTGCGAGAACGGACATGTTGTTACTTCTGCTGAAGAATGGGAGAAGTATCGTCGCCCGGAACTGCTGGATATCGTGAAGACCTATATGTATGGGCATGCGCCTGTCTTGGAACATCCATTGGAATACAAGGTTGAGATTGTAGATGCGAATTTCCAAGGAAAATATACCAAGAAAAATATCACACTTTATTTGACGGACAAGAATGAGGAAGGACCGCTTACACATGCCGAACTGGTGATACCCAACAATGCTAAAGGACCTGTTCCATTGTTTATGATCTTTGGTTGGGGATTTATGAACCAGATGTATCCTTCTGAACTTTTTCTTGAGCACGGCTATGGAGTTGCAATCTTAAATACGTTTGAAGCAGCTCCAGATAAGAAGGAATCATTTACGGATGGCTTGATTTCAGCCTACTATAATGACAAGCAAGTATATCGTCGTCCTAACGAATGGGGAAGTCTGGCCGCTTGGGCATGGGAAGCCAGTCGCTTGATGGATTATTTCCAGAATGATACACAAGTGGACGCGAAAAAGGTGGCCGTGTTAGGTATCTCCCGTTTGGGAAAGGCTGCCCTTTGGGCTGCGGCACAAGACAGACGGTTCGCAGTAGTCTTCCCTGTAAACTCAGGATGCGGTGGAGGAGCTTTGTCACGCCGTATGATAGGCGAAACAGTTTGGTCGATGAATAATGAATTCCCTCATTGGACTTGTGATAATTTCCAACAATTCAGTCTGAGGGAGCAATATATGCCTTTTGATCAACACTCTGTCATTGCCCTTTGTGCTCCGCGTCCTATTTACTTGGCAACGGCTGTAGAAGATACATGGGGAGATCCTAAGGGTGAATTTTTAGCAGGAAAAGGTGCAGAACCAGTATATGCTTTATACGGCTTGGCTGGTATAGGTTGTGAAGACCAACCGGCAGTCGATGATGCCATGGATAAAGGATACATCGCTTATCATGTACGCTCTGGTGGTCACGGAGCCATGCCTTACGACTGGATTCAATTCATCAAATTTGCCGACCGGTTCTTGAAGTAACCATATAGGTTTAAATTATATCATTAGTTAACGGCATGGAGATGTTAATCTCTGTGCCGTTAACTTAAATAATTAACACTACCCCTACATAGGAGAAATTGAAAAATAGCCTTCACCTTCACCATTTCTGTATTTTGCTAATTATCAAATGTTTGCAAATTCGTGAAGACTAAAAAGGTGAACCATCATGGTTCACAAGGCCAAAAATGCGTATTTAAGGTTATGCACAAAATTTTTTGTTAGTTATGTTTTTCGTAACTTAACTCTCAATGGGTGCTCTATGTTTTATTCATTGAGTTTTCGAACTTCGTTCATCGTGTATTTATTTTCAATTACCGTATGTTTTGAGTGAAACATCGAGTTTTTGCAGCCGAAATTCAAGTCTTTGAAACAAAACATCGATTTTTTGAGGGGGGGACTAGAAGGGATAACAAAAACTCTTTCTTTTAATCATTTGGCTGTTTCGTGGGAAAGCAATACCTTTGAATTATGAGAACCCGCCAAGCCTCTTTCAATGCTTAAATCGGCGGGTCGTTTTATTTATCTTTTAAGAACCGGTTCGATGAGTCAGACCTATCATACTAAGAAGTCATTTAAACAGATGATGGATAAGATAAGGCAATCACGTGAGAAGCAGTTTTCGGAGAGTGGCGTCACTGTTCTATCCACTTTGAACCAACAAAGGAATGGCTTTCATAAGACGAAAAAGGCTCTTTCCCGACATCCATCAGGGACCAAAGCCTCAGGTCTCAGGCAAGGGCTGGGAGGAAAAGGATTGGTGGAAAGTTATAAGGACCGTTTTGGGGATGCGGACCAGCAGAGCTCTCGCATGAGGCGATTTCGCATGGCGGGGAAACATACTGTCCGTTTGAAGTTCAAGAAGGAACTTCGCGTAATCATGAAAAATTTGGAACGTGAGATTTGATAGATCATACAACTATGAAACAACAGAAACTATGGATGTTGGCTGCCATCCTGATAATTTGCGGTCAGACCTTTTATTTTAGCTCATGCAGTTCATGTAAGAGCTCACGAGTAGAAACGTCTTTCGTTGCTGGTACGTTGGACGGTCCCGTTGTAATTGATGAGGCTCCTGCCCAAGTCTTGGAAGCAATGGGGCGTGCAGAACGTTTCCATCAGTATGAAATAATGAGCGATACGGCTTATAATATCAGTGTTGAGGCCATCGCCGAACTAGATACGACATCAACCGGCGGTTTTGGCATCGTCGTGGTAAAGGATGCTATATCCACCACATTCCCTAACCTCAACCATAAACGCTCTCCTATGGCATCGTATGACAAAGATCACAACATTCTATGGCTTACTTGCAATGCTATGAGTGGGACGGGCATCCAGGTTGATCGGCTTTACCAGATTCGCTTTGGCGAAAATGATATAGCCTACATTGCGTTCAGTGTCGAACCATACGACTTGCAGCAACAACTCTGCCAGCGGCTGGGCTATAGCATCGAAGGAGAGAACATAACGCTTTGGGATGGTGTGCGTGAGATAGCTACGGTTAAGAATACCGTTACCGACATGGGTGGTTTCGATAATGAACAACCGGTGTGGATTGGTGAGCAGATAGGGTTTGATCTAAGTGGTTCTGCACCTTGTTTGCTCGTTACGCCAGGTGTAAAGTTCACTACCGGACTTGTTTTGACTTACGATGATATGCCTACGCTCATTGCTCCGCTCACCATCGCCGATGATGGAACGGTAAGTATTGGAGATTTAGAGAAAAACTAATGTCTCCTCCATTTGCTGATGGAAGAATGAAATTGGGATAATTGTTTCTCGAAGGATATGGAGTTTGATAAGGATATATCAGAATTTACTTGTTTCTTCTTTCAAACTGTTCGAGAGGTGGCAATCCAACTTCTTGTCGCCATTGGTTCACACGTGAGGCGTCCAAAAGTGGAGCAAGATTTCCTTTGTCATTGATTTGGGTGCCATACCGTTGGGGCTTGCCCTCCCGCACATCGATGCGGTCGCGAAGCAATGCAAGGTACATTGGAGCGATGTCGCCATGTGACACGGCAGCTTCCAATTGCGGCAGAAACTTCTTCTGATATTCCAGATTTGCATGCTGGAAGACCAGCCAAACAGCTTGATTGCCAAAATTGCCTACCCGTTTCTTTTGTGGAAAACCATATTTTGATAGAATCTCACCGACAAGAACGAGATTCAGACTGTCGGTCGTGAGTGCTCGACGCGCAAGCAGTTCATTTCGTTCTTTGTCGCCAGGATTGTTTTTTACAGCCCGTGACCATAGCAACCGGTCGTACTGGTCGTGTTCAAAGATGCTTTCCAGCATCTCTTTAAGCTCCAAATTATAATTCCATTGATGGCTCCGTACTTCAAAGGTGTCTTTCAAAGCGATGTGAGATGTGAAAGACGGATCTTCATAAAAATCCTTTTCCATGGCTAAGCGGTGGCGCAGATAGGCCATTGCCGTGTGATTGTTGCCAATGGAGGTCATCTTATTTGCCGTTGTCGAAAGTTGGCTTGGAAGTATGTAGCGGTCATCAGAGAACGCAAGGTCATACACCTTTTCTGCCTCGTCATAGAGATGTGCATCAAAAAGAGAGTCGGCATGGAAAATCATCTCCCAATAATCATCTTGTGAGAGAGGGGAATCCCATTCGGCATAATTCAGTCGGTGACGCTTCAAGGCTAATTCTTTCAAATCGTTAAGCATCACCCCCACCATCTCGATATTGTGAGTGTCGCTTACGTCCCAGTGTAATGTGCCGTAGGTTGGATATTCTTTCCTTTCGCTTTGCAAAACGTAGCAGTAGCCCGTTGTCCGTCCCTGCTGCAGGTAGCGGTCGATGCACACGACACGCTGGTTCTTTTGCGAAACCAACACATTGCGCCAGATATTCTCTTCAGCCTGATGCAAAGGCGGTCTGGAATTAAATAAGTTGCAAATCCAATAATCACCGTCAGGACGGATTTCTGCATCAGGACTGACTTTAACGTATTCAGCATTAGCGAACTTGAATGTTGGCAAGTCGCCAGAGGTAAGCCAGCTCACGGAGTCTACACTAAAAGGCAACTCTTTCAGAACGCTTCTCTCAAACCGCTGCTGTTCCGTTATATGACTGGTCTTACACCCTGCAAGCATCAATGCGAGCAGGAGCAATGTCAATATGGTGGTATTCTTCATTTAAAATCCTTTTTATATGTTAGATAATTGGTGGTCTTCCGCTTATCTTGCTTTCGTCAGCCAACACTTTTGATATGTAAATATTATAATCCAATAACACGAAGTTGAACATAGGCATCATGTCTCGTTGACGGCATGTTCATACACAGTCCGTTCGTTAAATTGGAATTTACTTGTCGGTATTTGTTTTATTTTTTTCCTCTGCTCTATAGCTCCCATACAAGGCTATTAGAATACATACACCCGATATAATGCCAAGTATTTTGGCAACCTCCCATCCTGGGAGAAATAGCCATACAATGATGTAAACAGCGCAAAGTACTGCAAGAGATATTTGTATTTTCTGTTTTTTGTTCATAGGCTTCAACTCTGTTTAAGAAATAGTTTGTTAAAAGAAAACGAATCAAAAAGAAGATAACTGGCATAGTACTGCTTTCGTACAAATTCCAATTTTATCTGTCTAAATATAGGTACAAAAGTAGGGAATAATTCCAATTTATGCAATGATGACCTTTTCACCTTTTTGCTGAGGCCGGTTTTTTTGATGTTTGCAATAACCGGAAGTAACAATCCGGAACTATTTTAGTCATCTGAACTTTTTCTCTTGGGTAATTGGACTTTCCACATAGTGGGTAGCCTATTACATTGCTCTTTATCGTAGCCTTGGCCATCATGGCTGTCGGATGTTGGATAGTACGTTGAAATGTTGGTTGTTATTTGATGCTTTTTATGAAGAATTCCCATCGACATAAAAAATTATTCGTATTTTTGTAAACTGAAAAGCAACAAATTTAGATTATGAAAACGTTAGAGAAACTTTTTGCAGAGAAATTACTGAAAATTAAGGCAATAAAACTTCAACCCGCTAATCCGTTCACTTGGGCTTCTGGCTGGAAATCGCCTTTCTATTGTGATAACCGAAAAACACTTTCGTACCCTACACTACGTAACTTCGTAAAATTAGAGATTTGCCGTATTATCGAAGAACGCTTTGGTGAGGTGGATGCTATCGCCGGCGTTGCAACAGGTGCAATTCCTCAAGGAGCATTGGTAGCTGACGAGCTGAATCTTCCGTTTGTGTATGTCCGTTCAACTCCGAAAGATCACGGTTTGGAAAATCTGATCGAAGGTGAGCTTCGTCCAGGAATGAAGGTCGTCGTTATTGAAGACTTGATCTCAACAGGTGGAAGTAGCTTGAAGGCTGTTGAGGCCATTCGCAACAATGGTTGCGAGGTTATCGGCATGGTTGCTTCATTTACTTACGGTTTCCCTGTTTCTGTGGAGGCTTTCAAAAATGCGAAAGTGACTTTGGTGACTTTGACAAACTTCGAGGCCGTGCTTGAGGCAGCCCTGAGAACCGAATATATCAGTGAAAAGGATATCCCTGTCTTGGATGCTTGGAGAAAAGATCCGGCACACTGGGATGTGGCTAAATGTTAATGAAATGACGCAGTTTGAAAGTACGATCAAATACGTTCCTTACACACAGGAACGAGTTTATGAGAAATTATCGGATCTGACAAACCTGGCCGACCTAGCTGAGAAACTTGAGAATATCAAGTCGCAACTGGACGGGAAGTTGGAGGATCTGACTTTTGATCAGGATTCCTTATCTGTCAAGGTGCAGGGCATTAATTTGAAATTACGCATCATTGAGCGGGAACCGTGCAAGTGTATTAAGTTCGAAGGCGTCAATACACCGATTCCTATCAATCTTTGGATTCAGGTTCTGCCGAACAATGGCGATCAGGCTAAGATGAAACTGACAGTAGGAGCCGATATGAATATGTTTCTGAAGCCGATGCTCTCGAAACCTTTGCAGGAAGGTGTAGAGAAATTGGCTGATTTACTGACGATAATACAATACTAATACATAAAGATGGCTACAAAGCTGTGGGAGAAAAACGTACAGGTAAACGAGCGGATTGATGAGTTTACGGTGGGTAAGGACCGCGAGATGGATCTTTACCTTGCAAAATATGATGTGTTGGGCTCAATGGCTCATATCACCATGCTCCAAAGTATCGGACTGTTGGAAGAAAATGAGCTTCAAGTGCTTCTGAAAGAGTTGAAGAAGATTTATATCTCTGCCGATAAGGGAGAATTCGTGATCGAGGATGGCGTAGAGGATGTACATTCGCAAGTAGAACTGATGTTAACTCGCAAGTTGGGCGATATCGGGAAGAAGATTCACAGCGGTCGTTCACGGAATGATCAGGTTTTGTTGGACTTAAAACTGTTCACCCGGGCTCAACTGAAAGAGATAGCAGAGAAAGTACAGTTGCTCTTTGCCGCATTAATCCGACAAAGCGATACTTATAAGGATGTATTGATGCCAGGTTATACCCATCTTCAGGTAGCCATGCCTTCATCGTTCGGCTTATGGTTCGGCGCTTATGCTGAAAGTCTGGTGGATGATATGACTTTCCTGCAAGCTGCGTTCAAGGTTTGCAACCGTAATCCGCTTGGATCGGCTGCCGGATACGGTTCTTCTTTCCCATTGAACCGTACGATGACGACAGAACTTCTGGGTTTCGACTCCATGAACTACAATGTGGTATATGCACAGATGGGTAGGGGAAAGATGGAACGGAACGTTGCCTTTGCATTGGCTTCTATTGCCGGAACAGTCGCAAAACTTGCTTTCGATGCTTGTATGTTCAGCAGTCAGAATTTCGGTTTTGTAAAACTTCCCGATGAGTGTACGACAGGCTCCAGCATTATGCCACATAAGAAGAATCCAGATGTTTTCGAACTGACCCGCGCAAAATGTAATAAGATACAGTCGCTTCCACAGCAAATCATGTTGATTATGAATAACCTTCCTTCGGGATATTTCCGTGATCTTCAAATTATCAAGGAAGTATTCCTGCCAGTCTTTGACGAACTAAAGGATTGTTTGGATATGACAACTTATATCATTGAACGGATTGAAATAAATCGACATATCTTGGACGACTCCCGTTACGACAATATGTTTAGTGTAGAAGAGGTGAACCGTCTGACCCAGGAGGGAATGCCGTTCCGTGATGCATATAAGAAAGTTGGTTTGGATATCGCTGCCGGTCAATTTGCGCCGAACAAAGACATTCATCATGTACACGAGGGTAGTATAGGTAATCTTTGTAATGATGCTATTATGCTCCTGATGCAACAAGTTGTTGAAGGTTTTAATTTCCATACCATGGAAGAAGCTGAACAGAAATTGCTCGAAAAGGCAGAGTAAGAGGTGAAGTTCAGAAAAAAACAGTTTAAAATTTTGCTGATTGTTTAAAAGGTACTATATTTGCACCCACTAAATCAGTTGCGGAAATAGCTCAGTTGGTAGAGCACGACCTTGCCAAGGTCGGGGTCGCGAGTTCGAGTCTCGTTTTCCGCTCTTTTTCTTTGAAAGGATGCTCGAATGGTGGAATCGGTAGACACGAGGGACTTAAAATCCCTTGGCCATTGCGGCTGTGCGGGTTCAAGTCCCGCTTCGAGTACTGGTAAAAGTGCTAACTTATTGAATTTCAATGGTTAGCACTTTTTCTTTTCTAAAAAGTTAGCACAAAACTTCCATAAAACTTCCAAAACTCAACGGGAAAATAAAAAAGGTTGCAAAACTCATTCGATTCGCAACCCTTCAAATACATTATTAATATCTATTATTTCTTCTTCTTCCTGCTTTTCTTTTCAGGCTCATCACTATGGAAGAATTGCTTCCAGTCGTCTTTTTTCTTTTTAGTCGATTCGAAGTAGAAATCATCATCTTTCGATTTTTTCTTCTCTGATTTTCCTTTACGTTCTCTACCCTTCGGCTC
>JAEEGL010462085.1_pt1 | contig 10705 bp, 4 predicted proteins | sample 9134231 | NCBI WGS metagenome assembly JAEEGL01 (sample SAMN16246548, study PRJNA631951) | gut metagenome | biome: gut microbiome; feature: rumen; material: fiber-attached | host: Bos | place: Iran: Karaj | collected 2018-10 | reverse complement strand
GATATACTAATATAATTATCTATCGCGCGGTATAACTATTATAGCTTCTCTGTCAATATCTGTCGGGAGGCCGAGATTCGAACTCGGATTGCCAGTGTATCAGACTAGTAGCCTCAAACCATTTAGCTGATCTCCCGATATTGTGGGGACACTTGGAGTCGAACCAAGGCCTGATGATCTTCAGTCACCCGCGCGCAAGCATTTCTGCAATAACCGGCTACGCTATATCCCCATAATTTGGTCTAGTAAGCGGGACTCGAACCCACATTATCGTCGTTCCAGGCGACGCAACCTCAATCCAATTGGTTTACTACTAGGAGTCTGGTACAGGAGTCGAACCTGTCTAACTGGTTTTGCAGACCAGCACTTAAACCGCTCAGTCAACCAGACATATTCTTAGTGGTGCGGGGTGGAGTTGAACCACCGACACATGGATTTTCAGTCCATTGCTCTACCACCTGAGCTACCGCACCATTTTAAAGAACTTGTATTTATATTATAGAACTATTTTTTAAAAATTCAAAGTCTATATAAAAAAATTTCGAAGATCCTTTGGTATCTTACTCAAACACCAAATAATCTTCGATCCGTCTTCTATATTCTATTTGATATTTGAGTTTTATCTACCCACCGCAAGGGAAGCCTCCAAACATGACAGCAGCTGGTGACCATCCACGAAGGCTACCAGAAATCTCACTAAATGAAATATGCAAATTCATGTTTCTCATATCAAATAAATCTTTATTCAAATAAATAATAAACTTTTTTTCCAGTTTTGGATAAATTATTTTAATATTTTTTATCTAATTTTATTATAGAAATATTTTTCAGAAAATTCAAAGAATAATGTTAAAAAATTATTTTTATATATATAGATTTAATAATTAAAGATATGTTGAAACCACTTTTAAGAACTATACCTACATTAAGCGGAAATGTTAAGTTAGCTTGCTTTCTTACTGATTATCAAAAGGAAAATACAGATAATTTTTCTTGTTATGTAAGAGTTGCTAAATTATTCCCATTAAGTAGTGTTTTGTCTCAAAGAAATATTGAGGCTAATCTTTTATATTCAACATATGATTATGATCTTAAAAAATATTTCGCTTACTATTCACAATACTTTTATGATGATGTATTTGAATATGATAAGAAGAATTTTGTTATATTAGATAAAACAGATTCACAAAAAAACAGAAATACGGATTTTGAATTCGGATGCAAAAGGGTTTCATATCAGAAAAATGATACACAATTTGCTTTTTATGCACCTATTTATGTAGAATCATTAGATGATATGCCAGATGCTTTTAATATACATATTAAATTAAAAAATGATAAATATGATATTAATAAAACTATAAAAGTTGATTTATTATCACAAAGCAAATATAATTATTTATATATATATTTAAAGAAATATTTATCAAAACTTGATTCAAATGTTATATTCTGTAATTCAAGTTCAAATCAGGCAGTATATTATGGAATTGATTTAGATAATGGTGGATTAAATTCAAAAATAGATAATATAATAGCTAAAATATTTAATAAGCAAAATACCATTAATAATTTTGATGCGATTATTTCAAATGGATTTAAAAGAAATAAATTAGCAATAAAACAGATTATTCCATTCTGCTGGTATTTTAATATAAATGATATATTGTCATTTAATGAAAAAGAAAAATTTAAAAATTCTAGAGTATTTATAACTGGTGAATGGATTAAAGACGGTAAAGAAGTAGCTTTTTACGATATAGATACTAATTATGATTATTTATATGAAAATCCATATATATTGATGACAAATGGTAAATTTAATTATATAAATACCGGTAATAATTTATTAAATATGGAATATCCTTCATTAAATGAAAAAATGTATTTAGGATATAGATATTCTAATAAATTAAATATTCAATATAATAGATGGAAATTAAAATATTCTGATGATGAGCATCCATATATTACAAACCTTTCACCTGCATTTTCTATTAATCAAGGATCTACTTATAGATATGGATTTTTCCCTGAAAAATATCATTCCTTAAAACTTTTATCTGATATAAATAATAATGCCGTATTACCGATAGGAAGTACCTTAAAGGATAAAAATGGTATTTATTCAAAAGATAATGTATTGGTTGAAAATTATTTCAGAATAATGGATAATAACTGTTCATCATGGTATGATATTTTAGAAGATGAAGAAAACATATATAATAAAGATATATGGAATACTATTTCTGATGATAAAACTTATTATAAAGGGATTTTATTTGATTTTTCAAAGATATATGATGAATATCCTGAATTAACAGATAAACTTGATAAATTCAGTATACTTAATAGAATACATTTTACTCCGATAGATGAAAATAAGCTTAAAGATATTAAAAAAATAGATACTGCTATATTTACATCTACAAAATATATCACTGATAAGACATCTTGGCTTTCTGATTCATTCGATGAATATCTTTCAAATGGTGAATTTAATAAATTACCTAATTTTTATTTAAATTCAAGCAGTATAAGGAACGGTAATTCACAATTAGTATTTGATAAATTATTTATGGAAAATAAAGAAGGTGATTTTATAGATATGCTTTCTTTAGGTTATGATCCATATGAAATAAATATATATTATAAATATTCAGATATAATAAAATATATAATGGATTGGGATGATACTAATTCATTAAAAGAAGAATTTTTAAATTTATTTACATCTGATGAGATAATAACTACATATTTCTTTACAGGATATGAATTATTACCAATATATAAATTAAATAGTATTTTACATGAAAATAATAAAGATATAGTATTTGAAAAGAAAGATTCTGCACAATGGGTATTAGATAAATTATATTTTTCACAACACGGAAATTATTATAAAACAAAATATGATAGAGATACTTTAAAGAAATTATTTATAGAATATGGCGATGAAAAATATATTATACCACTTTATTTAGAAGAACAGTTCATTTCTAAAACAAATCTGATATCTTTATTATATGAAAAATATAAATCAGAAAATATAGCATTAAATTATTATAATAGATTTAATGATATATATAAATATGAATATTGTCCAAGAATGAAAGATGATGATTCATCAACATTCTGTGCTGATGTATTCAAAAAAGTAAATGATATTATAGGATATAATTATGGTTCGGTTATTCCATCCGAAAAAACAGATAATGATGTTATATATTTAGATTTATATAATATGAATAATGTTATACAAAAATATAATTCTAAATATAAAACGCATTATAATAATGTATCTAATTATACTAAAATATCAGCATTTGCTAAATTTTTAAATATTAACCATCTTGTATATTATATTTCTGATCTATATAAAGATGAAGGAAATAATGGTGATATTGAAACATTGTTTAATTCTTTATATATAAAGAAACGAATAGCATATTCAATTCCTGATATAGAATATATTGATTTTAAAGATCAATATATACATATATCAAAATTATATGATATGTATAGACCTCTTACAAAGAATGAAAAATTTAATATTTTAAAAGGTACTGCAGATGCTTCAAAATATGCTAACGGTATATATATTAAAACACAAAGTCAATATTCTGGTAAAACATATAAGTTATGTAATGTATTAAATATTGATAAAGTAAATAATTTAATCAGTATATCATTTAAAGAAAATGAATATCATGATAAAGATTTTTACTATAAGCCTACATTTTATATAAGATTGGCCATGGAATCTTTAGGAGATATTCCTTGGGGTAAAAATGATAATAATTTTATAGAATTATATAAATATATAAAAGAATATATTTATAATCAAAATAATGAATTATATCAATATTTATCTGAAAGTTTAATAAATCTATTAATTAAAACAGATATTGATAATATAGATTTATCTAATATTGAAATACTTGGTATAAGATCTGGAGATGATGAATTAGGATTTAAGTCAGATGATTTATTATCTAAAGCAAAATTAAAAAATAATTTAAAGAAAATACAGAAGATATTAAATACCATATTAAAAAATATTTCAGATAAGGTATATTATAAAGATTATTCTACAGGAGAATATAATATATATGTAAACTATAGCGGTATAAATGATTATATTTTCTTGGATGATATCAATATGAAAAAGGATATCATTAAAGGAAATATAGATATACCTACATTTATAATTAATGAATATGGTGAATTTATTCCATTAGGCTATAATAATGAAGATTTTTATGTATTAAGAACTCCAGAAGATACTGATTACTTAAATAGTTTATATAAAGATCCAGAAGATATCGATTATTTAAATCGTATACCTAATGAGATACTTAATTATAAAGATTATATTAAAAAGATTATTTCAAGATTTGCAACTGATATAATATATTATGAAAGTGATAATTATTATCGTTTTTCAACTGTTTATTTATATGATAATGATATTGACTCCATAGTAAATATTCCTGATTTAGACGGTGTATATGATTCTGATTTCGCATTTGAAGTTGTCTATAAAAAAGACTTTATAAAAGTTGATAAGAATATATATGATTTATTACATATAGATAATGACAGTAATCCTTATAAAGATTTGTATTTATATAGATTATATAATGAAAATGAATATCCTTCTCGAGTAAGGATATATTATACAACAGAAGATACATTAGAAAATAATACAAATTATTGTTTATATCCATTATTTGATGATGTACTTATACAAGATAAAGAATATTCAGTAATTTATTCTGAATATAACCAATCTAATATATATACTGTATCATTAGGTAATAGTGCATCAAATAGTTATAATTATAGATATAATTCATTTGATATAAAATATATGTTAGATATCAGTGAATTCCCTATAGATAAAGAATATAAAGATAAAAATGGAACTTCATATTTTACTTATTCATATTGGTCAAACCAAACGGAAGAATGGCAAAACTCACATAGAAATAATATATTAAAGACATTTAATATAATTAATACATGTTATACAGAAACAACCAAGGTATCTGATGATTTAGGTATATATGATAAATTTAATATAAATACATATACAGTTAGTGTAAATAATACTTATACTTATACATATACTTATAATACAGTAAGTTTATATGATGATGGGACTACATCATATAGTATATTAACTGAAAATACCGGATATGGTATTAAAAATGAAATATCATATTATACTTATGGATTTATAATGTTAGATAGCTATTTAGATAATACACAATCTTCATTTAATATTGTAGATAAAAAATATAAGTATAAAAAATATTTTACTGATATAAATAATCACAGTATTTATGATGATAAATTCGATATAAATAATGTATTTAATTTAATGGTTCCATTCTCAAAATTAAATATATTAAATAATCTTGCATCATTTAATGATATTATAATTACACCTAAAAAATATTCTATAAATACACATTATAAACAAAATAAATTAGTCGATGATTCTAATGAAATTTATGCTTATAATATAAATTATAGCAATAAGGTAATAGATACAATAACATTACAAAGATATTTTGACAATATAGTTCCTTTAATTAAGAAAACAAATACTTTATATTCATCATATTTATTAAAGTATAAAAACTATAAATATCCAAATGATAATGTTAATTATATAAATGATGTATTTTATTCGCAGGATTTGAACATATATTATTATGATAAATTAAAAGTATATGATAGTAATAATTCATATACATTATTTGAACCTATTGAATATAAATACTTAAATGATAGTAAACTTATAAATCTTCAAGAAGAATTTGAGATTGAAGAACCTGGTACGTTTACTTATGATGAATTATTAGAATTAGAAAAAGAAGAAAAAGTTATTGAAATATTTAAAAAATATATATATAAAAACAGTTTAAACACTTTCGATAATAATCAAATTTTATTTTTATATAACAGGTATAATAAAATATTTGATACAGTTTGTGTTGGATTAAACATATCAAAAACTGAAAAAATATATAAATTAAAATATAAATTTAAATTATATTAAAATGGCAGTACAATCAATAAATACATTACAAAATTCAGATAATTATAATGAAATAGCAAGAGAATATGTATTTCAATCATTATCTAATTTAGGACAGAGATATAACGTTAAAGGAGATAGTATAAGTTTAAAAGACGTTAATATATCAGACTTATTTAATATTCATATTAATAATATTAATGGTAAACTTTTATCTATTAGAAAAGAAAATACTAATTATATATTTAGTTTACTGTCTCCTGGAAGAACTACTTGGAATGAAGAAATACTATTAAATTATTCAGGTTCTACTGTTTCGTTAAATAGTAGTAGTGAAATTTCAATAGATAACCCGATTATATTACCATATAATCCAACGATAAATTATACTGCCGGTTCTTTTAATATAAAAACAAATAGTCATATTCTTAAAATCAGACAAGATTATACTACTTATGTTAATAGAACAAATTATATATATGAAAAATATAATAAAAACAATGGTATTCTTGAAAATGGTATAAGGATATTTAAATCCCATTTTGCTGAATTAGAGGCTAATAAATATTTATTGGTTCATGTTAAATTAAATAATTCTTTAAATTATGATATTAACTTATATTTTTCAAGAGAAACAATAGATAATATTTCAGAAGATGATATATATAATACAATTTTATCAGAAATAGATCTTGATAGTGATCAATTAAATATTAATAATTTTTTTATAGATACTGATATTCATTTATCTGGAAGATATGAAAATTATAGAATAATATGTTCTGATTCAGAAAGACTTTCATCACAAGATAATGATATTTTACAGAATTATATTATATATTCTTTTAGTGATGATGTTAAAAATCTTTACCCATATTGTAAAGAATTATATTCAAAAGAAACTTTTGGTAATGTTAATTCAACATTTATAAATATTCTTACTAAATTATATGATGAAATAAAAGATACAGATACACCTAAAACAAATGATAATAAAATATATATTTCATTAGAAAACCCTATTAAACTAGAAAATGGAGAAATAGATTATGGTCCTTATTCAATATCATATACATATAATACTAATAATGAAACTGAAATTTACTTTGGCGGTAAAGAAATTGAAGTAAGATATATAAATGAAACAATAGATAATAATTGGTTAAATAAAAATGTTGAAAAATATAAAGGTACTATTTTTACAAACACCATTAATGAAGAAAAAGTTTCAATGTTTCATTTTGAATCAAAAATCGATAATGAAACAGATAATATATTAGAAATATATGCATATAAAATTTCAACATTACCTTATATAGATAAAAATGGATATTGGGTAATTAATGATATTTCTACGGGAATATATGCAAAAGGTAAAGATGCTGGTAATCCTAATATAATAATTGTAGAAACAACAAATAGTGATTTGGGCGTAAATATTTTAGCTGCTTCTAAGAAAGATTTATTAGAAAAACTTAATTGGAAAAAAGAAGAAGTAAAAATTGAGCCTTTAGAAAAAATTAATTTAGATGATTTATCTAATAAGAAAGAATATGATTTTATTTCTTTATTATGTTCTGTACCTACACCACAGATTAAATCAGAATATACAGATTATTTACAAAATGAAGAAGAAATAATTAATCAACTTAGAGATTCATTAATTATTAATATAACTCCAGTATCTTTTATTGATTATAGTAAAACAAATAGAAATTATACTAAAGAAGTTATTAATAATATTTATGGCGAATATGGAATAATAACTACTATTTGGACATCAGTAGAAGATGAATCTGGTTTTAGATTTGATTATTTAAGAAAACAAGAAAATAAAAATGTAGCAGCAGATTTTAATTATATATCTAATATAAATAATTTAATTCAATATGCTGTTAATAATATTGAACAATTACATCCTGATAATTTTGAATATACACGAATTGTTTTTGACAGAATATTAAGTTCATTAAAAAATAATTCATCAAATAGTATAGTTTATATATATCCTAATATTATAAATAAATTAGCTAAAGAATATTCTACATCAAATTATAATAATGATATAAACTTTACTTTTAAAGCTAATAATGCTATACAAAGATCAAATAATGACAGAAATATAGAATCATTATCACAAAGCGGTGATGAAAAATTCTTTAATACTAAGTATAATTTATCGGATAGTAATTCATCAAATATCGTAACAAATTCATTATATTCACATAGTGGTAGCGGTTCAATTTCAAGATATAGTGAATATATACCAAATTATAATGTTCCTTCATTAGATTTAGGGGAAGTTCTTACAAGAAATGAAACATTATTAAACCGTTTAAATATCCTTACATTTGATGCAAACGGTACAGCATATCTTTCATATATAGGATCATCAATTGATGATTATAAAAATGTATTTGTAATCGGTAGTTCAAATTTAAATATAAATATGGGTACCGATACATTAATTTCTAAAAATGAAAGAAATTTATTTGAACCTCAAACAAAGGTAAAAATAAATTATGATGAAGTTGAAATAAATGGATATGCTTATTTCAGCCATGATGTTGAGGTTAAAAAAGATATTTATATTGACGGTAATATTTGGAATAGGGACCATACTACTGTAAATTCAAATATATATGATTATAATACAACATATTATACAGGTATTGTAACACCTACATCAAGATATATTTATGAATTAGAAGATAAACATACAAATTATCCTTTTTCTGGATTAATTGAATTACAAACAGTTAAAAATGGAAGAGATGATAAATATACTAATTTATCATATCTTAGTTATACTTCTGTCTTTGAATGGGCAGATGAAAAAAATAAATTATATGCAATAGTTACAGTTCCTGAATATTATATAGTAAATAATATAGAATATAAAAATGGTATAAAATATTATGGTGATAATTATAATTTTAACCATAAAATATATTTCAGTGATGGTATCTATTTACCAGTTCTTCTTTCACAAATAGGATTAAAAGATTATATTAAAACAGAAGGTGCAAAAATAAATACGAAGAATATAAATGTTACTTCAAATATGGAAATTATCAGTATAAATAATTCTCCTATTATTCTTCTTTCTTCAAGTACAAATCTTTATCCTGATAAATATATGTATGAAAAGAGAACCGGAAATGGTGATGATGATCATATTGAAACTATAACTAATTTTACATATAGTTTATTTACTGCTAATCCTATTAAAATAACATATTATATTTCAGGTGAAAAAGTAAATATTCATCTTGAAGAATTATATGCGAAAAATAAGATTACAACAACAAGAAAAGTAAAACAAAATTATTTTGTATAATAGAGCATTATGAATAATACTAAAATATTTATAACTGGTCCACATAATATTGATAAAATTTCAATAGCTAAAAAAATAAATTCTATTGATGATGATTTATCAATAGCTAAACGTTTTACAAATGATTCTAAATATGATAATATAAATGATGAATATATTTATTATATGTCAACACAAGATATTGATTTAACTTATAAGAATAATTTTATCTTGTTTGCTAATATGGATAATTATATTTCTACAGGCATAACATTAGATTCGTATTATAATGATGATATTTTTGTTATGTCATTAGAAGAATTTAATAATATAAGTGATATTATATTTAAATCAGAACTTTATGATATAATTGTTATTTGGATTGATAGTACATTTAATAAAGAGAATGAATTTGCTCATAAAGATATGGTAGAATCCAGATATATGCAAGAGCGATTAAATACTAATAAGAATATAAAATATTTATATTTCTTTAATGAAACTGATGAAAAAATAATAGATGTTATATTAGAATATATAAATACTGATGAAATTGAAGTAAGAAATGAACTTTTAATTGAAAATAGTTAATATTTATTGAATTTTTTAATATAATATTACTATATATATTTATATAGTGTAAATATATTTTTTATTAATATGCAAAATTCTTTAATGGATTTCGGCAGTGGACCAGGTGGCGGTCCAATGATTTCTGGTAAATGGATAAATAAAAAAACAGGAATTGTTGTAAATGTTCGTGATTCTTTCATGGATGATTCTAATAATATGGTATTAATGACAGATAAAGGTCAATTATCAATGGAAGAATTCAGTAAATATTATATTCAAGCATCAGATGAAGTCTATGATCAATCTGGAAAAGTTGTAGATACAAAACCTATTGATAGCGTTGAATTAGGAATACAAAATGGTACAGTAGTTTCCAATAATGAGGCTCCTTTAGTAGCAGATAATATATATAGTAATAGTCAACCTGTACCAGTATCAAATAATACTCCAATTAATAATTTTAATTTAATTGATAAAATATTTAAGAAAGTAGAAAGTAGACCTATCGCTGATTTAAATATTGAATGGTTTGGATTTCCATCAGAAGAATTAATGATGCTCGTTAATTATTTTGATGTAGAATTAAGTGATATAGCAACATATATTAGTAAAAATTTGATAAATGAAAATTTATTAAAAGATGCATTAACTAAGTTTCTTACAGATCGGTTGAAGTAAGAATTTGGTTAATGTTTTTTATTTACTAAAAATGTGTTTAACCTTTAAAAATGTTTGGAAAAAATGAACAAAAATTCGTGGAAGCG
>JAEEGL010095076.1_pt1 | contig 10705 bp, 8 predicted proteins | sample 9134231 | NCBI WGS metagenome assembly JAEEGL01 (sample SAMN16246548, study PRJNA631951) | gut metagenome | biome: gut microbiome; feature: rumen; material: fiber-attached | host: Bos | place: Iran: Karaj | collected 2018-10 | reverse complement strand
TTCCACCAGCTTGACCAGGTAGGTATGGTTTGCATAGGCACGGGCACCCTTGGAAACCTGCAGGATGACGGGAGCCTTGAGCTCGCCGGCAGCATCGGTGATTCCCTGGATGATTTCCATGTTGTTGACATTGAACGCGCCGACGGCGTATCCGCCGTCATAGGCTTTTTTAAACATTTCGGTTGTGGTAACCAGTGGCATGGGACAGACCTCCTTTAACAATGTTACTGTGATTATATCATATCCGGAAAAACGTGTACAGGTTTTTTATCAGCCGATTAACATCACAAAGAGCTCCGCAAGTTCGCCGCGGGTCATGATGTGATCCGGCGTATCTGTTGTCATCTGCGCTCCGATGCTGGTCAGCAGATCACAGAGATATTTTTCTGTCAGGGGCGCATTCAGATCCTGTGAAGCATCCGCCAGACCATTTTCCGCCAGGACATCCAGACAGGCCTGCGCATCCATTCCGGTACCGCCGATGAGCAGATACAGACCGCCCAGGAAATCACCGACAGTGGCTTCCTCGTCCACGCCGAAAACAGTTTCACCCGCGGGCGCCATATACCCGGCCGCGACAACATCCATCACGGCGCTGTACTTTTCATGGGTTTCCGGCACGTCTTCAAAACCGGCCGAGGACAGATCCTGCGCATTGAACGGGTTCAGCACAACATCAAACATTCCGGCATTCGCGTTGATGGCGGCGGCACTGCCGGAGGTGCCGCGGATATTGGTGTTCAGCAGGTCTGCGATATAGCCGGCAAGCGTTTTAAGCGTTTCCGGTGTCGCGGACTTCAGAACGTGCATGGCATGGAGCAGCAGATCATCGGGAGCCCCGCTGATCCGGTTGTTGATGGCGGTGACAGCGCCGCCAAGCTCGCCGGCGGGCTTGGCCAGTTCTGAATAAGCGCTGATGATATAGCGGTCCACAGTCTCCTGATCCATTTCGAGGGCCATGATTTTATCCGGAAGCGTATCAAAATAGGCAAAGGTTTCAGCGACATTCGGATCCCGGTAGGTAAACAGGTAGAGCTCCTCATCATCCGATACGCAGTAGGCGCCGTAGGCACCTGCCTGATCCCGCAGATCGGGGATCAGCAGCTGATCGGTAACCAGCTGGCCAAGCGCTGAATAGGCAGTTCCATCCGCGTCAGGATCAAGATTCTTCCAGGGGGCACTGACGAGATTGAACTGGATATTTCCGTCCATGATCAGGCCTTCCTTCGCTGCCGGCACAGGAAGGTCGTATACGGCAGCCTCCCGCGCAGAATCATCAAGCTTTGCCATGAACGCGTCCGCCAGGGGCCGGTTCAGATCCAGGGAGGCGGCGTTTCCGGCTGCGGCAGCGATTGCGCCGGAACGGCAGGCAAAGAACTGCTGTACCTGTGTGAGCCGGGCAATGACTTCTTCCGGATGCTCCTGCATGGTCTGCTCAAGATTTTCCAGGAACTGATAATAATCCAGATAATTCAGATAGCCGTAATACTGCGCAAGGGGACTGGTAAGGCCAAGCTGGCGATAAAGGATTACCGTATAGGGACTCTGGTTGATCTGGCCGCGGACAGCGGTCTTCTGGGCCTGAATCCTTTCCAGAAGCGTCTGTGTGTCTGAAAAACGGGTATGATACAGGATTTCTTCCACCAGACTGTATCCTGTTTCCAGATCCTCGTCGAGGGAATACCATTCAGCGACCATGTACGGATGGAAACTTCCTTTTCTGCCGCTGACGAAAACACCGAAAGTATTGTTGTACAGATACCGGGAAATCATCGGATCAAGCTCTTCCCACGTATGCTGATCCGTATCCATTTTTCCGAGCAGGCGGGTGAAAAGACGCATGTAATGAATGTCTTCCTGCGGGAGCGCCGATGCATCCAGATTCAGCATTACATAAGAGATCCCGTCCACACCGGCCAGGGCTTCGATCCGGCGGAAGCCGGATTCTTCTTCGGTATCCCGGAGTTCGTATTCCCTGACTTCCTCCGGAAGCGTGGCGACGGTTACCGCGGTCAGATCCGCCAGCATCGCCGTATTATCTTCCGCAGCGGGCGCCGCATTTGTTGATTCCACCACAGCCCGGATTTCTTCTTCACTCATGCCGGCCTTGATTTCAGCGAGTTTCGCGGTCAGCTCAGCGTCATGGATTTCCTTCTGCCCGGGCGCCGGATTGGTTTCGGTCAGTGTGAAAAGCGCGGGATTCGCAAGCCAGCGGCCGACGGATTCCGCCAGCAGGCCTTCGTTGTTTTCCGCTTCGATATTTTTCAGGGCTTCATAGTCTTCCAGATAACGGAAGATATTGCCTGTTACCGCATAATCATACGCAAACTGATAAGTTACGTTGTTGACCGGATCACTTTCCTCAGAGGACAGTTTGGCATCAAAAATCAGGGCTGTGGCAATATTATCCACCAGCTCCGGCGCAAAACCATTCTGCGCTGTCCCGGAAAGAGCAGCATCCACGGTCTGCCGGAACAGCTCCGCGTCGCCTTCATTTACTCCGCTCGCAATAAAGACAACCGCATCATCCGGAGCCGCAACTTCCCGTCCGATGCTGAAGGAACCGGTCGGGAACGCTTTGCGCAGTGACTGCATCAGCGGAGAAGCGGTATCTCCGAGCAGACTGCACGCGTGATCGATCAGCTGCTCCTGGGCGATATCCCCCTTCATCCCGGGGCAGAGAATATAATAGACGAGTTCAGTCTGGCCGGCAGTGTCCGTTCCTTCCGCGACCGGATAGGTGAAGGTGCTGACGACCGGTTCCGCAATCGGCGTGTAGCCGGGTTCCTCAAAGGAAAAAACGGCTTTTTCAAAGGGAGCAAAAGCTTCGTTCAGCATCTTCAGGAAAACGGTATAATCGCTGAAGGAGCCGTAAAGCAGCGCAAGGCAGTTGGAGGGATGATAGTATCTGTTATGATAATCCTTCAGATCCTCCCAGGACATTTCCGGAATCACATCGGGATCACCGCCGTGCTCATAGGAGATGGACGCGCCGGGGAAAGTGGCTTTGTTGGCAGCCAGCAGCGCGGCACGGGAAATCGTTCTGGCGCCCAGCATTTCAGAATAGACTGTTCCGTTATAGGTCAGCGCAGCATCCGCATCCGTCAGTTCATACCGCCAGGCTTCCGTCCGGTAGATGCTTTCGTCTGTCATGATTTTCGGATTCAGACACATATCCGTATACATATCCGCCAGCTTCAGCAGCTGCGCTTCCGACAGGGAGGCTACCGGATAGAAGGTCAGGGCGTCTGTTGTATGGGCATTCATATAGGTATTGTAGGTCTGATTGGAAACGTTCATCCACAGGGAAGCGGACGGATATTTTTCGGATCCGCTGAGAGTCGCATGTTCGAAAACATGAGGGAGGCCTTTATCATCCGCCATCCGGGTGGGAAAACTCAGCTGAAAGGCGCGGTTGGTATCCTCGTTTGCAATATACAGAAGCTTCGCGCCGGTCCGCTGGTGCTCAAAATATACCAGCTGAGCGCCGATCAGACCGAATTCGCGGATTTCCTTTGCTTCGAAGCCCTCAACGACATCGCCGACCGCAGGAAGTCCTGCAGCAGGCGCGCCGGAGGATTCGCCGAAGGCGGGAACGATACCCGGCAGCAGGGCCAGGATCAGAAACAGGGACAGAATTTTTTTCATGGAGCAGAAACCACCTTTCCTCAACAGATTTGTACCGGTGGGAGAGCCAAATCATCCAGGCGGAATGAACCGGCCGGATATGTACGTACCATATTATCACAGAAAACACTTTTTTTGAAGCCTTCGGGGCCGGAAGGAATACGGAAGGAAGACAGGGAGTGTATTGCGAAGGAAACCGGAAAATAGCACAATAAGCCTATTCTGAAGAATGCAGGAGGGAACCGACGTGTACCCCATTGTCCGAAAAGAAGATCTGAATGAAACCACCACGCTGATGGACGTTGCAGCGCCACTGGTTGCCCGGAAAGCCAGACCGGGCCAGTTTATTATTTTCCGCATTGACGAGGAAGGCGAACGGGTTCCGCTGACCATCGCCGGATATGACCGGGAAAAGGGCACGGTGACCATTATTTTCCAGCGTGTGGGATATACCACAGAGAAGCTGAATACCCTGAACGCAGGGGATGCGCTTCTCGATTTTGTGGGTCCTCTGGGAGAACCCAGCGAGACGAGCGGAATCAGACGGGCTGCGGTCATCGGAGGCGGCCTGGGTGTGGCCATCGCCTATCCGCAGGCAAAAGCACTGCATGATGCCGGGGCAGAGGTGGATCTGATTGTCGGATTCCGGAACGAACATCTAATTATTCTGAAGGACGAGCTGGAAGCCGCCTGCACCAACCTGATCATCATGACTGACGACGGGAGCAACGGCAACAAGGGATTTGTAACCCAGGCGCTGGAGTCGCAGCTGCAGGCAGGCAGAGAATATGATACTGTAATCGCGATCGGACCGCTCCCGATGATGAAGGCAGTCAGCGAAATGACCCGTCCGCTGAAGATTAAAACGATTGTCAGTATGAATCCTATTATGATCGACGGAACCGGCATGTGCGGCGGATGCCGGCTGACAGTCGGCGGAGAAACCAAATTCGCGTGCGTGGACGGGCCTGATTTTGACGGCCATCTGGTAGATTTTGATGAAGCAATGGCCCGCGGCCGGATGTTCCGGCCGGAAGAGGCACAGGCCCGTGAAAAACACATCTGCAGATTAACCGGGGAGGCCAGATAACTATGCCGAATATGTCACTTGTGAAGCATCCGATGCCTGAACAGGAGCCCGCGGTCCGGGCCGCCAATTTCAAGGAAGTCGCGCTTGGGTATACCCGGGAGATCGCCATGGAGGAGGCGGACCGCTGCCTCCGGTGCAAAAACAGTCCCTGTGTGAGCGGCTGCCCGGTGAACGTGCCGATTCCGGATTTTATCGCGAAGATCAAAGAAGGCGACATTGCCGGAGCCTACAGCATCATCCGCAGCCAGAACGCGCTGCCGGCAATCTGCGGCAGAGTATGTCCGCAGGAAAGCCAGTGTGAGAGCAAGTGCGTCCGGGGCATCAAAGGCGAGCCTGTTGCCATCGGCCGGCTGGAACGTTTTGCCGCGGATACCGCGATGGCGGAAGGAACTGCCCAAAGCGCGAAGAAAGCCCCCTGCGGAAAGAAAGCCGCCGTGATCGGCAGCGGCCCCGCAGGACTGACCTGCGCCGGTGAACTGGCGAAAGCCGGTTGGGATGTGACCATCTATGAAGCGCTGCACACCGCCGGGGGCGTGCTGATGTACGGAATTCCGGAATTCCGGCTTCCGAAAGCGCTCGTCGCCCGTGAAATCGAAACCCTGAAAGAAATGGGCGTGAAGATTATCACAAATGCAGTGGCCGGGAAAGCGTTCACTGTTTACGAGCTGCTGGACGAAGGAAATGACGCGGTGTTCATCGGAAGCGGCGCCGGCCTTCCCAATTTCCAGAAAATTCCCGGGGAGAACCTGTGCGGCGTATACTCCGCCAATGAATTCCTGACCCGGCTGAACCTGATGAAAGCCTACACTTTCCCCGAACACGACACGCCGGTGAAAATCGGGAAGCATGTTGCGGTCATCGGCGGCGGGAATGTGGCCATGGACGCAGCCCGCTGCGCAAAGCGGCTCGGTGCCGAAGTAACCATCGTTTACCGGCGGAGCGAAAAGGAAATGCCGGCCCGTGCCGAGGAAGTCCATCATGCGCGGGAAGAAGGCATCATATTCAGAATGCTGACAGCGCCGACGGAGATCGAAGGCGATGAAGCCGGATTCGTAAAGGGCATGAAGTGCATTGAAATGCAGCTCGGAGAGCCGGATGAACGGGGACGCAGACGCCCGGTACCGGTTTCCGGAAGCGAATTCGAACTGCAGGTGGAGACGGTAATTGTCGCCATCGGCAACAGTCCGAATCCCCTGATCAAAAAAACAACGCCGGACCTTCCAACGGAAAAGTGGGGAGGCATTCAGACGGATGACATGGGACGGACCGGAATGAAAAATGTTTACGCAGGCGGAGACGCTGTGACCGGCGCCGCGACAGTTATCCTGGCAATGGGCGCCGGGAAGAAAGCCGCTGCAGCCATTCTGGAGGATCATCCGGACTGACGGGAGGAACAGGAGGACCCATGACATTCGCCTTTGATGAACGGTACGCCATGTTTGATATTACACCGGTGGAGAACCAGTTTATCCTGGAGTATCTGGCCGGAGCCAAGGGCGACTATGTTAAAGTCTATCTGTACGGCCTGCTTTGCTGCTATCATCCGAGAAAAGAGATGGACGCGGCAAGCATGGCCCGGGAACTGAACCTGCCGGAGGAAGTGATCCTTGCCGCGTTCCGCTACTGGGAACGCAGGCGGATTGTCCGCCGTGTCAGTGATAATCCGCCCGTGTGGCAATATGTCAACATCAAGCAGCTGAACCTGGATAACGCCGGAGACGATCCGGAGCCTGACTATATCCGCTTCAGCAGGGAAGTGGAGAGCGCTTTTGAAGGCGACCGTGATTTCCACGGAAGCGAAATCGCGGCCTGCTACGAGTGGAAGGAAGACCTGGGCCTGAGCACAGAAGTGATTATTCTGCTTCTGAAGCATATGGCGCTGACACGAGGGAAAAATTTCAAAATCAAGGACGCGGAGAAGGCGGCGATCCTGCTGTCGGAGGAGAAGGCGCTGACCGCGGACGATGCCGCAGCGGTTCTGGGACGGGACGGAGAAATGATGTCCGGACTCCGGAAGGTGCTGCGCAAGCTTGGCATGCGGTTCAATCCTTCGGACGCAAACCTGAAGCTTTACCGGAAGTGGCGGGAGGAATGGCATTTTACCCAGGAGGCGATTGAAGACGCCTGCGACCGTACAGGAACCAGCACGCCAAGCCTGGGACTGGTGGATTCCATTCTTGAACAGACCTACCGGAACAGCAGCGGCAGCGAGCCGCTGAACAAGGACGATCTGGAAGCGACGGAAGAAAACCGGAAGAACCTGAAAGCGGTCCTGAAGGAAATCGGGCAGTTCAGCGCCGCGACTCCGGCACAGCAGAAGCTGTATGCGCAGATGACCGGGATGTATCCGAAGGAAATTATTTTGCTGGCTGCCCGTGAATGCGCGGCAAAACAGAAGAATTTTGATTCTGTGATGAAACTGCTGGAGAGCTGGAAAGACCGCGGATTCACCGATGAGCAGCAGATTCTGGAACATATCGGGGCTTTCCACGAAAAAGAGGAATTTCTGAAGGCGCTTCGCCGGAAATGGGCAGGAAAAGACGCGGATATCGGCCGCAAAACCATGGAAATGCTGGAAAAATGGGAGAACAGCATGGGATTCAGCCGGGAAATGATTTCCCTGGCGGCAGATGCGGCATTCGAAGCAAAAAGGCCGCTGACTTATATGGATAAGCTGCTGACAAACTGGTCCGGACAGGGAATCCGGACTCCTGCCGCTGTGCAGGAGGAGCGGAAAAAATATGAGGAACGGATGCTGAAGGAAACAGGAAATCCACGCGGAAAGACGGTAACAGCCCAGCAGTACAGCCAGCGTGATTATGAAGGGGAACAGGAGGCTGCCATGCGCAGAATGCTCTCCGATATCACGGAGGGAGGAGACGGTCATGCGTGAAGACCTGCTGAACGAACTGACAGCGGAATATGAAGCGCAGCGTGCCCGGAATGACAGGGAGGAAAATATCCGGAGGGACAGGATCCGCAGGGAATTCCCGGAGATCGGAAACCTTCTCGCGGAGCGCGAGAATCTGGTTTTCGGAACGATCCGGAAAATCCTGGACGGAAACGCACGGGCGGAGAACCTGCCGGATAAAATGCAGTCGCTGAACGCGGAAATTGCCCGGAAACTGCAAAAATACGGATTTCCGGCGGATTATCTCGAACCTGTATACAGATGTGCGAAATGCAGGGATACCGGATATACCGGGGAACTGATCCGGGAACCCTGCGAATGCCTGAAAAAAGCGTATCAGCAGAAGCTCCGTGATCTGATCGGCCTGGGGAAGAACGCCGACGAGACGTTTGAAACATTCAACGCGCAGATGATTCCGGAAATTCTGCTTGATGCGAAAACCGAAACTACCCAGCGCAGTCTGACACAGGCCGCCAGGAACCGATGCGAAAAGTGGGCGGACAGTTATCCCGATGTCAGAAAAAGGGATATGCTGCTGAGCGGTCCGAGCGGACTCGGGAAATCCTTCCTGATGCACGCGATGGCCGCGCGCCTGATCGAACGCAGTGTCAATGTCCTGATGATCAGCGCCTACTCATTCCTGCAGATGGCACGGAAAAGCCATTTTGAGGGAGAAGACGGCGTGAAGGAACTGATGGATGTTCCTGTGCTGATGCTGGATGATCTTGGCAGCGAGCCGCTGATGCAGAATATTACGGTGGAGCAGCTGTTCCACCTGATCAACGAACGGCAGCGCCGGGGCCTGTCCACGGTGATCAGCACAAACCTGACGCTGAAGGAACTGCGGGAACGCTACACGGAGCGGATCGCATCACGGCTGAACGATCCGAAGAACTGCCAGATGATTTTCCTGGACGGGCAGGACCTGAGAAAGACAGAACGAAAACCCGCGGAAGGAAAGCAAGCATGAATATCCAGATCTATTCCGGGAAAAAGAATTTTGACACCCAGAAAGCCGAACGGTATTTCAAGGAACGCAGAATCCCTTTTCAGAGCCTGGATCTGAAAAAGCACAGGCTCGGAGAGCGGGAAATCCGCCTGATGATGGAAGCGGCGGGTCCGGAGAAACTGATCGACCGGGAAGACAAAAAAGTGAAGGAACATCCGGCGTGCTACTATAACCGGGCGGAACTGCTGATCCCGGCCATTCAGGAGAATCCCTGGCTGCTGAAGACGCCGATTGTCCGGAACGGCAGCAAAATCACCATCGGTTATCAGCCGGATGTCTGGGATCAATGGGAATAGTCATTGGGGTTTATTGTTTTTTCGGAGTCCGGATGGTATAATTCCTGTCACAAATGAAGGGAGATGCGGAGAAATATGCGGAGCATGACCGGATGCGGGGCCGGAAAGATCCAGCGGGACGGCTGGGAAGTGTCGGCCGAGCTGAAGACCGTGAATCACCGCTTTCTGGATCTGAGCATGCGGCTTCCGCGGAACATTGCGTTTCTGGAGCCCGTGGTGAGGGAAGCGGCTGCGAAGGGCCTGAAACGCGGCCATGTCGACGTTTACGTGACCGTACGGAATACGGAATCATCCTCCGCCCAGATTACGCTGGATCCGGAACTGGCCCGCCAGTACTGGGAAGCAGGAAAGACTCTGCAGGAAGCGATCGGAGCGGAAAACGACCTGACCGCCTCCAGACTGCTTGCAATGGAAGGCGTAACTGCCCTGACTGAGAGGGAAATGGATCAGGAACTGGTCAGCGCACTTTGCTCCGAAGCGACAGCGCAGGCGGTTGACCAGGTTGTGGCCATGCGGGAAAAAGAAGGAGCATTTCTGAAGGAAGACCTGAGAACCCATCTGGACTGCGCCGCTCTGATTCGGGAGAGGATCCTCGGCCGTGCACCGAATGTCGTTTCGGACTATCGGGAGAAGCTGGAGAACAGACTGAAGTCTATGCTGCCCGACGGAGTGGATCCCCAGCGCCTGGCCCAGGAGGTTGCTGTTTTCGCCGACCGGTGCGCGATTGATGAGGAACTGGCCCGGCTGGAAAGCCATCTGCGCCAGATGCGGAATTATCTGGAAGCCACAGGTGAAATCGGAAAGAAAATGGATTTTCTGATCCAGGAGATGAACCGGGAAGCCAACACCATCGGATCCAAGGCGCAGGACGGAGAGATCGCCCAATGGGTCGTGGATCTGAAAAGCGAGATTGAGAAACTGCGCGAACAGATTCAGAATGTGGAGTGACGGGACATGAAGTTCATCAATGTGGGTTACGGGAACATGGCTGCAGCACACCGGCTGATTGCCGTCGTATCGCCGGATGCAGCCCCTGTCCGCCGGATGGTGCAGGATGCCCGGGACGCGGGACACGTGATTGACGCCACATGCGGACATAAAACGCGGGCGGTTCTTGTGACGGATTCGGAACACGTGATTCTGTCCCCGCTGATGCCTGAAACCATCGCTGCGAGGATCGACGGAAAAGCGGAGGGGAAGGAAGCATGAAAGAAACCCGGAAAGGAATGCTGCTGGTGATTTCCGGACCCTCGGGGGCCGGAAAGGGAACATTGGTTTCAAAGCTTCTGGAACAGGATCCGACATTTGCCTTCTCTGTGAGCGTGACAACCCGGGGAAAGCGGGAAAATGAAATCGAAGATGTGCATTACCACTTTATTTCTGAAGAGGAATATGATAAACTGCTCAGCGAGGACGCGTTCCTCGAGCACGCAAGCGTTCACGGACACCGTTACGGAACCCTGAAGAGTGAAGTGTACGAACGGATGAACCGCGGGCAGAACGTGCTCCTGGATATCGATCCGCAGGGCGCCCGGGCCGTGATGGAAAAGGAGAAGGAGTGCGTCAGCATTTTTATTCTCCCGCCAAGCTATCACGATCTGAAAGTGCGGCTTCATACCAGAAACACAGAGGGCGAAGAGGAGATCCAGCGCCGGCTGCACAATGCCAGAGGCGAAATCGCCCAGATGAACAGGTACCGTTATCTGGTTGTCAACGACAATCTGGAACTGGCTTATGAACAGCTGGCTGCCATTGTGCGGGCGGAAAAACAG
>JAEEGL017333494.1_pt1 | contig 10706 bp, 5 predicted proteins | sample 9134231 | NCBI WGS metagenome assembly JAEEGL01 (sample SAMN16246548, study PRJNA631951) | gut metagenome | biome: gut microbiome; feature: rumen; material: fiber-attached | host: Bos | place: Iran: Karaj | collected 2018-10 | reverse complement strand
GTCGTCCGCGACACGTAACGGCGAATCCAACCTTGATTTCCGCCATGGCGATTTGGCTGAACCACTCGGCGTCGTTTGTCAAGTGTTGCTTTGACTTGCATTTCCTTGGCACGTCACTTTTCCCCCGAAGGGGAGGGGGCCTAATGGAGGATGAAGACAGTCGGCGGAACCACGAAGCGCTCCGGGCCGAAGGGGGAGGCGTCCTCGGCGTTACGGGCGGCAAGAACGAGGTCGTCGAGCGCCGACGCGCCCTCGAAGGAAACCTCCGAAAGGGAGCGGGCGGCGGCCGCCGCAGCAGTAAGCCGAAACCACGAGCCGCCCGAAGTCGAATCAGCGGGACTTTTCCAGCCAACCGATGCTGTGGTGCACCAACCGTCGAGCCGTACCTGCACGAAGGGCAGCGCATTCGGGTTCATCGCGTAATCGAAGTCGAAGGAGAGGCGCACCCAGTCGCCGTTTGCGAAGGCGCGCCGGGTCAGGAGCCTTGTCCAGACGGGTCGTCCGGTGGCGTCCGCGTGCCAGAGCCACGGCGCACCTTGCTGATCGAACACGACGGACAGCTGCTCGTCTCCTCTGTCTGGCGAGAACGCCTCGCGCCAATCGCCTGGGAAACGGCGGACTTTAACGAGCATGTCCAGCGAGGCTCGTTCCTGCGCCCCGGAGTCGGCGTAAGCCCGCGCGGCGTAAGCACCGTCAAGATTTAGGACTTTCTGGTGGGTAGCAGCGGGAAGCGGCCAGCCGGCCCCCGTGGCGGGCGTCGGCGTCCCGGCGACGATGGCGCCCTCGCCCGTCCAGCCGTCTAGGCTTGCGGTGGCCGTCCCGATTGCGGGGCGCTCGAAGGAGTCGTCATTGAGCGTTCCGAGGACGCGTCCGCCAGTCACGGACAGGATGCGCGCCTTGGCGCTTTCGTTCACGGGGATGACCGGACCTTCTTCAATGACAATTCCGCCGGTGCCTGAAATGCCGTCCGCCAGGACGAGCGTCCCGGCGCCGCGCTTCGCGAACGTGCCCGATAACGGGCACGAGAGCGTGAGCGTCTGTCCGGAAGGCACTTCGATGACGGCGGTGTCGTCGGAGGAGAGCAATCGGCTGGTCCCGAATACCTGGCCGTTGGCGAAAGGCATGAGCGTCGCGCCATTGCGCAGCGTGATTCCGCCAGCGCCCGGGAGGCCGGCGAGCGAGGCAGTGGAGAGGCGACCGGTTACGGCGCTGCCGTCGAGTATGAATTCCCCGGCGTAGGATGAGGCGTCTCCTGAAATCGTGAGGAGGAGCGAGGATCCGCCGTCGGCCACGAAACGCAGCGCGGTGCCGGCGGCGCCGGAGAGCGTCGAGGCGAGCGTGAAGAAACGAGGTCGGTTTTCCTCAAGCGCGTCCGCTGCGAAGACGAACGGATCGGACGCCGGCGTGTTCACGGTGGCAGTGCCTGCCAGCGTCACGCCTTCTGCGGCGGTCCCCCCAGCCGCGACAAACCAGCGTCCGCGGTTGAGCGCGAGTGCTCCGATGGTGATCGTGTTGCCCCAGCCGATGTTGCGCACCTGCCCCGCAAGGCCGCCGACACGCCCGACGGCCAGGGATCGGCCGCCAAAGGTCGTGTTGCCGCGAAGCGGGAACCAAAGCCTCGCGTTGCCGAGGTTCGCGACGAGGTAGTCGGCGTCGGAATGCGGCGCGGCGCCGTCGGACCAGTTGCCGGCCATGGCGAATGACTGCACGTTCCAGTTGTCGCCCGAAAGGAGAAAGACGGCGTTCGCGTAGGGATCCGCCGCGCCGCTTTCCGTGCGGACGATGGCGTCGCGGTATGAGAGGTAGGTGGGTTTGAAGGTGTAGTCGGCGTGGAGGATGCCGAAGAACGATTCGGGGTCGGAGGAGTCTGTTTCAGGTGCCTTGAGTTCGTAGGCGAAGAATTTCTCAACGCCGTTCTCGAAGGCGATTGCAGCCGCGCTGGTGATGTAGGACGCCTGTTGCGCCTCGGTGACACTGCCGTTGTTGCCGGCCGTCGGCCAGCCCATTTCGGTGATCCAGATGGGTTTCGAACCGTCGCCGTTGTCGGACATGACGTCGCGGAACCTCCTGATGCGGTATTCAAGCTGGCCGTAGTACGTGTAGGAGTAACCGGTCAGCCAGTTCCCGGATCGACTCCTGTAGTAGTTCTTGTCCTCGTAGTCGGCGTCGGGCGCCTTCGGTTGGCAATACGGATGGAACGCGATCACATCGCAGGCGTTCTTGATGCCTTCTCCGTAGAGCGTGGAGAGATAGTCCCAGTTGCCGGAGGTGAGGCCGCCGAGGACGACCTTGATGGAAGGATCGACGGCCTTGACCGTCGCGTAGGAGCGCTGGAGCAGGGCCGCATACTGCGCCGCCGTTCCAGACCAGAAGGAAGGGTGGTCAGGCTCGTTCCAGATTTCCACGGCGCTGATCCGGTCCTTGTACCGTGTTACAAACTGCCGCACGAACTCGCTCCACCCATCAAGGTCCTCGTAGGCCTGGGCTCCGGTCACGCGGTTGTAGCCCGTCAAAATGGGGAGAAGTTGGACGCCGTGCGACTCGGCGGAGGCGAATGTCAAGTCGAGCACCTGCCACCACATGGTTCCGTTGGTCGTGCAGTGGTACTGCCAGTCGATGTCGCACCGCAGCCAGCCGATGCCGGCGGCGGCGCAGCGGTCAAAGACTCTGCCGCGATTCTCGTATTCTCCGTTGGCGCCCGCGCTCCGTGTGACATGTTCGCAAATGCCGAAAGCTCCGTTGTCCGCCGCCGCAGCGGACAACGGAGCAATGCACAATGCACAATGCAGAATGCACACTGCAGAGACGAGTGACGGGTGACGAGTGACGAGGGACATGGGAGCCTTTCGGTTGCTATCGGTTGCCGTCAACAGTCTTCGTTTGTTTTGCTGCGCGGTCTGCGAGGGCGCGGTAGGCGGCCTTGGGCGAGAAGTCGGCGTGGACGATGCCGAAGTGGTCTTCGCGGTTGTCCGCGACCTTTTCAGTCGCGCGGAATTCATAGACGATGAAACACTCGACGCCATGCCGTGCCGCGACGGGCAGCGCCCTCAGAAGGTAGTCGGCCTGCTCGCCCTCGCTGTTGCCGCCCTTCTCGACCGACATGTTGCCGGAGAGGACGATGGAGCCCTTGTAGTCGCTCCCGAAGCGATAGACGCACGCCCCGACGGCCTCTGGGGGCGTGGGCGGCTCGCCCGCGATTCCGGGAGCCTCCTCGGTCGCGCGGGCGCGCGACCCACCCGTAAGCCTCGGCGCGGTGAGGAGCGGCACCATCACGTCGCCCTCCTTGAGACGCGCGGCGTCGAAGAACCGATGGCACGGGAAACCGTTGAGGTCATTGTGGAGGCCGGCGGCGAGGCCTTCGGGCGTCGCGCGCACCGTGGTTGGCGCCGTGAGACCGTTCTCCTTCGTCGGGAAGACCACGGAGATGCGCAACTGCTCCCAAGCCACGTCATGCGTTGTTCGTCCGTCGGGAAGCCGATCGGCTGTTCGGCCGCCGCGATAGGCGAACCACATCGGCGCGCCGCCGAAATCGACGAGCGTTCCGCCCTTCGCCACGAAGTCCCGCACCGCCTCAAGCGTCTCCAGTGGAAACGCCTCGGCCACCGGGAACACGACGAGGTCGAGCGCATCGGCCTCCAGCGCCGCGACGAGGCCAGTGGGCGTGTAGGCCTGCGCGGTGGAGCCTTCGGGCAGGATTTTGCGCAGGCCTGCGGCGACGGCCGCCGCTGCGGCGGTGTCGTCCGAGACGCCGACACAACCGACGCGCCAGATGCGGCGCTGCGGTTGCGCCACGCGCAGGCCGGCGAGGAGCAGGTTCTGCTCGGGCAGCGCGGCGGTATGCGTCGGCCAGCCCATTTCTGTAATCCAGAGCGGCTTCTTCGCATCGCCATAGCGCGACATGACGCCCCGGATACGGCCGAGCGCCTCGTCGAGGAAGAACTCGGGCGGCTGCGGGGCGCAGTACGGGTGGATGGCGAGGATGTCGAATACATCGCGTCCGTTGGCGGCGTAAACGCCGTCGATGAACTTGGAGTCAGCTCCGGCGGTTCCACCCATGCAGACGAGCGCGGAAGGATCGGCGGCCTTGATTTCCTCAAAGGCGGCGCGCAACGCGGAGACATAATCGGCGGGGTTCGGGTTGGGCCAGAAGCCGGGGTGGTTCTCCTCGTTCCAGATTTCGTAGACGGGGATTCGGCCCTTGAAGTGCGTTGCCGCCGCCCGCACAAACGCCCGCCACTCGTCGAGGTGTTCTGTAACAGGCCGCGCCCAGCGCGGCGGGCTGCCGAGGATGGGGAGGGTCGAGATTCCCCGCGCCCCCGCGTCGTTCACAACGCGGTCGTAACGGGAGAAGTCGAACGGTCCGCCCGGCTCTTTTTGGCAGATGCGCCAGTCGAAGTCGGTACGAATGCAGTCCAGACCCGCCTCGCGCATCATGTCGAACGTCCGTTCGCGTCCGTCGAACTCGTCGCGTGAAACATGGGCACATACGCCGAGTCGCGGCTCGCCGGCGCTGGTCATCACCGCCACCGCGGCGATAGCCAGCGCCAGCGAAGTGACGAGTGACGAGTGACGAGTGACGAGTGAGTGGCGGGTGGTGGTCATGGTCGAGGGGCTTCTAGGCTTCTTAGAGTTTCTAGGCTTCTAGACTTCTAGGTCTCCAAGCTTCTAGCCTACCTGACAACGATGATCGTTCCCGGCTCGTAGCGGTAGCGGATGATCACGACGCCGGAGCCACCGTTTTTACCGCCGGAGCCACCGCCGCCGAGTCCGTTCGTGCCTGCAGTTCCGTTGCCGCCGCCGCCGAGGCCTCCCGACGTGTATTGGATTTGGTCTGGACCGCGATAGCCCGCACCGCCGCCTGCGTAGTAGACGGATTCGCCCGTAATGTCGATGGCGACGCCGTCGCCGCCGCGATGGGGATAGCTGCCGTTCTCGTTCGCACGGCCGGGACCGCCCGCGCCACCGCCCGCGCCAGTTCGGTAGATGGACGACGTGCCGCTGCCGTCGTGACCCTGGTTGAAGTATGCCGCGTACGCCGCGACGCCGCCGGAGATCGTTGTATCCCATCCGCTTGTGGAGCCGCCGCCGGAGCCGCCCCTACCGCCCTGCATCGTCTGGCTGGCGCCACCGCCGCCTCCGCCGCCAAAGGCCGTGAATCCGAACGCGGTCGTGTTTCCGCCATTTCCGCCCCTGGTTCTCGCGGTGTTTCCTCCGCCGATGCCACCAGCGCCGATTACGACATTGTAGGTTCCGGCCGCGATGACGATGTTCGTCATGTACACAAGGCCGCCCGCGCCGCCGCCCGCGCCGCATCTGCCGTCGGTAGCCGATGTGTCGTTGCCGCCGGAGCCGCCGCCGCCGCCAACGAGCAGCATGTCCGCGAGGATGGGTTTCGGGACGACAAGCGTCCCGTTCTCGGTGAACTTGTGGGCACGGTAGCCGCTGCCGACGCGGATGCGCGTTCCCCCGGTCGCGGGTTCGCTCGCGACTTCGGGGGCGTTTTGACGGAGACGCACGACCACGACGCCGCTGCCGCCCTTGTAGCCGTATGCCCCGGCGTCGCCCGGACCGCCGCCGCCGCCGCCGCCAAGGCCGTCCGTTCCCGCACAGGCGTTTCCGCCGCCGCCAAGGCCACCATGTGTGTTGGCCACGGCCGATGCGGTGCGGTAGCCCGCGCCGCCGCCGCCATAGTAAACGGATATGCCCGTGATGTCGCAGGCGCGGCCGTCGCCGCCGTGGCCGGGATGGCCGGGGCTGGTGATTTCGTTGGGTTGCGCCGCCCCTCCCGCGCCGCCGCCACCGCCTGGCTTGTAGTAGCCGTCGGAGGCACCGCCGTCAAAGCCCTGGTCGCCGTGAATGGCCGTTCCGCCGGCAATCGTCACGCCGTCGCTGTCCCACTTGTGTGTTGAGCCTCCGCCCGTTGCGCCTGACCTGCCATTGAAGCCGGAGTGGCCTCCGCCGCCGCCTCCGCCGTAGGCAGTGATGCCCAGAACGGACGAATCGCCGCCGTTGGAGCCGCAGCGGACGTCGCCGCCTGTGCCAGTCGCCCCGGCCCCGCCCGCGCCGACGACGATGCTGTAAGTCCCGGCATGGAAGGCCACCGAATTGGCATAGACGAAGCCGCCGCCACCACCGCCGCCCGCGCCAGTGCCGTCGCCACCGCTACCCGAGCCGGAGCCTCCTCCTCCGCCGCCGCCCACGGCGAGGATGTCGAGCGTACCCTTGCCTGTAATCGTGAGCGCGCCGCTGTTGGTGAAGACGAGGGCGTAGCCATCATGGAGCGCCAGGGTCTCGTCGCCGCCAGAAATCGTGAACGCAGTGGAATCGCTGAACACAGGCGTATAGCGGATGATCACGACGCCGGAACCGCCGTTGCAGCCGCCGGCACCGCCGCCACCGAGGCCGTTTGTGCCCGCCTTGTCCTTGCCGCCGCCGCCACCGAGGCCGCCGATGGATGCACCATCCGAGCGGTGTCCCGCGCCGCCGCCCGCATAATAGACGGACTGCCCCGTAATGCCGATGGCTACGCCGTCCTGGCCGTTGCGGGAGGTGCTGGAGTCGTAGGTGCCGCCCGCGCCGCCGCCACCACCGGCGAGGTAGGCGTGCGTACTTGAATTTCCGTCATGGCCGAGGTTGTTCGCGGAGGCGTAGATGGCCGTTCCGCCGGCGACTTGGGTGTCCCAACCGGATGTTGAGCCGCCGCCTGAACCGCCGCTCAAGCCGACGCGCCCGCCCCAGCTTGCACCTCCTCCACCGCCATAGGCCGTGAAGCCGAAGACTGTCGTATTGCCACCGGTCGTTCCATCGACCTTGGCACTGGTCGTTCCACCGCCAATGCCGCCAGCGCCGACGGTGATGGCGTAGGTTCCCTCTGCGACGGCGACCGACTGCCTGTAAACGAGGCCCCCCGCACCGCCGCCCGCACCGCCAATACGCTTGTCGGATTCCTTGATTGCACCGCCGCCGCCACCGCCGCCTACTGCGAGCAGCTCAACGGTGCCGGAGCCTGTGACGGTGAGGGTGCCCGACTGCGTGAATGTAATCACGTCGTCGTCGCCAAGGGCGGATGTCGTCGAATTCGCATCACCTGCGAGAATGAAGTCCGCGCGTGCTGGCGATGTGGCGAGGACCGATGCGGCGATGACTGTGACGGCGGCCAGGGCCGGCAGCCGGCAGGAGGTGTTCCGTGTAGCGTTCATGGATGTGCTTCCTTTCCGTGGTGTTTGACGAGTCGCCACAAGGGCCACTCTTTGCGGTGCCGCACCCCATACGGGGTGGCGACGCAAAACATTCTAACAGACTGCCGAAAGGGAAATTTACAGTTTTGCGACAAGAATTTTCAATGTCTATTTTCTGTAGTTGCTCTTGCGCCAGTCGCGCATCGACATCCCGGTCCGGTCGTGGACGAGGAAGTCAAGGGCACGTGGGCTTCGAAAGCCGCAAAGGGCGTAGATTGCGCCAATCGCCGTGTCCGTGCCGGCGAGGAGCGTGAAGGCCTTGTCCAGGCGCACATGGAGGATTTCATCGAGGACCGAGTGGCCGATGGCCTCGCGGAAGCGGCGCTCGAAGTGGCGGCGGGAGCCGGGGAAGCGCTTGGCCAGCTCTTCGGCGGTCAGACCTGAGCACGCCTCGCGCCGGATGATTTCCACCGCTTCGAGAATGCGCGGTTCACGCCGTCCAACCCCGCGCGTCGATTCGCGACGGACGGCGAGCATCGGGCCGATGGTGCCGACGGCACCGCCGTCGGCAAATGACGAAGCCGCCTCTGGCGGCAATGGCAAAATTATGTCCTTCGCGCGTAGCGCGTCGTCATTCGCCGCGCAAACGGCGGTCGTCATTCCGCGCGCAGCGCGGTTCGTCATTCTCGCAGCGAGTGATCTCGCTGCGAGAAAACCCATTCTTTCGAAGTCGAGCTGAATGGAGGAAATGGACGGGTGGTCGTTCTCGCAGATGGTGGGATCGTTGTCGACGCCGAGGAGCGTCAATTCGCGCGGGATGGAACGATGAACCGTTTTCGAGGCGGCAACCACTTCCGCAGCCGTCTCGTCGTTCACGGCGAAGATGGCGCATCTGCGCGGCAAGGCGGCAATCCAGTCCGCGAGACGTCGCGCACGAATGTCGGACGCGGCGGGCGCTTCGTCGTCGCAAAACGAAAGACATGTCGACTTGGCGGCCGCCACCTCCCTGCGGAAGGCCTTCATGCGGAGCGTGGACCAGGCGCTTTTCCGCCTGGAGGCCACGACGGCGTACATCGACGGCCGCACGCCCGACAATTCGCGGAAGGCGGCCTTCGCGACGGCGGCATCGTCGACGGCCACGCGGACGATGCGGCTGGCACGCCGCAAGAGGAGACCGTTGCAGAAGACGACGGGGACGCGGCCGAACAATCTGCGCGGCAGCGGTGGGGCATCGCCGGAGCATTCGACGATGCAGCCGACGGGGCGGATCGTCCGAAGCAGCGACGCGAGCTTCCCCGACGCCACGGCGTCGGGCCCGGCACTCTCGACCGACCATCCGCGACCCGCTGCGTAGCGACGGATGCCGGCAAGCGTCATGTCCTCGACGCGGCAGTCGGGGAAGACGTTGATGTAGAGGATTTTTCCCGGCGTTCCCTTGGTCATGGGACTAGTATACCACAACGCGGCGACCGAGGGCGCGACTTCACTTGCCGTCGGCGGGGCAGGTGTTGTGGGAGAGGCCCTTCAAGAGTTCGCGCTTGCGGGCGGTATCACTTTCGGCCTTGACCCACTTGCCGAGGTTCCAGCCTTCGTCGTTCGTGTATTCGACGTCCCAGGCGGGCCATTCGCGGTAGGCGTGGTAGCACCAGCTCCAGCCGTATTCCTCGAAGATCTCAATGCTGTCGCGAATCCACTTGTCCGCGCCCTTCGACCACAGGATGCAGCTGAACTCGCCAACGAGGAGGGGGGCGTCGGGATGCGTCTGCTGGAACTCTATCCATGGCTTGAGCGCGACGCGGATCTGTTCCTTGTCCCACCACACGCCGTTGATGTAGCCGGGATAGCTCCAGCGGATGTCGTTCGCCGTTCCCACGCCGCAGTGGGTCAGCTCTTGCGGCGAGTAGAAGTGCGGCGAGTAGATGACGTTCGGCTCGTCGAGCCTGTAGCGGGCCTTGTCCGTGACGCCGGGAATCTGCACGACGAACGGCGTTTTCGGGTCAATCGGGCGGACGGCGGCAATGACCTTGCGGCAGATGCCGCGCCACGTCTCCGGATCCGTGGAGGGTTCGTTCAGGATGTCGTACCCGAAGGTGGCGGGATGGTTGCGGAAGCGCGCGGCGATGATGCGCCAGGCGCGAACGAGGTCTTCGGCGTCGTAGCCGCGTCCGAGATAGTCTTTGGGAATCAGGTTCGCCGCATTCTTTGAGACTGTGCATCCAGGTCCGACATGGAGGTCGAGGACAACCTTGATGCCGTGCTTGGCGCAACGGTCCATGACGCTCTCGCACCAGTCCAGCCGATTGGAGAGGGTCACAAACCAGTCTTCCGTCGAGGCCGCCCGAATCATTTCAGTGCCGCCAATCTGGAGGCGAATCAAGTTCGTGCCCCACGAGGCAAGCGTGGAGACGTCCGCTTCCTCCATCCTGTAGCCGACCATTGTACCGCGCCTTGCGGCTGGGTTGTGGCGTCCGGCGAAGGCGCCGTGCGGAATCCGCGCGGCCGCCTCGTTGACCGTGGGCGGCACGACTTCGTTGTCTGGGACTTCGCGCACCCGGTAGATGCGGACGGCGTCGACTTGGAACTCCCCGGCGGCGAATTCCAGGCCAAGCACAAGCGTCGGTCCGTCCGCAGGCTGGCCGAAGTCGCGCACCATGGTCCAGGTCTTCCAGTCGAACGAGCCCGTCTCGTTCGGCGTCTGCGGATACTGCACGGCCTTGCCAGGCGGCGTGAAGGGCATCATGACCTTGGCCCCGTTCCACGGGTGGACGCCGTCGCCGATGCCGACGCCCTTGACATCGGCTTCTATGAGAAGCATTCCGGAAAGCGGCACGTCGGGCTTGATGGATATCTTTATCTGGTAGTTTTGCGCCGGCGAGTGGAAGCGGAGCGCGCCGTCGCCCTCAGCACCACCGTGTGGTTCGTAGTCCGCGCCGCGCCCCGATTCGTCGGGACGGCACTCGGCCACGCCGTACCGGGCGGCCTCCTCAGGTGTGAAGTCGCATTTCCAGATGCGTTCACCGCGTACATAGGCGGCTGAGCACGGAAGGGCAGGAAAGAGCAGACCGGCACCCAGAAGAAAACCGAGGCTGGCGAACTTAAAGGATGGAATTTCCATGGTGTGTCGTCCGTTATGGCATGTTGAAGTGCGAGTTCGGAGAACAATTCTCCGGCGCATCGATAATCTTACCATACCGCCAAGTGCCAGAGGATTACTTTTCGGAAAGAAAATGTTGATGCCGTCGGTTTCGCAGCGCCTCATACGTCGCCTTTGGTGTGAAGTCGCGCTGGACGATGCCGAAGTGGTCTTCGCTGTAGTAGGGGTCGCGACCAGGAGAGCGGAACTCGTAGATGAAGTATTTGTCGACGCCGAACCGTTGCGCTATTTCGATGGAGCGCATCATGTATTTCGCTTGGTCGGCTTCAGACGTGCCGCCCTTGTCCCCGCCGCATCCGGCCATCACGACTGCGCCTTTGTAGTCGCTGCCGAACTTGTAGAGCCCCACGCCCGCCACCTCGCGTCCGTCCTTT
>JAEEGL017148348.1_pt1 | contig 10706 bp, 9 predicted proteins | sample 9134231 | NCBI WGS metagenome assembly JAEEGL01 (sample SAMN16246548, study PRJNA631951) | gut metagenome | biome: gut microbiome; feature: rumen; material: fiber-attached | host: Bos | place: Iran: Karaj | collected 2018-10 | reverse complement strand
GCAGAAATCTCACAAATCTGTTCAAATCTTACAAATATACTTTTAGCACTGCGCCCCATAGACTGGCATCATAGACAAAGTGAAATTGTTGTAAAAGATTTGTTTGATTTGAAAAGATTTGATAGATTTGAAAAGATTTGATAGATTTCTCGCCGTAGGCGACTAAATATCGTACACTTGGGAAACTTGAGTAAAAATTAATGTTCAATTCGTGAATAATTACATGAAAATTACATGTTCTTTCTTTGAACATGAATTGCCATGAATTGACCATAAATTATTCATAAATTATTATTTATTTCTGAGCCGACAGGCTCCAGAGATTGTTCTGATGATTTTCCTTGATTTCTGCTCCAAAGGAGCATGATAAAAGAATAAAAGCCAGTCACGCCATCATACGGTGCGGCTGGCTTTTTCTTCTGTGTGAATACTATTTCCTTCGTTATGACGTTAATTATATAGTGAGATTTGATACCAGAAGCTAAATAAAATGAAATATGTATATTTTTTGATATTCTTGTTTTTCTCGATTGTAGATGCAAAGGCTCAAAATATAAAACATTATCTGGTCTTTACATTTCAACAACAATGGAAAAGTGATAAATTGTCTTGGAATACTGGAGATTATCTTTGGATAGTTCCGTATGAATCTTGTGGTAGTACTTCTTTTGTCAAAGATGCAGTTCCGCTTTTCGCAGAAAAATTCCAATTGGATTGCTTATATGACGACGAAACAAATAACTCTAATTTTGGACAATGGCCAATTATGAGAGAGGATTACAAACAACCAATTCTGAAATTGCTGAAAAAGAATCGGAAACTTATTCAGGTAGTTCATAGTTACCATCAACATACCAAGTTCTCAAAGACCTTAAAAGTTTTTATTACTCCAATTAGTGTCCAATGTCTTGTTCGGTATTTGGGCTATAAAAAGCGAGAGGTACTGGTTTTTGAATCTAGTCCTTCTGTATGGAAAGATTTTTGGTCGTTGCCAGAAATAGAAATAAAGAATATTTTGAATTATGACTTCTCAACTTATGATTACGTTGTGAAGAATTAAATATCCAATGTTCTTTATAAGTGTCATTGCGCAGCCTTAATCCATGCCATCTGTGGTTTATTTGCCCTTACAGGCAGAAATCCCTGAATAATCTTTTTTATAATCTCAGGCTCTTTGAGCCAGAAATATTTCTGAGCCGACAGGCTCCAAAGATTATCTAAAAGATTTTCTCTGATTTCTGCTGCGTAGGAGCATAAGGTGTAAAAAAGAACTTATTGCATATAATGATTATTTCTGCAAATAAAAAAGCAGTCGCGCCACAATGTGACACGACTGCTTTAGTCTTTATATATCGTCAGATTTTTTATATCAGATTCATACCGTTCTCCTTGCACTCACGACGCTGCTCGTCAGGCCAGATGCTTGCCTGTATCTCACCGATGTGCGCCTTCTGCAACATTATCATACAGAGACGGCTCTGGCCTATACCACCACCGATAGAGAGTGGCAGTTTGCCTTCAAGCAATTGCTTGTGGAAGAACAATTCGGCACGCTGCTCCTGACCCTCCAATGCCAGCTGACGGAGCAAAGCCTCCTTGTCAACACGTATGCCCATTGATGAAAGTTCTATGGAACGGTCAAGCACAGGATACCATATAAGGATATCACCGTTGAGTCCGAGGAATCCGTCTGAGTTAGGTGTGGTCCAGTCATCATAGTCCGGGGCACGACCGTCGTGCTTCTCACCGTCAGAGAGCTTGCCACCGATGCCCATGATAAACACTGCACCGTATTTCTTACATACAGCGTCCTCACGCTCCTTAGCAGTCATGCCAGGATACATCTTCAGTAACTCCTCAGAGTGAATGAAGTGTATCTCGCGAGGCAGGAACGGCTTGAGCTGCGGATAAGTCTCACATGCCAGGAACTCCGTACGCAGTATGGCAGAGTAGATGCGACGCACCACGCTCTTGAGGAAGTCGAGTGTACGATCCTCACGGCTTATCACCATCTCCCAATCCCACTGGTCAACGTAAAGCGAGTGAAGATTGTCAAGCTCCTCATCGGCGCGTATAGCGTTCATATCAGTATATATGCCGTAACCTGGGTCTATATTATACTCTGCAAGAGTGAGACGCTTCCACTTGGCAAGAGAGTGTACCACCTCTGCCATCTGGTCGCCAAGGTCCTTAATAGGGAACGACACAGGGCGCTCTACACCGTTAAGGTCATCATTGATGCCCAAGCCCTTCAACACGAACAAAGGAGCCGTGACACGACGAAGCCTCAACTCCGTGCTTAGGTTCTGCTGGAAAAATTCCTTTATCAGCTTTATGCCTTGCTCTGTCTGCCAAAGGTCGAGCAGAGCTTTATATCCTGCTGGTTTTATCAACTTGCTCATATTTTTTGAAATTTTATGCAAAGGTAAACAAAAATACTAAACTGACAAAGTTTTTTCCGTTTTATTTTACAAATAGACAGAAAAATGTTATTTTTAATATCTTTTTGAAATCTCTATAGATGTTTTTTACAAGTTTTTGGCAAATGCATGTACTTATTTTGTTATTTGCGAAATTATGTGTACCTTTGTATATATTTTTCATGTTAGATATGATTAGACACTCTATACTATATATATGTATGTTGCTGAGTGCGGCAACATCTCTTGCACAGGATATCACGACAAGTGCCGACACCTTAGTCGCCGACACCACCTATACGTTGCCTTGGCCGCAGTCTATGCAGGCACGCCTTGACAGTATCATCGGCGGGGCAAAGATGCTGGAGACATCACAGATGGGTTTCCTGGTGTATGACCTTGACGATGACTCCGTGCTCTACGCCAGGGACCAGAGGCAGGTCATAAGACCGGCGTCCACGATGAAACTAATCACCGCTATCACGGCGCTTGACCAGCTGGGCACCGACTACGAGTACACCACACGCGTGTGCTACACTGGAAAGGTTATGCCTTCCGCCACTTTTGAGCAAGACAGCACACAACTGCTTATGGGCGATATATATATAATAGGTGGCATGGACCCCAAGATAAGCGAGGAGGACATCAGCACCTTTGCCAAGAGCATCAGGAGCCTCGGCGTTGACACCATCTGCGGCAATATATATGCCGACCGCAGCATGAAGGACTCTGACCAGTATGGTGAGGGATGGTGCTGGGATGACGACAATGCCATTCTGTCGCCTTTGGTATATAAGAGGAAGGACAACATGATTGACGTACTGCTGACCGCCCTGAACAAGGAGAAGGTGTTTCTTGACGGTAACAAGGGAGAGAAGAAGTGTCCGCAGGGCGCAAAGGTGGCGTATGAGTTGAGGAGGCCGCTGGAAGATGTGTTACAGCCTATGATGAAGCTGAGCAACAACCTGTATGCCGAGAGCATGTATTACCAGATAGGACTGACACAGGGACGCCCTGCCACAGCAAAGAAGGCACAGACCGTGGAGGAGGCCATAATGAAGAAGGCGGGAGCGGGTGACGCCATCCACCGCTTTGCCGACGGTTCGGGACTGTCGCTATATAACTACCTGTCAGCAGAGATTGAGGTGGCTTTCCTACGCTATGCGTTTAAGAGGGAGGCCGTATTTGACGCCCTTTACAGGTCGCTGCCTATAGCAGCAGTGGACGGCACGATAAAGGACCGTATGGCTGGTACGCCTGCCGCCGGCAACGTGCATGCCAAGACCGGTACGCTGTCAGGGGTGAGCAGTCTGGCTGGATACCTCACCGCACCTAACGGCCATCGTCTGGCGTTCTCGATAATGAACCAGGGGGTAATGCGCGGTATATACGCAAAGAACCTTCAAGACAAACTCTGCGCCGCTATGTGCAGGTAGGAAAGAATTAATAATTAATAATGAGATAATTAATACAACTCATAACCCATAACTCATAACCCATAACTCATAACTCATAACTTATAACTTGCCCATCAATGACACAACGCGTAATCATATCACAACACTTGGAGAATGACCTCACCAACGCTATAGCAAACTGCAGTCACGACCGCATATTTGTACTTACCGATACTACCACTAACGTATGTTGCTGGCCGCTGATAAAGGACTTCAGCTGTCTGGACGGCGCACAGGCCATAACCATAGGCGCAACAGACATGGAGAAGACTCTGCAGTCGGTAAGCCATGTATGGGAGGAACTGCAGAAAGGCGGTGCCACACGCCACTCGCTGTTGATAAACCTCGGAGGAGGTATGGTAACTGACCTCGGAGGCTTTGCGGCAAGCACGTTCAAGAGGGGTATCAACTTTATCAACATACCTACCACGCTGCTGTCTATGGTTGACGCTTCGGTGGGCGGCAAGACCGGCTTCAACTTCGGCGGTCTGAAGAACGAGATTGGCGTGTTTAACGATTCCAAGTATGTCATTCTCTGCGCTGACTTCCTGAAGTCCCTTGACGACCAGAATATGCGCTCCGGCTATGCCGAGATGCTGAAGCACGGACTGATACAACGTGACAACGGACTGAGCATGTGGCAGGAGCTCGTGGCATTTGACATCACGAGACCTGACCTTGCACAGTTGCAGAGGATGATTGCTGACTCTGTGGCTGTAAAGGAGCGCATCGTAGAGGAAGACCCACATGAACACGGCATACGCAAGGCTCTGAACCTGGGACACACCGTGGGCCACGCACTGGAGTCATGGGCAATGAAGCGCACACCTATACTGCACGGATATGCCGTGGCTTACGGCATCATAGTGGAACTGTATCTGTCGGTTATCAAATGCGGTTTCCCCACTGACGTAATGAGACAAGCAGTGACATACATTCGCGAGACTTACGGCGTACTGCCCATAACATGCAATGACTACCACGAGTTGCTGCAGCTGATGACACATGACAAGAAGAATGTGGCTGGTGTCATCAACTTCACTCTGCTTTCCGCCATCGGAGGCATAGAGATTAACCAGACGGCAACAAAAAAAGAAATCGAGGAAGCCCTCGATTTCTTTAGAGAAGGTTAGAAATAAAAGATTATTTTGCGTATAACGCAACAATTGCCTCGTAAAGTTCCTGCTTGCCAGAGGTCTGCTTTGGCTCGCCCACTTTCTTTCCATACTCATAGACCTGCTCAAAGGTAAGCTTGCCATCCTCAAAGTCTTTACCTATGCCTGAATCGAATGAGGCGTAGCGGTCTTTCAGCATCTGCGGGATTGGTGACTTCTCCAGTATCTCAACAGCATTGAGCAGTGCGCGTGCGCAAGCGTCCATACCTGAGATGTGTGCGATGAAGATGTCCTCAAGGTCGGTAGAGTTACGACGTGTCTTAGCGTCGAAGTTTGTACCGCCGGTACCGAGACCACCATTGCGTACAATCTGCATCCATGCCTGTGTCAGTTCGAAGTTATCGATTGGGAACTGGTCTGTATCCCATCCGTTCTGAGCGTCGCCACGGTTAGCATCAATAGAACCAAGCATACCGTTATCTACTGCCACAGCGAGCTCGTGCTCGAAAGTGTGACCAGCCAGTGTAGCGTGGTTAACCTCAATGTTCACCTTGAAGTCCTTGTCAAGACCATGAGTCTTAAGGAATCCGATGACTGTCTCTGTATCAACGTCATACTGGTGCTTAGATGGCTCCATTGGCTTTGGCTCAATGAGGAATGTACCCTTGAAGCCCTTACCACGTGCATAGTCGCGAGCCATGCCAAGCATTGTAGCCATGTGCTCTTTCTCACGCTTCTGGTCTGTATTGAGAAGGCTCATGTAACCCTCACGACCGCCCCAGAACACATAGTTCTCAGCACCGAGCTTGATACCAGCGTCAATGGCGTTCTTAATCTGAACGATAGCGCGAGCTACCACGTCAAAGTCAGGGTTGGTAGAAGCACCGTTCATATATCGTGCATTACCGAAAACGTTAGCAGTTGACCATAACAGCTTGATGCCGGTCTCCTTCATCTTCTGCTGCAGGTAGTCTGTGATAGCCTTGAGGTTTGCCTCATACTCCTCTACGCTGCTGCCCTCTGACACGAGGTCAACATCATGGAAGCAGAAATATGGTACACCGAGCTTCTGCATTATCTCAAAACCTGCGTCAGCCTTGTTCTTTGCTATCTCTACTGCGTCAGCACCCTGATTCCATGGGAATGTCTTTGTGCCACCGCCGAACTGGTCTGCACCCTCTGCGCACAGTGTATGCCACCATGCCATAGCGAAACGCATCCAGTCTTTCATTTTCTTGCCTGCCACCACGCGCTCTGCGTCATAGTAGTGGAATGCCATAGGGTTCTTTGACTCAGGACCCTCATACTTGATTTGTCCAATCTCTGGGAAATACTCTTTTGCCATTTTTCTTGAGTTGTTTTATTAAGTTGATTTATTTATTCTTTTATTATTAGTAGTAATAGGAACTATACGGAAACTACGCATTCAACTCCGCCTTCCACTTCTCGTAGGCGTCCTTGTATTGCTGTGCCTTTGTATTGTCTGGCTCTATTACAGCAATCTTCTTCAGGGTAGAGAAGGCCTCCACATTGTCCTTATACATTCCGCATCCTATGCCTGCTCCCTTGGCAGCACCCACAGAACCGTCAGTCTCAAGCAACTCTATCGTTGCTCCTGAAGTGGAAGCAAGGGTGTCACGGAAGAGCGGCGACAGGAACATATTGGCCTTGCCTGCGTGTATCTTCTTTATATCCATACCCATCTGACGCATTATCTCCATGCCATAGCAGAAGGAGAACACTATACCCTCTTGGGCGGCACGAACGATATGCGCACGGTTGTGCTTATTGAAGTTCACTCCCTTTATCTGGCAACCCACCTCACGGTTCTCAAGCACTCGTTCTGCTCCGTTGCCGAATGGTGAGATAGTTACGCCGTCAGCCCCAATAGGTGCCTGAGCAGCAAGGTCATTCATCTCCGCGTATGACAGGTCGGGCGTGATATTGCGGTGCACCCAGGCATTGAGTATGCCGGTACCGTTGATACAGAGCAACACACCGAGGCGGTCAAGCTCTGTGGTGTAATTAACATGGGCGAAGGTATTTACACGACTCTTAGAATCGTAATTCACATCTCCCAACACGCCATATACAACACCTGACGTTCCTGCTGTGGAGGCTATCTCACCAGGGTTGAACACATTGAGTGACAAGGCATTGTTTGGTTGGTCGCCGGCACGGTAGCTGATGGGCGTTCCCTCTTTCAATCCCGTCTCCGCAGCTGCAGCGGCACTCACCTCACTCTGTACAGCGAATGTTGGTACTATAGGGGCTATCACGTCCTCAGAGAAACCGAAGTAGTCAAACAGAAATTTAGCTGGACGCTTTTCCTTGAAGTCCCACATCATACCCTCTGAGAGTCCACTGATAGTAGTGTTTATCTCGCCGCTCAGCTTCATTGCGATATAGTCGCCGGGAAGCATCACCTTATATATATTGTCAAACACCTCCGGCTCATTCTCTTTCACCCACGCCAGTTTGGCAGCAGTGAAGTTGCCTGGAGAGTTGAGCAGATGACCAAGACACTTCTCACTGCCCAAGTCGTTAAAGGCTTTATCACCATAAGGGACGGCACGAGAGTCACACCAGATGATACTGTCACGCAAGGCGTTGTGTTTTTTGTCCACACACACCAGTCCATGCATCTGATATGATATGCCGATGGCCTTGATATCCTCACCGGTAGCCCCGGCATCCGCCATAATCTTTTTTAATGACAGCTTGGCATTCATCCACCACATCTCGGGGTCTTGCTCTGCCCAGCCAGCCTTAACAGCCTTTATAGGAGCTTCTTTCTCTGGAAAGAATGCTGTGGCAGCCATCTGGCCTGTCTCTGCATCGACGAGCGATGCCTTTACGCTTGACGAACCCACGTCAAAGCCCAATAAGTATTGTTTTGCCATTGTTTTGGTTTAGAGTTGTTTTTCGTTAGTAAAAAGAGGAAGGGGATATTTGGCTTTTACCTACCCTCTATTTAGGTTTCTTCGTGAACAAAGGTAACATATTTCAACAAAACCACAAAAAAAGTATAGGTAAAAAATGCTTAAATGATACATTTTTTACCTATACAGTGAATATTTCTCCACCTCAGCCACCACCGCTTCCGGTATCAGCGATGTAATATCCTCTCCACGACGGATGCGCTGACGCACCATAGTACTTGACACATCAAGGAGCGGAACCTCTATATGCGTAACACCTTTCACCTCTATGTTTCCTTTTTCTATCTCTTCCTCTATCGGTATCGGCACAGAAGTATCTCGGCTGTCGTCACGCCGCGGATAGACCGCTACCTCATAGTCACGCAGTATTTCCATATAATGGGCCCAGCGATGGAAGTGAACCCAGTTATCACCTCCTATAATAAGAACGAAGGTGTGCTCCGGATAATCTGTCCTCAGATGTCTCAGCGTATTCCATGTATATGAAGGCTTTGGCAAACGGAACTCATAATCTGACGCCCGTAAGCGACGTTCGTTTTTCAGCGCAGCCTCGACCATACGCAGACGCATCTGCTCTGGAGCCAAGTCTGTGTTGCCATGCTTCAACGGATTTTCTGGTGACACCATATACCAAACCTCATCGAGCCCTGCCTTTTCCAGCATGGCTCGTCCTAAAGCTACATGGCCTTTATGTATCGGGTTAAAAGACCCTCCGAATAATCCTATACGCATAGCCCGTTGAGCCTCCTCTCTCGTAAGCCGAACTCCGACGACACATAGTTATCAAAAGACTGACATACAGCGGAGGAGAAACGTTGTCCTACCGTTACCAGTTCTTTCATAAGCGGTTCCTCAACCTCAGCAAGCTTTGTCTGCGTGTCTATATCCTTGCACAGAAGAGCGTAGCAGAACCCTGCATTAAAATTATCACCTGCCCCAATTGTACTTACAGTCTCTATCTTTGCAGCATCCACCGATGTATGGTACAACGGTGTAAACACCTGTACCGGCTTATCGGCATCAGTATATATAAAGGTTTCACAATATGTGCGGATATGCTTCTCGTACACATCTTTTGCAACCTCCTCATTAAAAAGAAGTGAGAAGTCCTCATGTGAGCCGCGCACTACTGTAGCCAACTGCATGTTTTCAATTATTGACGGAAGAACCTGGGGTAAATCCTTCAAATGTGAGGCTCTGAAGTTTACGTCATAGTATATTATCGCTCCCACATCATGAGCCTTGCGCAATAACTCATATACACAAGTGCGCACCTTGGGATTTATAGCGAAGTATGAACCGAATATAACAACATCACCTTCATTTATCTCCGGAAAGCATGGTGGCATGTTCAAAGCCTCATGCATCTTGTAGAACTGATACTCGGCATCGTTACGCTCGTTCAGAAACGCCAACGACACGTGCGACTGCGTACCTTTATGCCGGTACACATACTGGGTATCCACGTTATTCTCGTGCAGGAAAGCAGTTACTATGTCACCCACACGGTCGTCACCCACCTCTGTCACCATTACACAGGGTACACCACACCGTCCCAACGACACTATGGCATTGAAGGCTGAACCACCCGGTACAGCTTTCTGCGGCTGATTGTTCCGGAATATTATGTCATATACAGTCTCACCTAAACCGAATATCTTTCTCATTTCTTTAGCATTTCCCCTTTATTTCGTGCACCTTTCATCTAATCCACGCTTTATCCACACTCTCTCCGCACACTCTCCGCACACTCTCCGCACACTCTCCGCACACTCTCCTACCCTTTTAATAACAAAAAGCCCCTCAGAGATTATCTCCGAGGGGCCGTTAAGTTATGTCTTTGTCTTCAATGACAAGCAGTTATTACTTGCTGAGGTCCTTGAAGAGAGCGATACGCTTGAACTCTGGCTCGATGTCGTCAGAACCCTCGCCTACCATTACACCCTTACCAACGGTAGAGATGCGGTCAGCTGCGATCTTGTACTTGTTAACGAGCATGCTCTTAACAGCGTTAGCACGAGCCTCAGAGAGAGCCTGGTTCTTAGCTGCGTCACCTTCTGGAGATGCGAAACCAGAGATCTCGAGCTTAGAATCCTTGTTCTTCTTCATGTACTTAGCGATAAGGTCAACAGTCTGCTGCTGGTTCTTATCGATAACTGACTTACCAACCTGGAATACTACTGGTGGCATGTAAGCCTCAGTCTTAGTCTCCTTCTTAACTACAGCTGGCTTAGCCTCGCAGTCAGCAAGAGCCTTCTTCAGCTGAGAAATCTGTGCGTCCTTAGCGGCAGCAGCAGCCTTAGCAGCGTCAGCCTCTGCACGAGCAGCGTTGATCTTTGCGTTGAGATCGTCGATCTCCTGCTGGTCACGGAGCTGCTCAAGAGCGAAGTTGTGAGTACCGTTAGAAGTCTTGAACTTGTAGTTAACACCAGCCTTCAGAGCGAGACCTGCAGCGTTGATGTCATACTGGATGAAGTCAGCCTTACCTGTGTTGTAAAGAGCCCAGTTCATTGTTGGCTCGAGGTAAACCTGCCACTGCTTGTCTGAACCGAAGTTAAGAGCGAAGTCAGCACCAATCTTGCTCACGTAACCAGAAGCGTTGATAGGAGCGCCTGCTGGACGGAAAAGCCACTGATAACCGAAACCACCTACAGCGATGATCTCAAATGCACGTGGCTGACCCTTGTAACCTGCGAAGAGGTTGTTCAGGTTAGCTGTTGCCAAACCGTAAACGTCAACACCCTGGATGAATGTCTTACCATTGTAAACACG
>JAEEGL016248178.1_pt1 | contig 10706 bp, 9 predicted proteins | sample 9134231 | NCBI WGS metagenome assembly JAEEGL01 (sample SAMN16246548, study PRJNA631951) | gut metagenome | biome: gut microbiome; feature: rumen; material: fiber-attached | host: Bos | place: Iran: Karaj | collected 2018-10 | reverse complement strand
TCTTGCATTAGTCACCCTCGTGGGAGGGCTGTGGAGGGGGGCTAAAACTCGCAACGTGCCGTGGAGTACAAAGACCTAAACATAGCGTTTATGCAGAATGATGAGTTCATACCAGAGGTGTGCAAACTCATTGACATGGGGCATCAGGTTACCATACGTGCCCGTGGATATAGTATGCGTCCGTTCATTGAACATAACAGAGACGAACTCGTCTTTGGTCAGGTCAAGCGCCCAGTAGTGGTTGGAGATGTTGTCCTTGCAGAGATAACCCCAGGCCACTTTGTCTGTCATCGTGTGGATGCGGTAGGAGACAAGCGCATAAGGCTTCGTGGCGACGGCAACATCTATGGAACGGAGATATGCCGAAGGGAGGACGTAAGAGCCATGCTCGATGCCGTAATTCGCAAGGGTACTCAGTGGAATCTTGAGACATCCCGCGTATGGCACATCTACTCCTGGCTCTGGGTTCGTCTCCTTGGCGTTCGCAAGCATCTACTTGCCATCTATCGCATCTTCTGGATGCACCAGTTACCTAATCGCATCCGACGATACATCCCATTCAAGGAGACACTAAAGAAAGTGTTTAAGAAAAATGAGGAAATTTGAAATGAGTAATGAGTAATATCATTTGAGACCGTTCTTGGTCTCAAGCCAAATAACTTACAAATTTAAAACTTACAAACAGAGGTCTCTTGCATTAGTCACCCTCCCCCCGTGGGAGGGCTGGGGAGGGGGCCAAAAATAATTTATAATTATGAAAATTAAAGACGGATTTGAGTTGATGACAGTATGTGACCAGAACATCATCATCTCTCACGGAGTACAGAATATCAATTTCTCAAAGGTCATCACACTTAATGAGTCGGCATCTGTTGTGTGGAATGCCATGGTGGGCAAGACATTCACCGTAGCAGACGCAGCAAAGGCTCTTACAGACGAGTATGAGGTTGACGAGGCAACTGCTCTTGCAGATGCTGAAAAGCTCGTGAATGACTGGATTGATGCCGAAATAGTAGAAAAGTAAAAAAAATGAATAATTAGTAATGTGTAATGAGTAATTGAAAAAATGACTGAATAAAAAACATTTCTAATTACTCATTTATCATTACTCATTAATAATTTATAAGCCGTGGCAACAGTTACCATAGAACCATCATGGCAGGCGCACTTGCAGAAGGAGTTTGATAAACCCTACTTTGAGAATCTCATAGCTTTTGTCAAGCAGGAGTATGCTCATTACACGGTTTATCCTCCGGGTAAGTTAATATTCAACGCTTTCAACCTTTGTCCGTTCGATAAGGTCAAGGTCGTACTTATCGGTCAGGACCCTTACCACGAACCAGGACAAGCACATGGATTATGCTTCTCAGTCAATGACGGAGTGCAGTTTCCACCTTCACTCAACAATATCTTCAAGGAGATAAAGGATGATACAGGTGCGGACATTCCTACCTCTGGCAATCTCACTCGCTGGGCAGAGCAGGGCGTTCTTTTGCTTAACGCCACTCTTACCGTTCGTGAGCACATGGCTGGCAGTCATCAGAAACATGGATGGGAAGAATTTACCGATGAAGTCATACGAACCATCAGCAATGAGCGCGAAGGCATCGTGTTTATCCTTTGGGGTAGTTATGCACAGAGCAAGGCGCAGTTGATTGACTCATCCAAGCATTTCATCCTCAAGAGTGCGCATCCATCGCCACTTTCTGCTTATCGTGGATTCTTCGGTAATCATCATTTCTCTCTCACCAATATGTATTTGCAGAAGAGGGGAGAATCTCCGATAAAATGGTAAACATCCCATGTTTATGTCATTCATCTTGGATATAATGGGTGATTTCATCGCAACTCAAATGCAACTGCATTCTAAAAAAAACAGATGACATGGAGTCTATTTTCTCTGCGTCATCTGTTTTTTATTATGTGTTGTCACCACGTTCTTCCCCTTTGTTGGGATTAAATTGAAGAAAATTGCCAATTATCGATTATCAATTAGCCGATGGTTATGATTCTGTAACAATCCTGTCAATGAATCCCATGAACTGACTCAAGCGTTGTCCTAACGTGCTCTTCTGTTCCTCCTTTGCTTCTTCCACATCATCAATGGTATCATTGTATGTTTCTTCGCTATTGTATGTATTCATCTCTATTGTGTCAGTTGATTCGTTACCGAAACTTGATACGTCATTACCGAAATCAATCTGTGACTGTACAGGTACGGCAGCAACTGGGCTTGGTGCAGATTCTCTTACGCTTGTGTAATCCTCATCTTCATCATCATTGAATAAAATGATTGTGTCGCTTGTCTCGTCCGTATTGTACTCTTCGTTTTCTGTAATCTCATCATCAGGATTGTGGTACAGATTTTCGAAGAAATGATTGTTATTTTCTTGGTTATTCTTAACTTCTGGCTTGTTGCTACATTTACTCTTTAGTATAGCAACAATATCAGAATCCGTGTCCGTTGTACTTTCTTGGTTATAGTAATACGCACGCATGGCATCTATCTTCTTTGCCAGTTCGTCGCTACGGCTCTCTCGACTGCGTTCCTTGTCAAAGCCCGTTGCAACTATGTCTATACGTACATCATCGCCAAGAGTATCGTCATAGTAGAGTCCCCAGAGTACTTCGAGGTCAGGAGCCATCTGTTCCATGAAATTGTTGATGGCATTCAATTCGGGCATTCGTACCGAATTTTCGTGACTTTGATAAACGATGTACAGCAGTTTGTGGCTCTTGGCTATCTCTGCCTGATTGAGCATAGGGGAGTTGAGAGCATTGCACATAGCTTCGACGATACGGTTGTCGCCACTTGCACGTCCTGTTGACATTATTGCTGCACCACCGTTATCAAGTACGGTTCTTACATCGCAGAAGTCTCGGTTTATAAGTCCTTCCTTTGTTATGATTTCTGCAATACTTCTTGTGGCAGTAGTAACAACCTGGTCAGATATCTTGAGTGCATCCTCTATTGAGGTGTTTGCATCGTCACATATCTCGATGAGACGCTCATTGTTGATTACGATGAGTGAATCAACTTCATTCTTCAGAGCAGCCACACCCTTGAGAGCCTTGTCTATACGTTGTTGTTTCTCGAACTTGAAAGGTAAAGTCACGACTCCAACGGTAAGAATTCCTCTTTCGCGTGCCACACGTGCTATGACTGGAGAAGCTCCTGTACCTGTCCCTCCACCCATTCCAGCGGTGATAAACACCATCTTGGTATTGTCTTCAAACAGGTTCTTGATACTTTCAATACTGAATTCAGCAGCTGCACGACCAGCTTCGGGGTCACCGCCTACACCAAGTCCTTTCTCACCGATAGGAATCTTGTTGAGTACGGTCGCATTCTTCAAAGCTTGACTGTCAGTGTTTACGAGAGCGTAACTCACATTCACCAGCCCTTCGTTCACCATGTTCTTGACGGCATTACTACCACCTCCACCAACACCAATCACCTTGATGATGTTCTTGGATTGGTCGATGAGTTCGCCATCAAATCCCTTGAATGTAACGGATGATATTGATGCTTCGTTCTTGAATTCCAATGCTGTATTCATATTTCTCTCACTTCTTCTTACATAAGACTAACGACTCTTATCGTTAATCACATTGCAAAGATAAATATTTTTTGTTTACTACATAGCTTTTGTCCGATGAAATCACAAAATTAATCGTATTTTTCTCCTTTTCCACTATATGAACTGGTAGGATATACATCTGCCGACCATAGGATATACATCCTTTTGGATTCATATATATATCTGCTGACAACAAGATATTATCGTTGGATTCATAAATGAAAAACATCAGTAGATTCATAACTATGGTGTTTATCATACGTAACTATGCTGTTTACGTGTGCTAAACATACTGTTTGTGATACGTAAGTATGGTATCTGTAAATGTAGAGTTAATCAATGGTGGGTTACGCAATACATTCTTCCTGTATAGGAAATGTTGTGAATAATGTATGGTGTTTTTCTTGTTATTCGGTATAAAAGTGTATCTTTGCATCTGTTAAAATACTTGATAAATTCTTTGTTAAACTACTATATATGGAACAGGCGTTTTTTAAGAATATTAGAAGCCAGATTCTTCCTTTGTTGGATAATGCGAAGGACGAAGTTGTCATAGCAATGGCATGGTTTACCAGTGGAGAGTTATTCAATGGACTTCTTGACTGTCTGAGAAGAAATGTTAAGGTTGAATTGGTTTTATTGGATAACGCAATAAATTTTATGGATTATGCACCAGACTTTAATCAGTTCATTAAGGCTGGCGGAGCACTTCGTATTGCCAAAGTAGAGGATGGCTTCATGCATCATAAGTTTTGTATAATTGATAATCAAGTGGCAATTACAGGTTCTTATAACTGGACGTATTATGCAGAGACACGTAACATCGAAAACATTATCATAACTGATAATGCTGATACTGTTCGTCTGTATAAGAATGAGTTTGAGTCTTTGTCACGTCATACTTCAAAAGCAACAGAAAGTCCACGTTATAGTTGGGATGATATGAAGAGTAAGCATGTTGACTTCGATGAATTGAACTTTGAAATTGAAAAAATTGCTAAAGCTCGTAATCTTCCAGAGCGCAAAGTGTTTAAGGAATCAGCACCTATTGTGGAAATAATTGATACTTCTCTCAATCCAAAATCAAGATACAATATTGGACTATCGTTGGATGAAGGCAATGAAGTGTTAATAAATGAAGGTGAAGAGCTTCCATGTATAAAAAAAATTAATGTATATAATTATGAGGATGAACGTGACGGGGTAAGTTTTGTTTTGGAGTATTGGAATGATGCAGAATCGCAAAAATGTGTTTTATTTGATAAACCTATCTCAGATATAATTGCTGGTAGAAGTGATTGGAAATTGAATATTAAGATTCAAATCACTCTTGATAATAATGGCTATTTACATGCCAGCATAACATGTTTAGAAACAGGTAAGACTATTAACCTTCAGGACACAAATTCAAAATATGTAGCTTATGAGTCTTAAAGTTGATGATTCACTAAGAAAAACAATTGAATCAATAAACGTAAAGTATTCAATATATAAGAATGTTTCTCCTGATGAACTTAGAAATGCTCTACGAAAAATCGAGGAATGTGTTTCGTCATCTGCAAATCATAGCGAGATACTTGACAAATATTTGGAAGATGTCTTTGCTATTGTTAAGGCTACTGCATATATGTTTTCCAAAGGAAACATTGAGGTCGAAGCAAATAGTTACGACCGCTCTTTGGCTGAACAATATGATTTTGTCCAGATTGTAGGAGACAAAGCCATTTATTCTAATCAATGGAAGGCTGCTGGTGAAACTGTTAATTGGAAAATGGTTCATTATGACGAGCAGCTTTTGGGAGGAATATACCTGCATAAGGGTTATGCCGTAGAAATGGCAACCGGTGAGGGAAAGACGCTTGTTGCCACACTTCCTGTTATGCTTAATGCACTTACGCATAAAGGTGTTCATGTTATGACGGTAAATAACTATTTGTCAAAACGTGATTGTGAGATTACAAGACCATTATATGCGTTTCATGGTTTGTCAGTTGGATGTATTGAGTATTTCGGAACTCATAGTCCTGAGCGTAAGGCTGAATATAACTCGGATATTACTTTTGGGACAAATTCTGCTTTTGTCTTTGATTACTTGCGTGATCACATGGCAATGAGTCCTGATGATTGTATTCAACGTGGACATAATTATGCAATAATTGACGAGTTAGACTCTATTTTGATTGATGATGCTGATACTCCACATATTGTTGGCGGAGGACAACATTATGATGTAGGACAGGATTATAAGGAGTATAAACCGATATTAGAGGAAATATATAATTCTGAGAATGGCTCAGAATTATTTATAGTCAACAAAAAGGATAAGTGTGCATACTTTACTGAGAAAGGTGAACAATTGATAGCAGAGAAAGTCGCTATTCCTGATTTATATAGTAACAAGAAATGGTATCAGATTTCTGATTACAAGAAACTGTCAAAAGAAGAGCAATGCGAAATAAGCAAGAAATTTAATATTCAAAATGTATTTAATCAGTTGTTAAGAGCTTATTCTTTATATGAAAAGGATGTAGATTATATTGTTGATGAAGTAAAAAAATATGGAAATGTACAAACAGGTGTAATTATTATTGACAAGAATACAGGTCGAAAGAAAGAATCATATAGATTACGTTACGGACTTCATACAGCAATTGAAGTAAAGGAAAATGTTCCTACACAGGAAGATTTTGACAGTATAGCTGTCATTTCACTTAAAAACTATTTCAGACTTTACAATAAATGTTCGGGTATGTCTGGAACAATTATGCCTGTGTCCGAAGAACTAAGTAATGTCTATGGATTGCAATCTGTAAGTGTACCTACACATTGTCCTGTTGCAAGAAAAGATTTGCCACTGAAAGTTTTCAAGACCAAGGAGGCAAAGGACAAGGCTATTGTTGAAGAGATAAAGAAACTCAACAAGCAACATCGACCTGTACTTGTGGGAAGTGTATCTATTGTCAGGTCTCAAGAGTTGTCGCAATTGTTGAAAGAAGAAGGAATCAAACATCTTACATTGGATGCCAAAAACGAGGAACAGGAAGCTTCTATAATCTGTAAGGCTGGCATTGAGGATTCTATTACTCTGTCAACAAGTATGGCTGGTAGAGGAACAGATATCAAACTGACATCCAAATCAAGGGAACTTGGAGGCTTGGCTATTATCGGTACAGATTTGTTTGAATCAACAAGAATAGACAGACAGCTGAAGGGACGTGCAGGTCGTCAGGGTGATCCTGGCTCATCATTGTTCTTTGTTTCGTTGGATGATTTTATAGTCAGTAATCTTTCTGATGAAGACAAACGTGGATTGCAGCATGAGGCTTCCTTGATAGAAGGAGATGATATTTCTACACCCGATATTGTGAATTATATTTACAAAGCTCAGAAAAATGTCGAACTGGAATTGCTTAAGCAAAGAACAGAGTCAGCTAGAAAGGATGATATAATTGCTCCTCATAGAAAAAAGTTCTATGATGAAAGAAACAATGTCCTGAAAAATAATAGTGTTGCAAATTCAATAGTCGCAAATATTGTTAAAGATTCCTCATGTAGCATGGAGCTTGATGTAAATTTGCGTCAACTATATAAACATGCACATGCACTTGTGTCAGTTTCCAAGTTCAATAATAAGGTAAGGGAAAAATTCCTAATTCCTTTTTCTGATAGTCTTCATCTTTATTCCGTATCGTTTGATATTGACAAGTTGATGGATAGTTTCGGCTATTTTTGTGCTGAGTATAAAAGACAGGTCATTTTGCAGGTATATGACAAATACTGGAAACGCTTTGTTGTTTACATGACAGGAAATCTTGATCAGCATGAGGTCGATTTTTTGGAAAGTGAGTACTTTGAGCGGAAACAAGACATCAATGATATTATCATCAGTAGGATGCTGCATGCAACTATTCCTGTTGGTGGGGTAGGTGAGGCTGATGATACTACTGATATTTCCGATGCTTCAGAATCTACTTCTTCGAAAGAACAAACAAGCAACAGGACAACATATATAAAGATTGACGACTTATGTCCTTGCGGTAGTGGTAAAAAATTTGGTGAGTGTCATGGAATGAACACTCACCAGAATAGTATGAAAAAGCGAAGACGTTAGTTTTTATTCCATTGGAATAAGTTCTTCGAGTTTGCCTGCCAGATACAAAAAGAATGACAATGAGCCGTCAGGATTACGTATTGCCAGAAGTGGATTGTTAATATTTATAGATGGGTCAGATGCTTTTGACGCTATTATATCCAAATATTTAGAATTGTATGTGCCGGCTTCCTTTCCGGAATATACATAGTCGCCCAAATAGTCAATGATTCCATTTGATAAATTAAAAGCCTTCTCCAGTTCACTTCTGGCATTATCTGCATCTATTATGTGTGTAACCATAACCATCGTGCCATCTGAGCTATAGCCGCCAAACAGGTATCCGATGGTTTCGCTTGATGAATAATCCATTTCTTCACCATCCATAATTGTCTCAGATGGAATTATAATACGTATAGGACTGTCTGAAATGCCATATAACTTAAATCTGTCGGCAACAACTCCTCTGTCGCTATATGACCAGATAGTGGAATGTTGAACCTTGCTATGTTCTATATTGGCATTCATTTCTTTAATTGCAAGATTTACCAGACACGCAATATCGCTATATGATGCCAGAAATGTAGGTGAATAGCATCCTGTTCCTTCTATATAGAAATTCTTTGTGTCCTGTTCTATCTTTGAAAGATACATTTTCCTGAGTTCAAAAGGATTGCCATCATTACTTGAGAATAGAAGAAGATTGTTTGCATGATTTGTTATACACATACTTATGACTTCTTTTTCAGGTATGGCGTATGATATGAAATGTAGAAGCTCATTGCTGCCTGTACAGTCGATTATCATGTCGTATTCTTCCAACAATTTTATTGCATCCTCTTGAGAGGCATAGTTTACGTTTCCATAAAAAGAACCATTCACGTATGTAAATGGACCAGAAAACTGATTGTCGGTCATACTCCGCCATTTTCCTTTTGTCTTTATTGTTTCAATCTTTACAAATGGGTTGATAGAAACAATATGTTCCTTTATTGCATTAACTTTGCTATCTCCGATGTCTTGTACATTATAAGCACTTCTACATATATTGCCAGGTTCTACTGTATCGTCATCCCATAAGCCAATTGCACTTACTCCACTTCTTGCCAATGACTCACAAACCATAGAACCGATAGCACCAACTCCTGCCACACATATCTTTTTGTCCTGCCATGCTGAAGCAAATTTTCCACGTCCAAAATATTCTTTGGACGTAATAATTTGTGCTGATTCTACACTACATCTAATTTTGTCTAGGAAGCATATGTTAACAACCATTAATTGAAGGTCGTAGTATTTAATTTCAATACTAAAATGGTTATTATCTGTTGAAATATAATACCATAATATATTGTCTTTTTGAATAATGCCTAATGCAAAATTGTGTATTTCATTTGCCCATATGTAATCACGAGCCAAATCTTCGTCACTTGCTGGTGCTACGACATTATCCTCTAAATTATCCTTTTCTTTATGTTTTTTTTCATAGTCACAAATATAAGACGAAGAGTTGAATCCATGTTTCTCTTTTATGTACTCTTTCAAAGATTCAATTCTTTTTAAAAGTATGTTTTTTTCTAATTTGTTAATTTCTTTTTCTTTGTATTTTAATTCTTTTTTTTGAAATTCTGCCATCAATGGGGCGATTATATTTTGAGCTGCTTTATTTTCTTTTACTTTTAATTCTACTTTTTCTATGATTTTATTGGCCTCTTCTTCAGAAAAAGAATCCTGCTTTTTTCGACTTTCTAAATAATCCCATCTTTCAGTCTTATAATCAATTAGCTGTTCTGGTAAAAGAAATTCGCATGTGTCATCATCCCATCCATATTGTTCTTTGAGGGATAGGAAATCATTGACGTTATTAGGCAGTTTATCTACAATGATATATGGAAGCTGATAGTTTGTTCCAACTTTATTTTCAACTACAAATATTCTTTCACTTCTATTTTTTATACAGTTGAATTTCCCCTTTCTTTCTTTAAAATTGCTTATGTTACTTGCAAAATCGCCTATAAAAGTTAACAGAGAATCCTGCTTATATTCATTCATCTCATCTGGATTTTCCCAAGAATAGGCATTTGCCATGTGTAATGCCTTATAGACGTTATTATCCTTGATGACAGTAGGTAAGTCCTTACGCACGTATCGCTTAATCCAATCCCTTAGTCTATGGATTTCCTGAATAAGTTGTTCGGCTGCAGTTTCTGCAAATGGAGTATTAAGGCAGAACCATGATGACTTGTGTTTGCTATTCCATATAAGATGAGGATAGTGGAAAAATGATTCTGTCCAAAACATCAGTTTACTGTGTGGAAATGTTGTTGGTATTTCTACATCTATTGACAAAGGATGTACCGTATTGACAGTCTCAATTTTGCCAATATACATATTCTTGTTTTCTTCTTTTTCTTCCAAATTGAATTTCTGTGTTAATTTGAAATCTGGAAGAGATGAGAAGAAATCATCATAGAATGAAGCACTTTTATATTCAAACATTTTATGATTCAATATTATAAGTATAAAAATAAAGACATAAGATGTAGCAGAGTCTTAATTTTACTTTACTACATCCCATGTCTATTTATTTATGTCCCGAATGTTTATTTAAGCATATCCCCTTGAAGTATTAGAAGTCTTTGGAGGATTCTCTTGCGTGACATTATCTCTTTCTAGTTTTGTAAGTCCAGATTTTGTTCTTGTTCCAGAACCTAAACCGCCGTATGATGGATTGTTGTTTGCCATATTATTATGATTTTATGTTGTTATTTTTCATTTTTATTCATATTATCTTATGCACAAAGATACATACTTTTATTGAATTATAGTGAATATTTCACAACAGTTTTATCTATAACGACATTTTGTTTTTACAAGACTACCATGAAAAAGTATTTTGATGGTAGTTTAATTTTGTTTTGATGGTAGTTTCAGCAGTAGTGACATGGTACTTATTGCAGTTCATGGAAGTAAAACATGATATGTAGTATTGAAGAGAGTTCATACATTATTGAATTATTGATGTTGGATATAGT
>JAEEGL015477006.1_pt1 | contig 10706 bp, 9 predicted proteins | sample 9134231 | NCBI WGS metagenome assembly JAEEGL01 (sample SAMN16246548, study PRJNA631951) | gut metagenome | biome: gut microbiome; feature: rumen; material: fiber-attached | host: Bos | place: Iran: Karaj | collected 2018-10 | reverse complement strand
TTTTTTCTACTGCATCACAGGTTGGGTTTGCAAAACGTGAATACATAAATTCTGTAGGTTTGTCAAAAAGTGCTGCAACATGATCACAGCTGTCAAAGCGGTAAGTTGTACTTTGTACAATAGGAATAGTTCCAGGTCCACCATTTTCCGGCTTATAACCTGAATGTAAACATTTTGTCTCAATCTTCATTTTCGGGCCTCGTAGTCTTTTTATATATTTTTTGTTTATAAAAAATATTTATTCTGGCGCGTAGTGAAAAAAGACTGAGGACAACATCATCCCCGTTGGCCGAAGGCTTTTTTCACGGGAGCGCCAGAATCACATGATTGATTATATCAAAAAAAAATATAAAAAAAAATACTTTTTTTTGTTACCATTTTTTAGGGCGGATGGTTTAGTATATGAAACCGCTTGAATGAAGCAGGCAGGTTGTACAACAAATACGAAACCAATTTTATGGAGGTTCTGATATGAAAAAGATTTTTAGTTTGGTAGTTTTGGCTCTTGCTATGAGCCTCGCATTTACCGGATGTGCTTCAAAGAAAGCAGAAAATGAAGCTGGTCCTAAGCTTTATACTTTAGACCTTGGCAATGTTGTAAGCATTGTTTCTATTGATGAACAGAAGCAGTTATTCAATGTTTCTGCATTGTTCCCAAATGATGTAAAATTTAAGGCTGGAGATGCAGTTAAAGTTAAGTGGAGCTTTGTAACAGATGCTGATGTAGGAAAGGTTTATATCAGCTGCGGTGATAATTCAGAGGATTTTGTATTCTGTGAAGATGTAAAAGCTAACGATGCTGTTTACCAGTATATCACTATGCCACTTGATCTTGATGTAGCCGGTCCACTTTTCATCTGCATCTGGAGTGATACAAAGGCTATGTGTGAAACAACATACATAGACGCAAAGTAAAACCTAAGGTCTATAAAGGACTCCCGAATACTGAGGGCTTGCGGTTGTAAACCACAAGCCCTCTCTTATTTATTTCTGAGGTGTTTCCAGACTCAAATCTCCATCTTTAATCCATCCAAGCTTTCGGAAAATTAAACCAAAAGCCCAGGTAAGGACTGCAGGAAGAACAACGCAAACCAAAAGCAATCCAAGCCAGTCCATAAAACCTGGTGTAATTGCAACTGCACCGTGTCCGATTGCAACTTCGCTTGGTTCAAACCAGCCGGTAACAACACCAATCTGACCTACAAGACCACAGGTTCCCATTCCGGAACTTACAGCAGCCCCGTTCATTTCCATCTTAAAAAGACAGGTTGCTACAGGACCTGTAATTACGCTTGTAAGAATAGGCGGAATCCATACCTTTGGATTTTTTATAATGTTAGGCATCTGAAGCATACTTGTTCCTAATCCCTGTGAAAGGATTCCACCCCAACGGTTTTCGCGGAAAGAAAGAACTGCAAAACCAACCATCTGAGCGCAGCAGCCGGCAACAGCAGCTCCACCAGCCAGTCCTGTAAGTCCAAGAGCGGCACAGATTGCTGCAGAACTGATTGGAAGTGTAAGAGCAACTCCAACAATTACAGAAACTATAATTCCCATCCAGAACGGATGAAGCTTTGTAGACCACACAATGAGCTTGCCGATTGAACTGGCGGCGGCCCCGATATATTTTGCGGTGAGTACTGTAAGGAGCGCTCCAACCAGAATTGTTACGGCTGGAGTAACAATAATGTCTACCTTGGTTTTTTTGCTTACAAGGCAGCCAAGTTCTGCGGCTATGATTGCAATTACTAAAACTGCAAGAGGGCCGCCGGCTCCACCTGTGACGTTGGCTGCAGCTCCAACTGCAACAAGGCTAAAAAGTACAAGGGCCGGTACACCCATTGCAAAGCCAATACCAACTGCCATTGCAGCGCCTACTACATGTCCTTCTGTAGCAAAGTTACCGGCATCTACAAAAAACTTAAAAACCGGATTTACCGAAAGACGGAGCAGCTGCTGACCCAGGGTCTTAATGATTGTTCCAATAAGCAGAGAAGCAAATAATCCCTGTGCCATGCCGCTCATTGCGTCAATAAGATAACGCTTAACGTACTTGTTCATACGAACTCCTGTGAGAAAAAAAGTCATTATCGATTACGAAAAGAAAAAGATACGCGATGCGTCGTAACGTCATCGGTAATGCAGGACACCATGGACTCTGCGCTGATTAATCTTGTGCGTAAAATCTTAATGAAATGTACTATAAAACAACACTTTTGTCAAAACTAACAAAGTTTTAGTTAAACTAACAAACTATTATTTAACAAAGAGTTAGTTTTTTATTATACTATATAGTAATGACAAAAAAATTGGAGGCTCAAAATGATTGAGGTTTCCCACGTGTCCCGCAACTTTGGGACGTTTCGTGCGGTAAATGATGTCAGCTTTTCTATTCCGACTGGGCAGATTGTTGGTCTGCTTGGTCCAAACGGCGCTGGCAAAACTACTACAATGCGTATGATTACAGGATTCCTTTCTCCATCAGAAGGACAGATTTTTATTGACGGAGAAGATATTTCTACAGCTCCTGTAAAATCCAAAAGTAAAATAGGTTATATGCCGGAATCGGCTCCCCTTTATGGCGAAATGATTGTCGAAGACTATCTTAAGTATGTTGCCGAAATGCAGGGGCAGAATGCCGAAGAAAAGGTTCCGCTGCTTTGTAAGGAATGCGGACTTAAAGAAGTAATGAGCAAAAATATTTCGGAGCTTTCGCGCGGTAACCGTCAGAGAGTTTCTCTTGCTCATGCTCTTATGAATGATCCGGAAATTCTTATTCTTGATGAACCGACTTCTGGGCTTGACCCTAACCAGGTAGAAGATGTTCGTGCCATCATCCGCGAAATTGGTAAAACAAGAACTGTAATTGTTTCTACACATATTCTTAGTGAGGTAGAAACAATCTGTTCACGCGCAATTATTATTTCTGGCGGAAAGGTTGTAGCAGACAGTCCGATTGAAGAGCTTAAGGAACGCTTTGGTCACGAGCTTAGCGTTAAGCTTATGGTTGGCGGTACAACTTTTGAACAGGCTTCGGAGCTTCTTAAAACTGTAGAGAACGTAGATTCTGTAAGTCTTGCTCAGACAGATAACTCAAAAACAGAAGGTACAATTCAGCTGCTTGTTTCGGTAAAGGGAACTGCAGAAATCAGACCTTCAATTTGTAAAAAGCTTGCCGAAAAGGGTATTGATTTGTATGAAATCACACTTCAGACTAACAGCCTTGAAGATGTATTCCATGCACTTACAACTTCTGCCCAGAGCGCAAAGGAGGAAAAATAAATGAGTGATAAAACAAAAGCTAAAAATCCTGCCTTTGTAATTATGAAAAGGGAATTGCGTTCCTATTTTTCGGGACCAATAGGATATATTGTAACAGGACTCTTCCTTATTATTAACGGACTGCTTTTCTTTGCAGCCTTCTTCCTTCAGAACAGAGCCGACCTTAGAAATTATTTTTCTATGCTGCCAATGATGCTTTCGTTCTTTATTCCTGCAATTACAATGCGTGTATTTGCCGAAGAAAAACGTGTAGGTTCTATAGAAACCCTCATGACTCTTCCGGTAAGTGAAGTTCAGGTTGTAACAGGAAAGTATCTTGCCGTATTTATTGAGGCTTTGATTATGATTGCTCCAACAATCTTCTATGCAATCACCGCAGAGATTTTTGGTTCACCAGATTATGGTCCGATTATCGGTGGTTTTGCCGGTGCAATCTTTATCTGCGCTGCTTATACAGCAATAGGACTTTTTTCATCATCAATTACAAAGAATCAGATTATTGCCTTTGCAGTTGCCATGGCAGTTTGTCTGGCTCTTACCTTTATGGATTCATTCCTTGTTTTCCTTCCGGGCGGAATAGTAAAACTGTTCTCCTTTATTTCGGCTTCAATTCATTTTGATGCAATTGCAAAAGGAATTGTAGATACCCGCGATGTGCTGTATTTTATTTCACTTACAGCCTTGTTCATTGTGTGCACAGTACGCATTGAGCAGAAAAACAAGAGATAGGAGGTAGAGAAATGAAAAAAATAATTGAATGGTTCAAAAGCTCTGCTTCTGACTTTGTTCTTTTTATAATTCTTTTATTGCTTGTAAACTTTGTAGGAAGCAATGCCTATAAGCGTCTTGATCTTACAAAAGATAAGTCTTATTCCCTTTCTCAGGCAAGTAAGACTCTGGTAAAAAATCTGGATGAGCCTGTTTCGGTTCGTGTTTTCTTTGATAAGAATCTTCCGGCTCAGTACAACAATGTATTCCAGTATGTACAGGACCTTCTTGAAGAATACAGCCACGCTGCAAACAAGAACTTTACTGTTTCTTATATGGATATGTCAAAAGAAGACAACGTTGCTCTTGCCCAGAACTATGGTTTAAAACAGCAGCAGATTCAGGAAGTAACAAATAACGAAATTGGCGTAAAGCAGGTTTTCATGGGACTTTCTATAAGCTATGGAGATAACGTTGAGCTTATGGATCCAATTGCTTCTACAGAAGGTTTTGAATACAACTTTACTTCAACAATTTCTAAGATGATAAATACTTCTGCTTCTCTAGAAAATCTTAAGGGTGATGACAAGATCAAACTCTATGTGTTCTTAAGCAATGCAGTTAAAACCCTTAGAATTTCCGGTGTAAGCGAAATGGAAGACATTGTAAAAGATGCCTGTGCAAGCATTAACAAGTCAAAGATGGATAAGCTTGATTGTATAGTTATTCATCCGGCAGTTGATGAGGTAATGGGTTATACAGAACACTATGGAATTCAGCCTATAAACTTCCGCAATGACAGTGGTGTTTTGGAAACAGGTTGTCTTGGTGTTGTAGCCGAATATGGCGATCGCTTTGTAACACTTCCTGTTCAGATTCAGGATATCTTCTTTAATAATTATGCAGTAGTTGGGCTTGATGATCTTGAGACAACAATTAATGATTCAATCAGAACTCTTATTACACGACCAACTCAAATTGGATACGTTGTAGGACACGGAGAACTTGATCTTCTTACAGATGAAGGCGCTTCAGGCTTTAACGAGGCTCTTTCAAAGCTGTATGAAATTGTAACCCTGGATCTTACAACTGATGATATTCCTGCTTCTATGAAGAGCATTGTTATTAATGGGCCTAAGATGGATATGACCGAAGAAGAGCTCTACAAAATTGACCAGTTTGTTATGAAGGGCGGAAACGTTTTGTTCTTAATGGAACCTTGTCAGGAAGTTCAGACAAACAGCTTCTACGGACAGATGACAACTTATGCTGCTAATGAGACTAATATTGAACGCCTTATCAATAAGTATGGAGTTTCTATTGACCACGAATATGTAATGGATGAAGTTTGCTGCGAGGTATTTAATAACAACTATGGAAACCTTGATTTGTACTGGGCTCCGCTCTTGCAAAAAGAACACATGAACAAAAAGCATGCAGTTACTGCAAATCTTGGAAATGTTGTTATGCTCCAAAGCGGTGCACTTACAATTGAAGAAAACAAGAATGTAAAATCAACTATTCTTGTTGAATCAAGTGACAAAGCCTGGACAGAACAGCCGGATGGACTTATTCTTAATCCTCTGATGATTACACCTCCAGACAATGCTTCGGAACAGAGCAAAAAAACTCTTATGGTTTTGCTTGAAGGAAATTTTGAAAGCGCCTTTGATGAAGCCCCGGTTTCTGAATCAGAAGAATCAGAAGGACAGGGAGATTATAAGATTTCTACTCACCTTGCAAAGAGCAAGCAGCCTGGAAAGATTATTGTTGCAGGAGCTTCACAGATTACAACTCCTCAGGTATTCACAAGCGATGCTTCTTCGGGAGTTGCAGTCCTTATTATAAATGCAATTGATTTCCTTAATGGAAACGAAGATTTGTGTAAGATGCGTACAAAGGGAGTTGCTCTTAATGTTCTTAATACAGAGTCTAAGGCCAAGGTTACGTTCTTCCAGTTGTTCAACGAATATGGACTTGCCCTGCTTGTTGTAATTGCCGGTCTTATTGTATGGAGAATGCGTGCTAAGAAAAAGATCCGCATTAATAAAACCTACAACTCTGATGATGAACGCTTTGAAGAAAATCTTAAAAAAGAGAAAAGTGAGGCACAGGCATGAAGACAAGAAAAATAGTTTTAATCGCTGCCGATATTCTTCTTTTGATTGTCGGTATTGTACAGATAATTTTGGGGGCCAGATCTACTGTTAAGAGTTTTACTTTTACAGAAGAGCCGGACCAGTTTGTTATTGAAAAATATGACGAAGACCTTAACCTTGTAAAAGAAGGTGAAACTTGGGTTATCAATGACGAAAAATATGAGGCAACACTTTCGGCTGTAGATTCAATGATTGAATATGCAAAGGATATTACAGCTTTGGATAAGGTTGCAAAGCTTAATAATCAGGCTGTAATTACAAAGTACGAGTTTGATGAAGGTAATGCAATTAAAGTAACAGTAAAGGCCGGCGGTAAGGAGCTGCGAACCTTTACACTTGGAAAGGATGCTACAACAGGTATTCAGTGTTATGCCACAATCAACGGTTCTGACGATGTTTATCTTATTGATGGCGACTACCGCAATATTTTTGATAAGACAACAGATCAGCTCAGAAGCAAAACAGTTTATTCTGTAGAAGCTGTAGATATTTCTTCTGTTTCTCTTGCACCTGCAGGAGAAAGCCCATGGACAGTTTCTCGTCATGGAGAGGCGGAGGATCTGGTTTGGAGTGTAAGCGGAAGCAATATTACACTTGATTCAAGCAAGGCTGCTGAATGGTTAAATTCCTTTAATGCACTTACAACTACAAAATGGTATGGTTCAACCGATACTCTTGGCGGTGAGCTTTATGTTCATGCCGAAGTTGGTGTAACAGGAAAAAATATAAAGCTGGATATTTATAAAATTCCTGCAAATCCGGAAGTTGAAGGTTCTTCTGACCAGTACTATGCAAAGTGCAGTGAATCTCCATATTATTTTGAAATGCCTTCTTACAATATGGCTAAATATCAGAAGGTTCCGGAAGATTTGCAAAAATGATAAAGCTTGTTGCCTTTTTGGGAAATTACGGCCGGGAATACGAAAAGACCCGTCATAATGTTGCGTGGTACTTTGCCGATTCCCTGCCATTTGCTTCACGACTCAGCTGGCAGAGTAAGTTTAAGGGGGAAATAACCTCGCTTACTCCGCAGGAACTTTCTGCCTGGGCCTGTGATGCAAAAATCTGTTCCAAAAAGGATGGCACTCCGGTTCTGGTTCCCCAAGAAGCACCGGCACATATTTACTTTCTTAAGCCAATGACATATATGAATCTTAGCGGAGAAAGTATTATTGAGGCTGCAACCTTTTATAAGATTCTGCCGGAAGAAATTCTGGTAGTTCATGATGAGCTGGAACTGGCACAGGGCTTTGTGAGCCTAAAGTGGAGCGGGGGGCTTGGCGGTCACAACGGACTTCGCTCTACAAAAGCAGTTTTAAATACGGCTGATTTCTGGAGACTTCGTTTTGGAATAGGCCGACCGGATAATCCTAATATTGGTGTTGCAGATTATGTACTGAGCCGCTTTACAGACGAGCAGCAGGAAATTATGCAGAACGTATTCAGCCAGACAAATCTTTTGTTTGTAAAGCTTCTTTTGTCTAAAAACCCTTCAGATCTGATCAGGGAATGGGGTAAAAAGAATTTATTATAGCTTGTGCTACATTCACGCCATCCATTGCGCTTGAAACAATTCCACCGGCGTAACCGCTTCCTTCTCCGGCCGGATACAATCCTTTAACACAGGTACATTCAAAGCTTTCTTTGTCTCGTAAAATTCGTACGGGAGTGCTGGTTCGGGTTTCCGGGGCAATCATGAGCGCCTGGTCGCAGATAAAGCCTTTCATCTTTTGATCAATCTGCTTAAAGCCCTGTGCGAGTCGTGTTGCAATAAAAGGAGGGAGCCATTCGTTCAGGTTTGAACTGACAATTCCCGGTGTATAGCTGCATTGTGGAAGCTTTGCCGGTTCTGTTTTTTTATTTTCCAGAAAGTCTTGTAATAGCTGAGCCGGAGCGGCCTGTCCATTCCCATTCTGCTTTGCAAGCTCTTCAATTTCTGTCCGGAACAAAAGCCCTGCAAGCTCTCCTGAACCTTCTTTTTTTGCCTGTTCTTTAAATTTTTGTGGAATATCTTCCGGGCGGATTTCTACAACAATTGCAGCATTGGACCATCTGGAGTTTCTTGCTGCTGCCGACATTCCGTTTACAACAATTTCATCAGGGCCGCTGGCAGAAGGAACAACAAAACCACCGGGACACATACAAAAGGAATAAACCCCACGTTCTTCTACCTGAGTTGTAACCCGGTATTCTGCGGCTCCAAGCTCCTTAGCATTCTGGTTTCCGTGATACTGAAGCTGGTCAATCACCTGTCGCGGATGTTCAACGCGAACCCCGGCTGCAAAGGTTTTTGCTTCAAGAGACTGCGGTGCTTTTTTTGCAAGCAGCAGGTAAATGTCTTTTGCAGAATGTCCTGTTGCAAGAATAACCGCATCGGCCGGCAGAGTTTTTTCTTTGCCGCCTTCCTGGGCCACAATTCCTTTTATGGTGTTATTTTCTATTACAAAATCTGTGCATTTACAGTTAAAACGAACCTCTCCGCCAAGCTCAAGAATTTTAGCCCTCATGGCATTGATTATTTTTGGAAGCCGGTCTGTTCCAATATGAGGATGTGCGTCTGTAAGGATTTTTGGGTCAGCACCAAAATAATTAAAAAGCTTTAAGATGGAATTTATGTCGCCGCGTTTGTTTGAGCGTGTATAAAGCTTGCCGTCCGAAAAAGTCCCGGCCCCGCCTTCGCCAAAACAGTAGTTACTCTCGCCATTTACCTTGTCCTGCGTGCTTATAAGTGCAATGTCTTTTCTTCGCTGTGTGGTGTCGGTTCCCCGCTCAATTATAATCGGGCGGATTCCTTTTTCCAAAAGCCTGAGCGCTGCAAAGAGCCCCGCCGGGCCGGACCCGACTATAATTACAGAATGCTTTCCGTCCGCCACCCTCCATTTTGGAAGCGACTCCTTAAGGCTTTGCGGCTGTTCGTCTGCATAAACTGCATACTTTAGATGGAGCTTTACCTGCCCGTGCCTTGCGTCAATAGATTTTTTTACAAAGACAAATTCCTTCCGGTAGGCCCGGCTAAATTCCCCATAAATAAAGCCGCCCTTTTTTTTGAGTTCACCGGCAATCAGGCTTTCAATAAGTTTTTTATTGCTTTCCTGATCCGGTTTAATTGTGATTGTAACTTCTGTTTTCATGAGCGCTGCTTGCGGAATATCCTTTTAGCGTTTTTTTCCGAACAGATTAAGAAGAGAAAGGAAGATGTTCAAAAAGTCCAGATAAAGCTCAAGAGCTCCAAAAATTGCAGCCTTTTTAAAGGTGTCGGAGCCATCTGCCATCTGAGAAGCTGTAACAATTTTTCTGGTATCGTAAGCGGTAAGCCCGATAAATACAACAAGCGAAACCAGCGAAATAATCCACTGCAAAATATTTGATTTTAAAAGCAGGTTTACTATAGATGCAATAATCAGACCAAATAAAGCCATCATAAGGTAACGGCCTGCAGAATTCAAATCCTGTTTTGTGTAGCGTCCATAAAGCGACATTGCAAGGAACATTCCTGCACTTATAAAGAATACAATAAAAATAGATGTAATTTCAAAAACCAGGAAAATTGCCGAAAGCGTAAGTCCATTTACAATCGAGTATAAAAGGAACATAAAGACTGCAACTCCGACCGGGACTTTTCTTATTATTGCAGAAAGTATGATTACGATTGCAATTTCTGCCACAACAAGAACATAAAAACCAATGTGCTTTCCGCCCCAGATTAATTCAAAAGCTATAGGGCTGGTTGCTGCAAATAATGCGCTTAAGCCGCTCAAAATAAGGGCAATTGTCATCCAGCCGTAAACTCTGGTAATAAAATTGCGTGCTTCAAGGTTTACTTTTTCCTTCTTTGCTACTGCGGTTGTACTCATGTTAAACTCCTTATCATAAATTTAAATCGTTTTAGGGATAGCGTCAACAGTTTTTTTACGATATAATATTGATACATTTTTCACTTATTTAAAGGCAGGTGTTTTTTATGAAAAGCGAAGAAAAATTTGATTTTACTATTGAAAATCTTGGGCCATGTACAATCCAGTCTCCAATAAAACTCTCTACAGTTTTGGGCGATTATACTGCCAACTATGTAAGAGACGATACATATGTAATTGCAAACATCAATGTGTTTGATACAAAAAAGCCTATTGTACTTGATTCTACTAACCTTATGGAAAAGGCTGGCCCACGCGAAAAGATTTTCTTTGATCCGACTCATGCAAAGGCCGGAATCTGTACCTGCGGTGGTTTGTGTCCTGGTTTGAATGACGTTATCCGTGCCATTGTACGCTGTTTGAATACACGTTACGGCGTAAAGACAATTAAAGGATACCAGTATGGTTTCCGCGGTTTCTTTGCAGAAAGCGGTTACGAGCCTATTGAACTTGACCGCTATCTGATTGATGAAATTCACAAGATTGGCGGAACTTATCTTGGAACCAGCCGTGGTGGTGGTCAGCGTGTTTCAGAAATTGTTGACTGCATTGAACGCGACGGGATTAATATGCTGTTCATCCTTGGTGGTGACGGAACTCAGCGCGGTTCTTATGATATTGCCTGCGAAGTAGAAAAACGTGG
>JAEEGL013628742.1_pt1 | contig 10706 bp, 9 predicted proteins | sample 9134231 | NCBI WGS metagenome assembly JAEEGL01 (sample SAMN16246548, study PRJNA631951) | gut metagenome | biome: gut microbiome; feature: rumen; material: fiber-attached | host: Bos | place: Iran: Karaj | collected 2018-10 | reverse complement strand
TACTATAGGTGATTATATGAAAATATAAAACATTGGTCTATTTATTGATACATTTTACCCAATGATTGATGGAGTAATTACAGTAGTAGATAATTATGCCAAGAGATTAGCTAATTATGCAAATATATTTGTATTTGCTCCAAAAATACCAAATGAAAAATATAATGATAATAATTTTAATTATACTGTAATAAGATGTAAATCTATAAATGTTTTTTTTCTAGATTATGCACTACCATTACCAGATATAGATAAAAACTTTAAAAGAAAAATAGATGAATGTAATCTAGATATAATTCATATCCATTCACCAGCACCAATAGGAAAACTAGGAATAAAATATGCCAAGAAAAATAATATACCATTAGTCGCAACATTTCATAGTCAATATAAACAAGATTTTTTAAGAGTAACAAAATCCAAAATAATATCTAATATTTTAACAAAGTATATTATTAGTTTATTTGAAAAATGTGATGAATGTTGGACATTAAACAATGAAATAGCAAGAGTATTTACAAATGAATATGGATATTCAAAAACACCAAAAATAATTAATAATGCAACAGATATGCTACCCTCAAAGAATATTTCTAAATCAAAAGAAAGAATTAATAAAATTCATAATATTAAAGAAAATGAATTTGTTCTATTATTTGTAGGAAGAATTAATAGATTAAAAAATATAGATTTAATAATTAATTCATTATCAAAACTAAATATAGATAATTATAAAATGCTCTTTGTAGGAACAGGTCAAGATGAGGAATATTTAAAAAAACAAATTAATAATAAAAAATTAACTAATAAAGTTATATTATGTGGAAAGCTTATTGATAGAGAGTTGCTTAAAGATTACTATGTCAGAGCAGATTTATTCTTATTTCCATCACTATATGATACTAATTCACTTGTTCAAATAGAAGCAGCATCACAAAAAACACCAACACTATTTGTAGAAGGTGCTGTAACAGCAGCAAAAGTAAAAGATAATGAGACTGGTTTTTTTGCAAAAAATAATCCAGATGATTATGCAAAAAAAATAGAAGAAATAATAAAAGATAAGAAAAAATACAATGAAGTATGTGATAATGCATTTGAAAATTTATATATACACTGGGATGATGAAGTAAAAAATATATATGAATTATATTTAAAATTAAAAGAAAGTAGGGATAAATAATGGGATTATTTACTAAAAAAAGACGCGATGCAAAATGGATTAAACCAAAAGATGCAATTCAAGCAATAGTACCATACATAATGCCAAAGAGAACTGAAGCAGAAGTATCAAGTAAAGTAGATATGGATATTACTAAATTAGTTGAATTTGTTGATACAAAGAATAAAGAAGATTTAGGATATAAAATGACATATTTTCATGCCTTATTATCATGCTTTGCTAAAACTGTATATAATAGACCAGCTTTAAATAGATTTGTTAAGAATAAAAGATTATATGAAAGAAATAAAAAAACTTTTGCATTTATCGCCAAAGATAAATTAAATGATACTGGAGAAGAAAGAATAATATCAGTTGATTTAAAACCAAATGATAACATAATGACATTTAGTAAACATGTTGCAGTAGATGTATTTAAAGTTAGAAAAGAAGGATCTAATAATATGGATGATACTTTAAATTTCTTTTCATCATTACCAAAATTCATTTTATCTATTATAGTAAAAATAGTATTCTTCTTAGATAATCATGGAATAAACCCAAAAGCATTAACAGAGGGAGATACAAATTATTCAACAATTATTTTTAGTAATTTAGGTAGTATTAAAACTAATTCCGTGTATCATCATCTTAATGAATATGGAACTAATTCAATTGTAATTACAATAGGCACAATTAAAGAAGAAAAAGGAAGAAAAATAGTAGATATAACAGCAACATTAGATGAAAGAATAGCCGATGGATTTTATTTTGCAAAATCAATTCAACTAGCAGAATATATTGCTAATAATCCAGAACTATTAATGGAAGACTTTGAAACAAAAGTTGATAATAACTAAAACCTTTAGCATATAATGTTTAATTTGTGACAAATTAATATAATAAATTGCTAAATGTTTTTTTTATGTAGTATAATATTATCAAAGGTAGGAGTTTATAGTATGGCAAAAAGAAAAAGAAGAAAGACATCAACAAAACAGACTTTAGAATTAAAAACAGAAGTTTATGCACTTTTATTTATTATAATAGCAATTATAGGATTAGGTAAACTAGGACCAGTGGGAAGAATAATAGCGTCATTTTCTTTATTTATGACTGGTTCAGCTTATATGGTTACACTTGTAATATTATTGATTATGGGAATATATATGTTCTTTAAAGGTGATTGGCCAGATTTCTTTACAACAAAATTATTAGGATTTTATCTTGTAGTAATTGGGGCATTATCATTTATGCATTGGGACTTTATATCACTTAATAATGGAAATGCAAGCTTAATATTTAGAGAAACGCTTAATGAACTTTCAAAGGGATTTAATACTCTATCTTCATCAGGAACAATAAATGAAACAATTTCTGTAGGTGGAGGATTTATAGGTGGTATTTTTTCACTAACATTTTCAAAGTTGTTTTCAGATTTAGGTATGAAAATAATATCAATTACTTTCATAGTTGTAGGAATATGTCTATTTACTGGATTCTCTATAAGTGACTTTATTAAAGAAAAATTATCAGATGTAAAAGAAAATCATCAAAAACATTTAAGTGAAAATAATGAAGAAGAAAAAGAAACAACTGATAAAAAAGTTAAAATAAGTAATGGAAATGAAATGGAAGAAATAGAAAAGCCTACTATAAAGAGTATTGATGAATTGAAAAAAGTAAATGCCCAAAATAGTCAAACTTCAGAAGAAAAAGAAGAAAAACATACTCAAAATGTAATAAACCCTGCATATCAATTGCCACCATTAGACATTTTAAATAAGCCAAAGAAAAATAATACAACTATGGATAATGCATCAATAGAAGCAAATATTGAAAAATTAGAAAAAGTATTAGAAAGTTTTAATGTAAAAGCAAAAGTAGTAGAAGTACATATAGGACCAACAGTTGCTCAATATGAATTAGAAATTGCAAGTGGAACAAGAGTAAATAAAATAACAACACTAAGTAGAGAAATTGCCCTAGCACTATCTAAAAAGGATGTAAGAATAGAAGCACCAATTCCAGGAAAGAGTACAGTAGGTATAGAATTTGCTAATGATAAACCAAACTCAGTAAGTTTCTATGAAATAATGGCAAGTAAAACAATGCTTCAAAATGATGATAGAAAATTAATGGTTCCATTAGGAAAATCAATCATGGGAGATATTGGTGTATGTGAAATCAATAAAATGCCCCATATGCTTATCGCAGGAACAACTGGTTCAGGAAAATCGGTTTGTGTAAATGGAATTATATGTTCTATATTAATGAGGGCAAAACCAGATGAAGTAAAATTAGCTATGGTTGATCCAAAAGTTGTAGAATTATCTGTATATAATGGAATACCACATTTAATGTGTCCAGTAGTATCAGATCCAAAACAAGCCGCAATACTTCTACAAAAAATGGTTGCAGAAATGGAAAAAAGATATCATCAATTTAGTGCAACAGGAACAAAGAAAATAGAAGGATATAATGAATATGTAGAAAAATACAATAAAAGAAATCCAGATGATCCAATGGATAAAATGCCATATATAGTAGTAATTATTGATGAGTTGTCAGACTTAATGATGGTTGCTGCAAAAGAAGTTGAAGATTCAATTTTAAGAATAACTCAAAAAGCCCGTGCCGCAGGAATTCATTTGATAGTAGCAACACAAAGACCATCAACAGAAGTTATCACAGGATTAATTAAAGCAAATATTCCATCACGTATAGCGTTTGCTGTAGGATCAGGAATAGATTCACGTACAATCCTTGATCAAGTAGGAGCAGAGAAATTATTGGGAAAAGGCGATATGTTCTTCTTACCAATAGGACAAAATACTCCAACACGTATTCAAGGATCATTTATAACAGATGAAGAAATCAAAAAGATTATTGATTACACAATAGAACAACAAAAAGCTCAATATAATGATGACTTTATGAACCTAGAAGCACAACAAAACAATGAAGATGACAATATAGATATGACACCATCAGATTCACAAGGGGATAACTTATATGAAGAAATTACAGACTTTGTTATAAAAACACAAAAAGCATCAGCATCACTTCTTCAAAGAAAATTTAAAATAGGATATAATAAAGCAGCAACAATGATAGACAAACTAGAAGAAGATGGAATAATAGGACCAGCAACAGGAAATTCAAAACCAAGAGAAGTATTAATTCAATATAGTTCAAATAATGAAGAAGAATAATAAAATCTAATATAAAGAAATATCATAATCTAGATATTTCTTTATTCTTTTGATATAATTACAATTAGAAGAAAGAAGGTAAGATAATATGGCAACTCCTCATATAGGATGTGAAAAAGAAGATATTGCTGAAACTGTTTTAATGCCAGGAGACCCACTACGTGCAAAATATATTGCAGATAATTTTTTAGAAGATGCAAAATTAATAAATGAAGTTAGAAATATGTTTGGTTATACAGGAAAATATAAAGGAAAAAGAGTAACTGTTTTTGCATCAGGTATGGGTATTCCAAGTATAGGTATATATTCATATGAATTATATAAATATTATGGAGTAAAAAATATCATTAGAATTGGAACCTGTGGATCATTTAATAAAGATGTAAAATTATTAGATGTAATACTATCAAGTGGAGCATATTGTAAAAGTTATTTTGATGAGTTATTAGATGGAATAGATATAGATTTTATTCAATCATCAAATGAATTAAATAGAAAAATTATGAATACTGCAAAAGTAAAAAAAATAGAGTTAAAGCATGGAAAAACAATAACAAGTGATATTTTTGATTTATATACAGATGATAAAACAAGATTTAGAAATCATTTCCCAGATATGGAGTTTCTAGCTGTAGAAATGGAAGCCTTTGGCTTATTCTATATAGCCAATAAATTAGGAAAAGAAGCAACTTGTTTAATGACAGTAGTTGATTCAATAAGTGATAAAAGAAGTCTAACAAGTGAAGATAGAGAAAAGTCATTAAATGATATGATAGAATTAGCGTTAGAATCAATAATTTAAATGATTCAGTACATAATAATAATAGCGAGGTGAATAGGTATGCAATATACAAAAAAAGATCTAGCATCATATAATTTACATTTAATAAAAACAAATAAGTATAAAACAATTACTGTAAAAGTAATGTTTCATACTCCAATAAAAAAAGAAGAAATCACAATAAGAAATGTATTATCAGATATTCTTTTATTATCAACTAAGAATTATCCAACAAAAAGAGATATGATTATAGAATCAGAAGAATTATACGCAGCTGATATATATAATAATACTCAAAGATTAGGTAATTATATTAGTACTAGTTTTATAATGCAAGTATTAAATGATAAGTATACTGAAAATGGTAATTTTGAAAAAGCATTAGAATTCTTAAGTGAAATATTATTTAACCCTGATATAGAAGATCAAGAATTTAAAAAAGAAAAATTAAAAATAGTAAAAGATAATTGTGAAATAGCATTAAGTTCTATAAAAGAAAATCCATCAGGTTATTCTACTATTAGACTAAATGAAGAATTTAATAGTAATAGTCCAATATCATATAGAATGACAGGATATAAAAATGATTTAGAAAAAATTAATACAAAGAATATCTATAATTATTATAAAAATATGATTGATACAAACCATGTAGACATATTTGTAACAGGAGATTTTAAAAATCAAGAGATAATTGATTTAATAAGAAACAATTTCAAATTTAGAAAAATAAAAAGACAAGGGATACCATTCTATGTTGATATAGTAAAACCAAGAAAAAAAATATTAGTAAAAAAAGAATCAATTTCCTCATCTCAATCAAAACTAGCTATAGCTTGTCCAGTTGGTAAATTATCAGAATATGAAAAGAATTATCCTTTAATTTTAGCTAATCTTATTTTTGGTGGAGGAACAGACTCAAAATTATTTAAAACTGTAAGAGAAGAAAACTCTTTATGTTATACAATATTCTCATCATTAAGTAAGTTAGATAATGTAATTACAATTAAAGCAGGAATAGATAGAAAGAATTATAATAAAACAATAGAAGTAATTACTAAAGTACTAGATCAAGTACAAAAAGGTAAATTTACTACTAAAGATATCCAAACAGCAAAAAAAATCTATGAAAATTCTATTTCTTCAATAGAAGAAGATCCTCTTCAAATAATTAATGAATATTTGACAGAAGAAATAATAAAATTTGAAAACTACAAAGAAAGAGTATCTATTATGAATAAGGTTACAAAAAGAGAAATAATCAAAGTATTAAAAAAGATAAAAATAGATACAATATTCTTATTAGAGGGGGAAGAATAATGAAAGAGATTGAATTAATATCATTAGATAAGAAAGTATACTTTGAAAAATTAAAAAATGGATTAGAAATATATTTGGTTCCATATGATAATAAAGAAAATTATTATATAAGTTATGCAACAAAATTTGGAAGTGATGTTTTAAAATTTGATCTAGATGGAGATACTTATACTCCTCCATTAGGAATAGCTCATTACTTAGAACATAAAATGTTTGAAGAACCATCTGGTATAGATCCTTTTGCTTTCTTCTCAGAAAGCGGGACAGATGCTAATGCTATGACATCATATGATAGTACACAATATATTTGTTATGGTACAAAAGAATTTAATAAGAATTTAAGATATTTACTTAAATATGTTAATACACCATACTTTACAGATGAAAATGTTAATAAAGAAAAAGGAATAATTACAGAAGAAATAAAGATGTATGATTCCTTACCAGATTACAAATTAGAAATGAAATTAAGAGAAAACATATATAAAAAATTATCTAGAAGACTAGATATCGCAGGTACAGAAGAAGAAATAAATAAAATTACTAAAGAAGATTTGTATAAATGTTATAATTCATTCTACCTACCAAATAATATGTTTATCTTAATTGTAGGTAATTTTAATATAGAAGATGCAATTAATATTATAAAAGCAGAATTAGAAGAAAAATTAGAATATAAATTACCAAAGATATATCATCAAAAAGAACCAGTAGAAGTGTATAAAAAGCATGAAACAATTCATGCAGATATAGAAACACCAAAAGTAGGAATAGGATTAAAAATACCTAAAAAAGATTTAAAATTAAAAGATATTGAATTAGATTTATATTTAAATATGTTAATGAGTATCTTATATGGCTCATCATCAATGTTTAGAGAAAATGCAAGAAATAATCAATTACTAAATGATATTTATATGGAGTGGGAAAATACATATGATTTTAAAACATTCTATTTTCTTGCTACATCAAAAAAACCAGATGAACTAATAGAAGCAATAAAGCAAGAATTAAATAATATTAAAATAGATGAAAATCATTTTAATAGAATAAAAAAAGTATGGATAGCAAATGAAGTTAAAATGATAGATAATATAGAAAAAACAGAAAGCAATTTATATTATGATATAATTCATCATAATAAGATAACTCCAAATAGAATAGAATTAGTTAAAAAGATGAATATTGATAAATTAAATAAATTAATTAAAAACATTGATTTTTCAAATATATCAGTATTAAAGATGATGCCCAATAAAAAGTGATTAATATTTACAAATCTCCCATCATATGGTATAATATGTAACCATTGATGGGGGTTTTTATATGAATAAAAAAATAAATAAAACATTAAACATTATTGAATTAATATTATTAATAGTTATATGTACAATAATCACAGTATCTTCAGTTCTACATTTAAATAATATTTCATTAAGTATAATTAATTATATTAGTATAATAATAGGATTATTATCAGAAATAACAATTATTTCCATAGAATTATTCTTATTTATTATCTTAAAGAAAAAGTATAAGATGTATTATCTAACTTATCTATTTATTGATTTATTATTATTCATATTAGCAACAAAACTAATACCATTTGGAGGAATAATAAGTATATTACCACTATGTACAATTAAATCAGTATTTAGAATATCAAATGTAAAAGTTATATATGAAAAGAAATATATAAATAGATATTTTAAGATGTTTAATATAACTCTTCCAAAAGAAACTAAAAAGAAAGTTGCAAAAAGAAGTAGTGTAAAACAAACAAGTAAAAGAGTAAATAGAACACAAAAAAGTTATGCATAAAAAGTAGAGTAATCTACTTTTTTTTGATTGAAAAAAAAGAATGCTACAATAGTAATGTTACCGGATAAATCTATGGATTATGAAATGAATCCGCAAAACATAACATTATATATTGATCTTATCGGTGACAATGAAATAAAAGAAATATATAATAATAAGTTAAATTTATATCATGAAACAGTAGTTTAGTATATTGTATATTAAAATTAAGAAAGATTAAATAACTTAATCCAACCAATAAAAGTACTAGTTATAGTACTTTTATTATGTTATAATAAGTATGTTTAGGAGGCCTAACATGAAACAGGAAAATATCAGAAATTTTTGTATAATTGCTCATATTGATCATGGTAAAAGTACTTTAGCTGATAGAATACTTGAATTAACTGGTGCTATTGATAAACGTGAACTTAAAAGTCAAATGTTAGACTCAATGGACTTAGAAAGAGAAAGAGGTATTACTATTAAGCTTAATGCAGTACAACTTTCATATAAATGTAATAATGATTTATATCAATTGAATTTAATAGATACTCCAGGACACGTAGATTTTTCATATGAAGTATCTCGTTCTCTTGCTGCATGTGAAGGTGCAATTCTAGTAGTAGATGCAGCACAAGGAGTAGAAGCACAAACTCTAGCTAATCTATATTTAGCTCTTGATAATAATTTAACTGTAATACCTGTTATAAATAAGATAGACCTACCAAGTGCAGAACCAGAAAGAGTAATTACTGAGTTAGAAAATATAGGTTTTAATAAAGAAGATATTGTTTTAACTAGTGCTAAAACAGGACAAGGAGTAGAAGAACTATTAAAGAAAATAATTGAAGTTATTCCTTCACCTAAAGGAGATAGAAAAAATAAATTAAAAGCTTTAATATTTGATAGTATTTTTGACTCATATAGAGGTGTTATTACAAGTATTAGAGTAGTAGATGGTGAGGTACATGTAGGAGATATAATAAAAATGATGGAAACAAATGCTTCATATGATGTCGTAGGTTTATCAATAAATAATCCAAAAGAACAAGAAGTAAAAGTACTACATGCAGGAGAAGTAGGCTACTTATATGCATCAATTAAAAGTATCAGTGATGTTCATGTAGGAGATACAATTACTCTAGAAAAAGATCCAGCAGAAGAATCTCTTCCTGGATATAAGCCAATGAAACCAACTGTATATTGTGGACTATATCCAATTGAATCAAATAAATTTGAGGATTTAAGAGAATCCCTTGAAAAATTAAAATTAAATGACGCTGCATTAACATTTGAACCAGAAACTTCTAAAGCCTTAGGATTCGGATTTAGATGTGGATTCTTAGGACTACATCATATGGAAATAGTAGAAGACAGAATTGAAAGAGAATTTGGAATTGATTTAATCGCAACATCTCCATCAGTTGTTTATGAAGTAGAGTTAACTGATAAGACAAAAATAATGGTAGATAGTCCAACTAAAATGCCAAAAAGAGAACTTATTAGTAAAACGTATGAACCATATGTTAAATGTAGTATCTTCACACCAAGTGAATATATAGGGCCACTAATGGAATTATGCCAAGATAAAAGAGGAACATTCTTAAACATTGATTATATTGATACAGAAAGAGTAACAATAAATTATGAATTACCACTATCAGAAATAGTCTATGATTTCTTTGATAGATTAAAATCATCAACTAAAGGCTATGCATCATTTGATTATGAAGTAATAGGTTACAAAGAAAGTAATCTAGTAAAAATGGATATTTTACTCAATGGAGAAATAGTAGATGCTTTAAGCGTTATAGTTCATAAAGACTTTGCCTATAAAAGAGGAAGAGTGGTAGTAGAAAAACTTAAAGAAATAATTCCAAGGCAACTATTTGAAGTACCAATACAAGCAGCAATAGGAATGCATGTAATCGCAAGAGAAACAGTAAGAGCTTTAAGAAAAGATGTCCTTGCAAAATGTTATGGTGGAGATATAACCAGAAAGAAAAAACTATTAGAAAAACAAAAAAAAGGAAAGAAAAAAATGAAACAAATAGGAAGTGTAAAAGTACAACAGGAAGCATTCCTATCAATCCTATCTACAAAGGAGTAATTATATGGTAACTGATGAAATAATTATATATGAAACAAATGAATATCTAAAAGGCAACAGATCAATTGCCGCAACTGCAACAAGTCTAGGTATTAGTAAAAAAACACTACAATTACATTTTAAAAGACTAAAGCTAATTAGTGAAAAATTATATAGATTAGTTGAAAAGAAGAAAGAATCTAATCAGACAGAAGGTAGAGTAAAGGGCGGAGAAATAGGTAAATCACACTCTAAATATACTAAACAACAAGCTGAAGAAATCGCAACAAAAATGATAGATCAAAACTTAACATATAAAGAAGCAGAAGAATTATT
>JAEEGL013583346.1_pt1 | contig 10706 bp, 3 predicted proteins | sample 9134231 | NCBI WGS metagenome assembly JAEEGL01 (sample SAMN16246548, study PRJNA631951) | gut metagenome | biome: gut microbiome; feature: rumen; material: fiber-attached | host: Bos | place: Iran: Karaj | collected 2018-10 | reverse complement strand
TAGCATAAGGTTTGGGTGGTGTCAAAGGTGTCATAGTGTCAAAGTGTCAAAGTAAAAGTAGGAAAAGGTAGTTTTTATTATATAATATATATAAATGTATACATTTATATATATTATATCTGATTTCTCTATCTCTCAAACCTCAGTTTGACACTTTGACACTTTGACACCATGAGGTGGAGGGTTGAAGGTTGAAGGTGGAGAGCTATACACTTTTTAACTAAACGTTGGCGGCAAATTGTTTGTGGGGATAATGAAAAATCCGTACCTTTGCATTGTCGTTAGGAGATAGCGAAACCGCGCGAAAAAGGATGACAAAAATTTCCTCGGCGGAGGAAAAGATTCTCTTCGGCGGAAGAGGACTCTCGCAACAGCCGAGCGACAATAGAAACTTATTATTAACTATTAGATTTTTTATTACAAATTATGACAATTAAAGTAAAAGCAGTTGAGAAGGTGATCAAAGAGGCGGCCCTGCGTGAGGAAAAACAAATAACGAAAAGAAAGGGAAAGAAGTATGAAGGAGGAAACATGGAAAACGATTATTCAGGTGATTGTCAGTATTCTGACGGCAGCACTGACGGCACTCGGAACGACCTCGTGCATGGGCAGAGGCCCATTCTGAAGGTGAGAGGGTGAGAAGGTGAGAAAGTGAGAAGGTGATGGGTGATAGGTGTTGGGTGATGGTGGATGGTGGAAGGTGGAAGGTTAAAACACAACAAAGGCGAACCGCAATGGCTCGCCTTTGTTGTGTTTATTGATAGGATTAACTTACTGGGCGGTCTCGTTAACGAAGCCGTAGCCGTTGGTGAATCCACCTGTTGCCATGGTGTTCGGAGTGAACGGGAACAGATAGATAGGTGCCTTATTATAGTCGAACTGATAGAACAGGTAGGTATAGTACTCGTCATAGTTATCAACCAGTACAGAACCCCATGCCACCTCGGCGTAGCCCTCGTCCTTCAGGTCGGCGACGTCGTCGGCAGAAAGCTTGGTGAAGAGGCCCTTGATGGCAAGGTTGGTCTCAGATTTGCCCTTATAGTCCAGTCCGTATGCACTCCAGTCGTTGTTGACACCACGCCAGCCGGGAGCCAGCACGGGGTCGTTCTCCTTGCCTGCAGGTGTCTGCTCAATCAGACGATGGCCATACAGAGACTTGGCATCGACCATCTTGGTATAGATTTTGGCAGAGATGGTGTTGCCGTTGGCGAAGGTATAGGAACCATTGGCCTTCAGACCATCGAGCATTTCCTTGGTCAGATCCTTGATTTCCTTGATCTTCTCGTGCAGCAGACCAGTGCGGATCAGTGTCCAGCGACGGTCGCCCTCACCAGCAAACTCAAAGCCGCGCTCATCGATGACAGCCTTCAGCAGCGAACCCTCACTGGCAATGAAAGCATCCACATTTCCGTCGCCGCCAAAGGCACGGTCGCGGATAAGCTTCAGGTTCTGCTTAGCAGTCACCTCATCGCCCAAGGCTGCAGCAGCCTCTGCCAGTCCGAGGTAAATCTCAGAAATACGCATGTAAGGTGCATTGATGCCTGAACGGCGCTGGTTCTTGGTCCATACGGTGGTCTGGCGGTTCTCGTCGAACTTGTTGCAGGCGATACCGCCGCCATTGGCCTGTGAGCCAGGAGAGAAGGGCAACAGCTTCTCGAAGCCCTTGTTGCCACCGGTGACGCCACAACTCAGGTCACGGCGCAAGTCCTTCGGATCGAACTTACCATAGTAGAAGGCGGGATTGATACGGCCCTGGCCATAGTTCTTACAGGGGTAGTCGTTGCTACCGGCACCTGTTGAAGGACGTCCGAGAGAATAAGGACGCGGGTCGTTACCGCTGGCACCCTGCTGGAAAGGCTCCTCATAGATAGACTCACCGGCAAAGCTGGCATCGTCGCCATGCAGCTGTACGAAGAAATCGTAGTAGTTGGCCGAGAGCGAAGCAGCACCCTTGTGGTCGAGTGCCTTCTGGAAGTATTCCTTGGCAATGGTGTACAACTTCTGCCAGTCAGAGCGGCGACCGTATGTGGCACCGTTGGTCTCAGTACCCTTGTTCTCGAATGTCAGGGCATTGCCTGCACCATCGACACGGGTCAGGTCGCCACGACGGGTCTGATAGCCACCGGCCTCCAAGGCCATACGTCCGATAAGACCGTCGACGTATGTCTGCGACAAGTTGTTCTTTTTCTTGGCATCCACGGGGTTCATGAGCGGCTCGACACTCTTCAGCTGCTCGATGATGACGTCGTAGATAGAGTCACGTCCTGACAAGCCTGTGGCAGCCTGACCCATCTTGGTCTGGAAAGGCACGTCGCCGTAGTACTTGATGAGCTCACGATAAGCCGTGGCACGCAGGGCAACAGCCTCGCCATAGAGCTGACTGAGGTCAGTAGCCTTGCCTTGAGCCATCATTTCTGCATAGCCGCTGGTACTCTCGATGGCCGAGGTAATGGCATTACACTTACCGATGACGGAGAACAGGACGCTGTAGGGGCTGCTGGGTGCTTCCTTACCGTATGTGACAGGGTTGTAGGTGCCTGCCTCCGTTCCGTTGACGTAGAAAGCCTCAGGAATATGACGGGCTGGCTGAGCCGAATATTTCTCAGGATGGCGCATGATGTCAGAGCCTGCAATATCCAGTGCATAGAACAATCCGTCACCAAATATCTGTGAACTGACGGCACCATGCCATTCGCTGTAGGCACCGTCCATGGCAGCGCGTGCCGTCGTCATGTTGGAGAACACGAAGTCGGCATTGGCCTCTGAAAACGACTTTGTCTCAAGATAGTCGCTGCAAGACGTAAAGCCCATCGCTCCCACTGCACAAAGTGCTATAGATAATATCTTATTTTTCATTGTTATACTTCTTTGAATGATGATGAATTAGAATGCAACGTTAAGACCGAAAGTGAATGTACGTGACTTCGGATAAGAACGATAGTCGTAGGCAGGCGTCGGGAAACCAGCATAAGAGCTATCAGCAGAAGGACTTACGTTGATGTCGGGATCCAGACCGCTATACTTCTTCAGGCAGAACAAGTTACCGGCTGTGAAGTAGACGCGGGCATTGCTGATACCCACCTTCTTAGTCCAGATCTTCGGGAAGGTATAGCCTACGGTCAGCGTCTGCATACGCAGGAATGAAGCATCCTCAATGAACTCAGAAGCACAAACACCATACTCAGGCAGGAAGCCATACTTGGCGTTGGCATTCAGTGCGCGTACGGCCTCAGGCTCTGTGACGGCTACGAGATCGCCGTTAGCATCAATATCGTAGAAGCGCCATGTGTCGCTGACCTCAGCCAGACGGTTGTAACCCAGGCTGGTATCCTTGTCACCCTTCATGTCGCTCATGACGTTGGCATTGTAGATATCACCACCAATCTGATAAGTGAAGTTAGCAGAGAAGTCGAGGCTCTTCCAACGACCGGAGAGGTTGAAGCCGCCAGTGTGCTTAGGCATGGTGTGACCAATAATGGTAGCATCGTTGGCATCCACCTTGCCGTCGCCATCGGTATCAACATACTTCACCATACCGGGGAATGCCTTCTGGTCTTCAGCCAACTGATAAGGACTGCTGTAGACACCCAGACCGAGCTTGTTGTCGGGAACGCCAGCCTTCAGAGTCCATACGCCATCGATCACGTCGAAGTCGTCGACCGTATAGAAACCGGCACTCTCCATACCTTGTACCAGACCTACAGGCTCGCCTTCCTTGACAATGTAGTCATAGGTAGGAATACGCATACTGGAACCCCAGTTGGTGTGGGCACTTGCCAGCACACCTTCCTGCAGCTTGTCGACCTTGTTCTTGTTGAAGTTATAGGTCATACCGAAGCTCAGGCCCCAGTCCTTCTGACGGACAATCTCATAGTTCAGGGCAAGCTCGATACCGCGGTTAGAGGTCTGGGCAATGTTCTGCATCTGGAAGCTGAAGCCTGATGTCGGGTCGCAAGGCACGAGCATCAGAACGTCCTTCGTGGTGTTCCAGTAGTAGTCCAAGCTACCACGCAGCTTACCATTCCAGAAGCTGAAGTCGACACCGATGTTACGGCTGATGGTGGTCTCCCACTTCAGGTCGGGATTACCCAACGTAGAGGCAGGCTTGTAGGTGGTGACGCTCTCACCGTTGACGGTGGCAGAGCCGGTGGTCCACAGTGTCTCGGTCAGACCGGAAGAAATCTGGTCGTTACCTGATGTACCGTATGACAGGCGCAGCTTCAGGTTGTCTAACCAGTCTTTGCTGCTGGCAAGGAACGGCTCGTCACTGATACGCCATGCTACAGCAGCTGCGGGGAAGTAGCCCCAGCGGTTGTCCTTGTTGAACTTCGAGCTGCCGTCGGCACGCATCGTAGCAGTCAGCATGTAGCGGCCCAAGAAGGTGTAGTTCAAACGACCGAACCATGACACGGTGTGAGTGGGGTGACCGTCTGTATAAGTATAGGTATCATTACCTTTATAATTAGTGGCTCCAATGTTGCCGAAGGCCCAGTTGAAGTCCCACTCGTCAGGATAGGTGGTTCCGTAGATACGGGCAGAATTCGAACGGTTCGACAGCACCTCATTACCGGCCATAACGGTCAGTGCGTGGTCTTCACCCAGTCCCTGCACCTCATAGCTCAGTGTGGTGTCCCAGCGGGTGTTGTAGCCGTCGCCTTCGGTCAGTCTTGCCGAATTGTAGCTCTGGCCGTTGGTCTTACCGCCAGCCCACTCCTGGGTCTTGCTCCAGTTGCGGCTCAGGTAGAGTTCCGTCTTGGCTGTGAGACCCGTGATGATCTTCCATGTCAGACCGGTGTTCATACCAATGCGATAGCGGTTGCGCAGGTTCTCATAGTCGTTGAGGATATTCACGGGATTGTAGGCTTCCTCAGCACTTGCACTACCCATGCCCAAGTCAGAAGCTTCGCCGCTGCCCAATGGATTGTCGATGGGCTTCCAGCGGTATGCCTGTGTGGCAAACTCGTAGCGGTTGCCCTTGAACTGCATCTCAGAGTAGCGTGCATCGATGTCGAGCTTCAGGGTCTTGGTGATGTCCTGACTAAACTTCAGATTAACACCCCAACGGCGGAAACCTGAGTTAATCAGAGAACCCTCGTTATTGTTGTAGTTGACAGAAGCATAGAACTTGGTAGTTTTTGTACCGCCGCTGACCGACAGGTCATGATTCCAGGCATGCGTGGTGCGGAGCACGTCGTCCATGTAGTTATGGCTCGACTGGCTTTTGTACTCGTTCAGATGGTTGCCATTGGCACTGCCCAGTCCGTAGTATTTGGCCACACCGTTGGCATAGGTGTCACCTAACGACTTGGCATAGCTCCATGTCTGATATACATGGTCGTAGGCATCCATCACGTCGAGCTGGCTGGGCTTGGCCTTGATCTGATAGTACATATTGTACTTCACAGTGACCTTGCCTTCCTTACCGCCCTTGGTGGTGATGAGGATGACACCATTGGCACCACGGGCACCGTAGATGGCCGTAGAGGCTGCATCCTTCAGCACGTCGATGGTCTCGATGTTGTCGGCTGCAACGTCGTCAATACTGCTGACCTGCACACCGTCGACGATGAACAAAGGATCGTTCGACTGGGTGATAGAACCACCGCCACGAACGCGGATAGACATTTCACCGCCAGGACGACCGTCCTGAGAGATGACGTTCACACCGGGCAGCTGCCCCTGCAGGGCTTCTGCTACGGTGGCTACAGGATTGGAAGCAAGCTTCTCACCGCTGACAGATGCCACAGCACCAGTCAAATCCTTACGCTTCATGGTACCATAACCGATGACAACGACGTCTTCCAACGTAGTGTTGTCCTCTTCCAGCGTGATGTTCAGGTTACCGCCTGCCTTGACAGACTGCGGCTTGTAGCCTACATACGAAAGTTTGAGGGTGGTACCTGCGGGAACATCGAGGCGGAATTTTCCATCCATGTCCGTTACTGTTCCCTGTCCGTTACCATAGGTAACACTGACGCCAATCAGCGGTTCACCGGCCTTGTCCTTGACCGTACCCGTGACTGTCCTTTGGGCGAAGCCCGTTAGCCATAGCATGCAAAGCAGCAAGGCTAAGAGTAATCTTCTTTTTTGCATTTTAAATTAATTTTGGTTTGTTTTTTTAAAGTAGTCTAAAACTGAGTGCAAAAGTAACACTTTTTGTTTGATTACACAAATAATATTCAAGAAAAAAGAGCGGAAAGCGACGCTTTCTTCGACCTAACGGTGCAAAGTGGCACGCATTCCGCTCTTTTTATATTAAATAAGGTGTAATTTACCTCTCAGGTGCGTATGCAGGCTGATCAGTCTCTACCTCATTAGGATTGTCGACATCAACGACTTCCTCAGGATAAACCGGATCGGGAACAGGATTGTCCTCTCTGTTGCACGATGTCAGTGCCATAGCGGCAACAACCAGGCAGACTAATATTTTTGCTTTATTCATAACGTTTGTCTATTAAATGATTACCTTACTTGACAATAACCTTTTTGTTGTTATGGATATACAGACCCTTAGAAGGCGTAGCGACGCGCTGACCGTTCAGGTTGTAGAACTTTTCACCATTCTCACCTTCACTTGTCACTTCATGGATGCCTGTCAGTCCAGTGCCAATCTCGTAGCCAAGGGCAGGAGCACTGACACCAACCTTCGGGATGGCGAGCCATGCGCGATGTCCTTCAATCTGGAAGGCTGCACCGTCGGGAGCACCCCAGAACCAGCCGAAGGTGTTGGCCAGGTTGGTATTGCTCTTACCGAAGGTGAGCTTGTAGAACCAGCTGTCTTCGTCGGCTGTCGTCATCGTAGCCTCGTCGCTGCCTCTCAGCAGGTTGTCGCCAGCATAGAAGGCCGAAGCAGCGGTGATAGACTTGAGCACGATGTCGCCGCCCTTATCGCCCTTCAGCATCACGGGAACACCAGAGGTGATTGAACCGTTTATCTCAGTATAGGTCAGGGCATCGGTGGTGGCACCGGTGATCATGTAGGCCTTGACACCCTCGGGCAGTGCAAAGCTGTGACGTGAATCATAGAAGGTAGCATAGCCGTTCTTGGCGAGAGTAACAACCGTCTCGACGGTCATCTCGACAGGTTCACCCAAACCACCCATGCCATTGATGGCACGGACAGCATACATGGCATCAGCATCGTCAACGGTGTAGCTGTTCGAACGTGTGAAGGCAATGACCTGATCGTCCTTGACAACAGCCCAGAACTGACCAACCATCTCAGACTCCCATGACAGGTTGTTACCGTCGAGCTTCACGTTCTTGGCAGCGGGAGCGGGCTTGGCAAGTGCTGCGGGATCCCATTCCTTCTCAGTGTTCTGAGAGAACATCTTCTCATAGGTGAAGTCTGCAGCCTGCTCAGCGTTCAGAATAGTCTCATAAGAGCCACCGAACGAGTTGATGATATTCGAGGCAGGTGTAATGTTCTCGCCTTCATCGTTCATGGTGTTGAACTCACCGAAGAGCTTCGGATCCTTGTTGTTCATACCCTTCTCAATCCAACGGGTGGAGATGAGGGTCTTGGCAGCATTGGCATCGAGCGTCGTATTCAGATAGACGGTGATAGGCTCATTCTGCCAGGTACGACCGTAGTTCCAACTACCGTTACCATTTGCGAGGTCAACTATCCTACAGCCGTCGAAGACGTAACCAAACTTAGTGTTGGTGGTTGGTGCAACGACGGTGCGGCTGCCAGAGCCGTTCAGGGCGCGAGGCTCCAGAGAGATCGTGGTGTTCTGGAAACGGATGTCACCACCACCGCAGATGAAGTCTACAGTACCGTGGATGTCGCAGTTCTCCCAGTAAGCCTGCTGGCTGCTGTTCGAGCTGTAGTAGGTGTCCTGATAAGAGAGCATACACACGTTCTTACCGATGGTGCGGTTACCGGCATCAGCAATGACGGCTGCACGTCCGGCAGAACCGGCAGAGTAGTAGTCAAGTGCATTCTGAAGTGTCAGATCCTGCAGATAGGTGTTAGTACCGCTGATCTGGAACATATCGGCCTTGCCCAGACCCTCGACAGACTTGTCGGGAGTGGTCACAATGAGAGTACCAAGCATCGACTCACCGATAATCGAGATATTATGTCCGCTGATGGCGGTCTTGACAGTAGCGTCGAGGTCGTAGGTACCGTTGGGCACGAAGATGTATGCACGAGGTGCATCCTTGCTGGCATTAGTACCGTTGACCACTTCAATCACATCCATCAGACTGCCTGCATTGCCAGCCTTCACGAAGTACCAGTCACCATCCTTGTCGAAGTTGACCTCAGCCGTGTTCACAATCTTCACGCCGTGGATGTACATCTCACCGCCGCACTGCATCTCTAACGTCAGCGTACCAGGCTCACCCTCATAGTTGAATACGGTGGTGCCGCCGTCGCCAGAAGCGATACCGTCGAGCGTGGCAAGTACCTCGTCACCCTTCTTCACGGCGATACCCGTACCAGAACCATACTGGCAGAGCGTCACGGTGATGGTGGCCTTGGGACCTACAAGCAGATCGACGGTGTTACCGTTCTTGAAAGCCCATCCGTGCTGTGCGTCGTGCCAATAGAAGCCTTCGCCAGCGGGGTTGAATGCCTCATGATCCTCGGCATAGAAGAACTTGTCTGCCAAGTCGAAGATGTACTTCTTATGCGTGCTGGCCTCCTCAATCTCCGTCTGGACGGCATAGAGCTTGGTGTCGCCAGTCACCACGAAGTCGGTGGTGTACTTCTCGCCGAGCAAGTTCTGCTTGAACCAGCCGCGAGCCTTGTAGCCCTCCTTCGTGGCAGGTGCATCGTTGATGTCGAAGGCAAATGCGCCGATGGCAGCGTCTTCCTCGACAGCCTGTGTAGCCAATACGGTGCCGTCAACACCGACGTACTCCAACGTGTAGTCGGGCTTGTAGATGACGTTCAGCACGTAGCTCATCTGGGTGTCGCCAGCAGTCATCGGAATGGTGACGGTGCAGGCCTTGTCCTGCTCGTCGTAGATGATTTCGCCTACCTCGCCGGTGGTTGCTGTTACGTCAGTCAGCGGATTGCTCTTGCTGACCATTGCCTCAGCCTTCGGCAGCTTCAGGGTAGCCTCGTACAGTTCGCCAAAAACGTCCTCGACAGCATACTGGTTGCCATTGACCTTGAACGATGCGAGGACGGGAACGTCCTTCTCAGTACCATTTAGGACACCTTCGATCACGATGTCGGCCAGACCGATCTGCTTGCTGGCCTGCAGGTGATAGAGATAGAGCTTCAGTCCGCAAGTACCCTCACCTACTGTTGCACCAGTGATGTCATAGTTCTTTTCAGTGTACGTATTCGAATTATTGCGCTCAGGCTTGACTTCCTTGTCCAGTTCCAAGGTCGTTCCGTCGGCATTCTGCCAGTAGACATCAATCAGACCGTTGTCGGTTCCGAAGCGGTTGGCCTTGAACGATACCTTCGTCGGTGTGAAGGTGAAACCGGGTTTCGGTGTGAAGAGGAAGGTCACGGCGTCATCGTCGGTCAGATTGTCGTTATGCTGATCGATAGGCTCCAGACGAGTTCCGTTTGCACCTGCATAGCTGTAGCTGTCCTTAATGAACCAGTTACTGCCGTGTGACACCTTGCTCGACAGGAAGTAGTCGGCGTTCGAGAACGTAGCCTTCTGACCCTCAGTACCCTCGTTGAAGGGGAATGTTGATGATGCAGGCTCGTTGTCGAGAGTAGCCTTCTCCTTCGGAGCATACTGAACGACGGAGATAGAATAATAGTAGTTGTTGTCGTGCTTTGAAGTCACAGCCACATAGCCGGCCTCGGCGTCACTGATCTTAACCTTGTAGGTGTTCTCATCGGTCAGCACGTCGCTACCTGCGATGGTGTACTGCGAGTAGCCGGGATAACCCTTCACGGTGATGAGGTCGCCAGCAGCGCGTACAGGAATCTTGAATACGGCACCGTTGCGGATCTGCATGTTGTTGCCGTTGACACGGAAGGAGGCACTGTTAGCCTCGATGGTCATCTTCAGACCGTTCTTCTCGATGTCTTCCACCTCACCGGCCTCAGTCGTGCCTGAGAATGCCATGACGGCTTCCTGCATATCGGTGTTGCCGAAGTCCCACGTACCTGTGATGTCGAGAGCGACTGGCTTATCCTGAGCAGCAGGATAGACAGCCTGAATGTAGCGGAAATAGCTGCCGTCGCCGATGACGATGTCTATGGCCTTGTCACTACCGCCATAGTTATAGGTCACTACGTTGCCCTCGGCCGTATAGTCGGTAGAACCGGCGAAGGTTGTCGTTGTGGTGACGTTATAAGATTCCATAGAGTAGGCTGTGCCCTTGGCAGCGGGCAGTGTGAACTTCGTACCAGTGTTCATCTGGCACCAGTCTTGCCATGAGCCGTTGTTAATCTTACCGCCATTGTTGGTGTCGAAGTCGAGCTTCAGGTCGATGGTCTGACCCTGAATGGTTACCTGAGTGACATAGATGCCTGTGTCATTCTGATGGTTCAGCACAGGAGCACCGTTCTTCTGCTGGAAGTCCCAGATGGCGGTGATTTCCGTCGAACGCTGATTGAAGGCAATGGCATTGTCGGTGAATACCGCCGTCAGCGTCAGGTTCTCCTTGGCAGTCACTTCCTCGCCAGGGGCGTAGGTGTTCTTGCCGTCCGTCCAGCCGGTCAACGTCTTACCCTCCGCATAGAGTGTGCGGTTCAGAGGAATGGTGAACGTCGTGCCGAGTTC
>JAEEGL013090765.1_pt1 | contig 10706 bp, 4 predicted proteins | sample 9134231 | NCBI WGS metagenome assembly JAEEGL01 (sample SAMN16246548, study PRJNA631951) | gut metagenome | biome: gut microbiome; feature: rumen; material: fiber-attached | host: Bos | place: Iran: Karaj | collected 2018-10 | reverse complement strand
TTATCCAGCAGATGCAGGAGGACACCGGTGCTACCATCACTATTGACGAGATTGACGGCGTAGGTAAGGTACAGGTCAGCGGTCCTAACAAGGAGAGCATCGACGGTGCCATCGCCAAGATCAAGGCTATCGTGGCTATCCCCGAGGTGGGTGAGATCTATGACGGTGTGGTTCGCAGCATCATGCCTTACGGCTGCTTCGTTGAGATCATGCCCGGCAAGGACGGTCTGCTGCACATCAGCGAGATTGACTGGAAGCGCCTGGAGACTGTCGAAGAGGCAGGCATCAAGGAAGGCGACCACATTCAGGTGAAGCTGCTGGAGATTGACCCGAAGACCGGTAAGTACAAGCTCTCACACCGCGTGCTCGTTGAGAAGCCCGAGGGTTATCAGGAGCGTCCCGCACGCCGTGAGCGTGGCGAGCGTCCCGATCGCGGTGAGCGCCGTCCCCGCCCTGAGCGTGGTGAGCGCCGTCCCCGTCCTGAGCGTGGCGAGCGTCCCGAGCGCGGTGAGCGTCGTGCCCGTCCTGAGTTCAACGAGGAATATCATGAGCCCACTAATGAGCCCAAGGACTTCAGTGATGCCCTCGACCACATGGACTTTTAACTTGGAGCTTTGAGCATAAAAAAACACGGCTTACTAAATTTAGTAGGCCGTGTTTTTTTGCTTCAACCCTTAACCCTTACCTCTTGTCCAGGTTTCGTGGGTGCATCGTAGATGATGCGGTCACCGTAACGCACACGTAGCTGACCGCCGATGCTGGAGCGGATGCGGGCTTCAGTCAGCTTGCCGCCTTCCCACTTGATGTCAACAAAGAATCCTCCACGGGCACGCAAGCCCTTTACCTCGCCAAGACTCCATTCACCGGGCAGGGCAGGCAACAGCTCAACGGCTCCGTCGTGGCTCTGTAGCAGCATCTCGCAGATGCCTGCCGTACAGCCGAAGTTACCGTCAATCTGGAACGGCGGATGGGCATCGAACAGATTGGGATAAGTGCCGCCATGAGCGCCCCACTCCACCGAGTCGGGTATCAGCGTCAGCATGTTCTTGATAATCCTATAGGCATGGTTGCCGTCGTGCATACGTGCCCAGAAGTTTATCTTCCATCCGAGGCTCCAGCCAGTAGCCATGTCGCCACGCTGTTTCAGGGTGGTAGCGGCAGCGGCAAAGAGTTCCGGCGTGCGGTTAGGCGAAATCTGGTCTGACGGATACAGGCCGTAGAGGTGTGATATGTGGCGGTGCTGGTCGTTGGGGTCGTCACCGTCAATCATCCATTCCTGCAACTGACCGTACTTGCCCACCTTCATGGGAGGAATGCGGTTGAGGGCTGACTGTAGGGTGTTGAGCGATGAATCATTGACGCCCAGCACCTTTGCGGCTTCCAAGGTCTGGTTCAGCACGTCACGCACTATCTGGTTGTCCATTGTCGAGCCCGCCGTCACGGTAGTACGCTTTCCCATTGGCCCGTGCTCTGGTGACACGGTGGGGACGGTGACTAGAAGAGCCTCACCCCCAACCCCTCTCCCAAGGAGAGGGGAGTTTTGTGGAACGGGTTGCAGGTAATCTATGAGGAAGTCGGCAGCGCCCTTCATAATGGGATAATACTTCTTCAGGAATTTCTTGTCGCCAGTGAAGAGGTAGTGCTGCCAGAGGTGGGTGGTGAGCCAGGCACCGCCCGTGGGGAACATGCCCCAGGTGGCACCATCCACAGGCCCTGCTATGCGCCAAAGGTCGGTGTTATGATGGGCTACCCATCCGCGACAGCCATACATCGTTGCAGCCGTCAGTCGGCCAGTATGGCTCACGTCCTCAATCATGTCAAACAGCGGATGCTGCGTCTCGGCGAGGTTGGCCACCAAGGCAGGCCAGTAGTTCATCTCGGCATTGATATTGATAGTGTATTTCGAGTCCCACGGAGCATTCAGCTTGTCATTCCATACGCCCTGCAGGTTGGCGGCCTGTCCGCCAGGCTGCGATGACGAGATAAGCAGGTAACGCCCATACTGCATCATCGTTGCCACGAGGTCCACGTCGGGTGAGATATTGAGCGTCTGGTCATCTGACAGACGGAAAGAGCTAAGCCGCTGGTCGGTTGCCGATTCCCGTTTCATGAGGTTATCGTGCTCATCACCCAACGTCAGCGAGACGCGGTTGTATTGTTCCTGGTACTTTTTCAGGTGGCGTTGCAGCAGTTGCTGATAGCTCTTGCCGTTCACGGCCGTCAACGTCCTGTTATTCTTCTTGATAGGATTGCCGCTAACGTCATGGTAGTTCACGAAGTTGGTGGCAGCAGTAATATAAAGCGTTGCTGTGGTAGCATTGACCACGCTCTGCGAACTGACGCCAGGCTCTATCTTTCCGTCAGCCTTAATCAATATGCGGCACTCAGCTTTCAGTCCGGCCTTGATGCCCTCCTGTTCCGCACCATCCACAACGGCTGCCAATTCGTTGACAGCACCCAGTCCCTCATGGGAGGAGACGGTGAAGACCTGAGCGGGTTGCTGGCTGTCGAACCCGATGTTGAACGACAAAGCCCCCTGCTTGTCGGCCTTGATATGGACGATGACCACATTGTCGGCCTGTGAGGCAAACACCGTGCGCTCGTATTTCACACCATTATATATATAAGAGGTAGTGGCAAGGGCGTTGCCGAGGCTCAGCTCGCGATGGTAGTCCGTCACGTTGGTGTGGCCGAACTTCAGCTTCATGCTGCCTAACGGCAGGAAACGCATGCCGTGCGGCCCTTTGATGAAGTGCTGGTCGATGAGCTTCTGTGCTTCTTCCTCATGACCTTCGAAGATAAGCCGGCGCACCGTTGACAGGTACTGCAGCGACTCCGTACTGTTATTGTCGTGGGGTGAACCGCTCCAGAACGTCTCCTCGTTGAGTGCTATCTCCTCGGTATCCGTGCCGCCATAGACCATTGCTCCGAGGTGGGAGTTACCTACAGGCAGCGCATCGAGCCACTTGGCTGCCGGCTCGTTGTACCACAGCTTATAGTCCTGCGCAGCTACGCTACCGCTGAATAATAAAAGAATAAAAGAATAAAAGAACTTCATCATGTTATTTTCGATTTCTTCGTTGTTATTTCTCAATGCTTAACACCGACTTGGCAACATTCGCAGTATTCGCCTGCTTCCCCAACAGGAACTTGTCAATAAAGGCAGACACTTCCGGGAACTGGCTCTCGGGCAGCTGGCAATGGCCATGACCGTCAACGATGGACCAGCCCATGCGGTCGCCTATGCCGAACTGCTCCCACACCTTCTTGGCAGCCTTGGCAGAGACCTCCATCGACGGGTCGGCCAGCCATTTGAAGTCAGGGTTACCCAACAGCAGCAGGGCACGCGGACAAACCATCGTACACAGCTCATGGTGGTCGTAAGGCAACTTATAGACATTATCGCCGCCGAAGTTGTCGCGCTGGCTCTCCATGAACCAGTGGTAGTCGGTCTTGTCAAGGTCTTCCACCTCTTCCAGCGTATGCGACACACGCCATGCTGCCGCACCGCCGCCGCCAGGCTCCTGGGCAATTGTCAGGGCGATGCGCTCGTCAAACGCCCCGCAGAACAGCGCCATCTTGCCGGCATACGAACAGCCCGTCACGCCGATGTGCTTGGTGTCAATCTTTGTTATCTCAGGACCTAACTGCTGCAAGCCGTCAATAAGCCGGCTCATGCCCCATGCCCACTCGCTGTAGGCACCGTTGGCCGTCAGTTCCGGGTAGAGCTGGTCGAACGGATGCTCGCCGCGCTCATGGTGCTTACCCCACTGCCCGTAGTCGTTCACCTGCTTCTCGTGGAACACCATCGTGGCAATGGGCTTGTCATCGAAGAGCTGTCTCGGCAGGGCTATCATGCTGGTACCAATCATCACGGCGTAAGGCGGCTTCCCCACCTTTGGATAGCGAATCTCGCTCCTGAGCTTGATGGTCTTCTCGCCTACCGTGACATAGACTATCAGCGTGTCGCCGTCCATGCGGGCACTCACCTGGCCGTCCTTCATGGCGGGCTTCGTGCCGATGCCATAGTGCTGGATCATGGCCGAAATCTCGTTGCGCCGCTTTTCCCAGTCCTTGAACTTAGTTACCCGTCCGCTACCGTCCTGCCAGGCCAGGGGGTCGGGCAGTTCCTTGATGACAGGCAGATTGCTGGCTGCCGGCATATCGGGAGCCGGAAAATGCTTGCCAGTATTCTCTTCTGTATATACTAATGGTTGTGCTGTTGCGAACAGTGTTGTTCCGCAAAAGGCAATGACTGCTGTAAGTCGTAGTAATGTTTTCATAACGGTTGTTGTCTATGATGTTTACTCATAAAAACGGAAAAAGGATGCGCGTACACGACGCGCATTCTATCCCTTATTTCTATTTATCAAGAATTAGAGAATTAGAGAATTCTTATCGATGCCATCATGCAACATGAGATAATTCTCAAATTCTCTAATTCTTGATGATAAAAAGATTACTTCTTGATAATCTTTTTCGTGGTGCCATCGCTCATGCGGACGATGTTCACACCAGGCTGCATCTCGTTGAGCTGGCGACCCTCTGCGTCGAAGACGTCTGTCACCTCAGCATCAGCATTCATGATGACACCCTCGATGCCCGTAGCACTTGCATCGGCAAAGACAATGCCAGTAGCCTGTGTTCCAGAAGCATTTACTACACATTGCTGTGCAGCATCGAAGTGGGCACCCTCAGGCTCCAGGATTTGTGTACCATCTACCAAATTCAGACTCTTAAAGTACTTCACACGATTGGTTCTGATTCTCTTTCCTGGTGTTGTCAGCTTAACAACCAAATTACTAGGATTACTTGATGATCCATCGATAGTAGTAGTGTTGATATTGACATTATCCAGAGTCAACGTCATATCACCAAAAACTGACAGGTCATAACCAATTGTCAGATTTCCGTCACCCTTAATGGTTGTGTTCTTTGTAAATAAAGTGTTCATCCAGCCTGAGGGCTGCTTGAGTTCGCAGTCGCCATAAATAGTGAAAGTCAAATTGTCAAATTTGCTTGCATTTGTAGCGATTGAGCAATAGGCATCACCCGTATCTATTGTCACATTATCCAATGAAATGTTACCATTGGTATCAGAAGTAACAGCATACGGACCACCGGCAGTGATGTACTTGCTGCCGAGACCCAAATGGTTGTGTCTGGTAAGTTCAACGTTAGCAATACAAATACCATATTTGTCAGATTCCTCAAGTCTGTAGAAGTTCACAACATTGTCGCCGTTCACGATGTTGCCGCCGTTCTGACGTACGGCCTCGTTGTCGTAATAGCAGCCGGGCGTACCATCCGAACCAGACCAGAAGTCCATGTCGGTCATTGTCAAATTACCGAATTCTTTAACGGCAGCTGTTGTAGTTCCCTGGAAGTAATAGTCAGAGTTATTGCCAACCTTCTTCAGAATCAGGTCGCTGGTAATCGATGACGTAGCATTTCCCCAGACTCCATATTTTTTACCAAAGAACTTCACCGTGTTATTGACATTAATGGTCAGCGAGGCGTTGTTATTGTATCCATACATGCTGACACCGCTGCCATTATTGGAAGTGGCAATCAACGAGCCATTGCCCTCGAAAGTCACGTCGCCAGCAAGAGAAAACACATGACCATTAGTAGTAAGTTTATTAGTACCTGTCAATGCGATAGTCGATACATTATAAGCATTATTAATATTAGTTTTAACACCAATGAAATCAGTGCCTTCGGGAGCCGTCATCTCCACACCGTCGAGCGTCAGCACCTTATTAGCCTTGTCGTAGCTGATGGTACCTTCCGTCAGACCGTCAACGGCAAATTGAGTGTCGTTCATATCAGAGAGCATCGTTCCGAGAATGGAGACGTTATACCATTCTGTGGGAACAACGATAAGAACGCCGTCGCTGCCCATAGCCAGGCCACTGGTCGTGCCAAAGCCTTTTAAGGCCTTACGCCAGCAGACGCCCTCTACCGTAAGAAGCTTTGTGTTAACAACGCAGCCGTCCAATGTGCAGTCGGCTAATCTCATGATATTACCGTGTTGTGCACCGGTAGAATAAAGCAGTGAGTTCTTGACAACCAAGTTGGCTGCATTGGCGCCTGAAATTCCATACCCGTTACATTCTACGCCTACGGTAGCATTGTCAAAGGTTAGCGTGCCGCTCGTGACATAGATGCCAGTCCAGCCGTTTTCAAGCAATAATGTGGCATTGCCTACCAAAAGGTGGCCGTCACCCTTAATGGTCATCGACTTCTCGGACACGATGGTGGCACCCGAAGCACCTTGCAAATCATTATTGCCTTCAATCTTGACGATGAGACCGTCAATCTTATTGTTCCTTATGGCACCCGAAACGTTACTCGAACTGCTTGTATTCATCTCAACACCATTAAGCGTCAGCGTTTTGGTAGAGTTACCGCTCCATGAGATGGTACCGGCCGTCTTCTCAGAAGGTGTCAGATCTCCAGACCAAGATCCCATGCGCACGATAGCAGAACCAACATATAGAGAGGCATTCGTTTCAACAGTATAAAGCTCGTCAGTACTGCTGCTGCTTTCGCAGACAGCATTGGCAGAGGAATTGAAGGCACCCGTCGTCAAGTAGGCGTCACCTGCGTCGAAACTGGCAGAACTAAAGCCATGAACGGCGCCAGCGTAAGGGGTACTGCTAGTACACTTTGCAGTCATGACACAGCAAGACAAACTCAAGGTTTCATTTCCGTCGCCAAAAAGGCAATAGTTTTTACCCGTTGCTGTCAGCCACAAATTATAGAGACGTAGAGTGCTACCTTCCTTTACCCAAATGGCTGCTCCAGTGGGACTGGTTGATTCCACATTTAAAGTGCCGCAAATACCAAATACACCGTTAATTTCTGTAACAGCCTTAAGATAAATTGCATCGGTGTTGGCCTTGACTGTACAAGATCCGACAATCTTAATCTTCAGATTTGTAATACCTTCATTTCTGATAGCATAGTTGGAACCGCCGTCCAGCGTACAGTTCGTCAGCGTCAGCGTAGTGCTGGAGGCATCATACTTGACACCCGTCGCAATGCTGCCGGCGTTAGATGAAGTAACCCGAGTACCACAGACATACAAATCATAGTCCGTTGCGTAGGTTGTCATCACTCCTAACATGAGGAGGAATAAGCTAGTAAATACTTTTTTCATAATTAATAGGTTTTATTTATTAAACAATATTATATATATTTGGTCTTTTGAATATCTCTTTGAGTAAGTATCACGCTGCAAAGATACGAACTTTATTTGAAAAACAGTTAACATTTTCGAGCAAAAATTTGACATTTTCGAGCAAACGCGTTAAAAAATGCTAATACCTAAGCACTTTTGAGAGATTCTAGAGGCGGGGAAGGTGGGTGAGGTAAAAAATCAGCGCCCGCAGCCAAGTAGAGGAGCGGGCGCAGAAAAGATTAATACGTGCGATAAATATTCATTCACTTCTTGATGACCTTGAGCTGAAGCTCGAGCTCATCCTCGTTTGGAAGAACTCGAGCAAGCTCAGTTTTTCACTCACTTCTTGATGACCTTGCGTGTGGTGCCATCGCTCATGCGGAGGATGTTTACACCAGGCTGCATCTCATTGAGCTGGCGACCCTCTGCATCGAAGATACCAGTAACCTCAGCATCAGCATTCATGATAACGCCCTCAATACCCGTAGCACTTGCATCACCGAAGACAACGCCAGTGGCGGTTGAACCAGTAGCCGTTACCACCATTGTATAGTCATCGCTCAGTTTAGCTCCCACTGGTTCGATGATCTTGGTGCCGTTTAGCAAGGAAATCTTGTTCCAAAGTTTCACATTGTTGCCTGCCTTGATTCTCTTTCCGGCTGTAGTCAGCTTCACATTCAGAGTGGGAGTTTTATCAGAAGTACCATATATGTCTTCCTCAACATCAATATCAACATCATCCAATGTCACCGTAGGACTGCCAGTTGCGTGGATGTCGCCATAATAACCAGTAAGTTTCAGAGAACCACTGCCCTTAATGGTTGTATTCTTCTCAATTCCGATGGCATTGTGACCACCGGTGGAATTGATAACATTTGTACCCTTAACGTCAATTGTCAGATTATCAACACCCGTATTATGAATACCATAAACACCGATATTTTCCTTGTCAATCGTTGCGCCGTTCAGCGTCAGTTTCTTATTGGTAGGATCATACGATACGGCCGTCGGACCGCCTGCTTTGATATACTGGCTGCCGATACCATTTCGGTTAATCTGATTCAGTTGCGTACCGGCAATCGTGATGCCATACTTCTGAGATTCTGTGATATTGGAGAATCCTACGATATTACTACCCAGTACCTTTTCACCGCCGTTCTGAGCTACGAAATGATTTTCTTCATCAAAATAGCAACCTGGGGTACCATAATCGGTGAAGGAATAGTAGTCAATAAGGCCGTCGGGGAACTCAATTTTGGTAATGGAATATACTGCGCCACTGTTAGTACCTCTGAACATATACCTGGAATTGCTCCCGGCTTTCTTCATAATCAGCTTGCTGGTGCTACTGGTTGTATTGTTACCCCATATTCCGTACTTCGCACCATAAAACTCCAACTTGCTATTAGTGTTAAGCGTCAGCGTACAGTTATTGTTGTAGGTAAACATGCTAACTCCGCTTTCCGCCGTGGAAGTAGCTACCAGAGGTGCACTTCCTTCGATGAGTACGTCACCAGAGAGAGCAAGTGCCTCGCTTGATGTTGTAATCTTGTTGTTGGAACCCGAAAGCGTGATTTTCTCCACAGCACGATTATTTGTCTTGATTCCCGCTGAATTATTATCCTCGGGAGCAGTCAAGTAGCAGTCTTCCATCTTCAGCTCTTTGCTAGAGGGATAGTATTCCACATGGCCTGTATATCCGAAAATACCGAACTTCGTAGGATTCACATTGGTAATCTGATGGCCAAGCACCCAAACATCATACTTTGTCGTGGGAACCTCTATCTCTACTGTCTGGCTTAATGTACCAGAACCTGTGGCAAACTTTTTAATATCAGGATGGAAACAGCTGTAATTTGTCTTTACATCAGCGTCAATCAGCGTACAGCTGGAGAAGTTATCAATAGCACTGGTATTAGCTGTCGGGGTTACTGCCTTGACCTTGGAATGATTGATTACCAAAGAAGCGTTGGTTGAACCTTGAATACCATAGTAACCAGCAGTTGGACATTGGGCAGTAAGAGTTATATCCTTAATCGTCATAGCAGCTCCTTCATAACATCTCAATGAAGAGTAATCCATGGTCAAGTTCAGTATGTTGTTGCTATAAGTGGTGGAGTAACCCTCAATGCTGAACGTCGCGTCAGAATGAATACCATAACGGTATGTACCAGACAAGTCATTGGTACCTTTGACTACAATCTTCAGATTCTTGGAACCGACATTCCTAGTATTATAAACAGCAAAACGAGTAATACCATTGAATTCATTCCATGCTTTTCCGAGACCACCCTTTACCCCGTCAAGCGTCAAGGTATTAGTAGTTTCATTGTATGTAATTGTTCCTGCAGTCTTTCCGGTCGGGTTAAGTGTTTGGTCAAAATCCCATCCTAATGGTACGATACAGCCACCGACAACCAGCGGAGCATCGGTTGTGACATATGACATCGGGTTGCCGCTGTCATTGACCACAGCACCTTTAGTACTGTTCCAAGTACCAGATACCAATTTGGCATCCTGCCAGAACTTTGCCTCCTTAAAGTCACAAATAGCACCAAAGGAACTGCTTCCGCAATCTGCACGAAGGAAAGATTCCATAATCTCAAAAGAGGTATCAGACTTGTCACCCGTAATAGCCCATTTCTTACCTACTGCTTTCAAGAACAAGTCTTTAATCAATAATTTAGATGATCCGCTAACATAAATAGCACCATTGCCGTCTGTAGCAGATTCGACAAGAACGTTGGCACAAGTATAACGCACACCGTCAAGAGTCAGGTTTTTTGTACTTCTAATAGTGAAGTAATTACCCGTACAAGTAAGACTATTAGTACCAACAAACTTAATTGTCAGCGATGTTAAGCTTGAAGTGCCCGTGAAGTAAACAATACTATTGGTATTGCTGATTGTCACATTTGTGAACGTCAGCGTCGAGCCGTCCCAGTTAATGGTACCACTGCTCTGACCAGCACTTACATTACCTGTAGAGGTAACATTTACACCTGCAACCGTTAGACCGTAGTCTGTTGCGTAAGTTGTCATCACTCCTAACATGAGGAGGAAAAGACTGGTAAATACTTTCTTCATAATTGTAAAGTTTTAAGTTATACACATTATTATATATATTGTCTCTTGATTATCATTTTGAGTATGTTTCTCGCTGCAAAGATACGAACTTTTTTTGGAATAACAATTGACATTTTCGAGCAAAAATTTGACATTTTCGAGCAGGTGCGTTAAAAAATGCTAATACCGAAGCATTTTTGAGATATTCTAGAGGCGGGGAAGGTGGGTGAGGTCAAAAATTCAGCGCCCGCAGCCAAGTAGAGGAGCGGGCGCTAAAAAGAATAGAATGTTCGATAAAAACTAAGGGAAGAATCCCTTATTTTGTAAGCTCAAAGCCTACACGAGCGCCGTCGGCACTCTTGGCAAGCTTGCTGACTGCTTGAACAGCAGTCGTGTTACTGACCTTGGTGGGGCCTTACGGCTGGCGGAGGTTCCACTTCGAGTTGTCGCTCTT
>JAEEGL012230693.1_pt1 | contig 10706 bp, 3 predicted proteins | sample 9134231 | NCBI WGS metagenome assembly JAEEGL01 (sample SAMN16246548, study PRJNA631951) | gut metagenome | biome: gut microbiome; feature: rumen; material: fiber-attached | host: Bos | place: Iran: Karaj | collected 2018-10 | reverse complement strand
CATCCAAGCCATTCACGTTTCCGTCACGGTTGATATCGTGGCCTGAGGATGCTCCATAGTAATAGAGTACAACATTGTCCCATGCCACCCAGTTGGCAGTGGTGTTACTGATGTAAAGTCCCAATGTGGTGTCTCCTTGCGTCATAGACACCTTGCCGGTAGTGAAGAGTTCAGGCACACCATCAGCCGTGTGGCAATCGACAGAAGCTGAACCCAGTTTCATGCTGACACCACTGACCACAATAGAAGCATCGCCTTGCTGCGTGGCATTAACGGCGGCTATGAGGCTGTAGACTCCGTCACGGAGACTGACACTCTGTGTGGCACTGCGGTCAGAGAGGTGTTGGTTGCGATCAATCCAACATTCCATGAAGACGGGATCGAAGTGGTCATAGTTGCCATCATGCGCCCACAAGTCTCCATTCAAGGTCCATCCTGCAACGCCATCTTCCATACGTGGATTCGTAAGGGGTACTCTGATAGGATTATCTGCTGAGGCATTGGCATAATAACTGTCCTCATCACCTGCCCACAGAAGGAAGAGATTGTCCATGGCCACCCAGTTGGCATTGGTGCCATCGATATTTATTCCGAAAGTGAGCGTTCCGTCTGTCACCTCTACGCACAGGGAGTAAAGTTCTGGCTGTCCATCACCCGTGCTCAGACTGATGCTTTGGTCGCCAGCCCAGAAGGTGACACCAAAGATATCTGCAAAATTGTTGGCAGTGTTTTGATTGCTGGAAATGAAGGATCCTCCGATGTAATAAGTTCCATTGCGCAGTTCACTAATGGTCTGCTGTACAGAACCATTGGAAAGGAAACCATCCGAACTTACCCATGTTTCGATGAAAGGTGCCGTGAGAGAGGAACCATCCACACCTGTGTAAGAGCCCCATGTACCAATCTTGAAGCCGTTGTTGGTGTAGTGACCAAGCGATGCTGTGCTAAGCCATGGTGCCATAGCATTTGTCACATCAAAGGCGGTCTGTCCGTCAGCAGGATTCTGGTTTATGTCATCTGGATCATCTGGGTCGGGGGTATCACCGCTACCATCAGGATAAGTATTGTTATTGGCTTGTCCAAAGACGTTGGTCTGATGGAACTTAACGCGATAGGGCCATTGTTCCACCTCGCTCTCTTCACTCCAACTGAGCCAGTCGCGCGTCCAATAGGAAGTGGGAGCACCGCTGACAACTAACCAAAGGTATTGCACATTGGCTGGACAATCGAAGGAAACAGTCTTCTTTGGACTGGCATAACTGGCCGAGGTCACATCGCCATAGACGCGGGTTCCGTCCTTCTTCAAGGCAACGAAGCCCACACGCCAACCAGCATAGTTCGTTTTGTAGGCATTGTATCCGTCGGCACCTGCCTCGCCTTCAAACTCCACATAGACTGTCTTGGCTGTGGATGGAACATTGAGGCGGATGGCATTGTTTCCATAGTTCTCGATGCAGTTAGCCTGTGTGGGCCAATAATAGTTCTCGCTGTCCTTGGTGAGTGCTGTCTGGTTGCGGAAGCCAATGCGCGATGCACCATAGGAACGAATGGGGTCCATGTCGAAAGTGGTCATGCGAGCACCATATTCCCACATTTCATCGCCTAATTTAGCATATTTCTGTGCCGTGGTGCCAGTCATTGTCAGTCGCATATATGCCTGCAACGGGTCTTCGGGACTCTTCGACTCATTCCACAAACGACCGAGGAACTTCATGTCGCCTTGCTTGTGGCACATGTAGTCCTGAATGAAATAGTTGTTGTAACGAAGGTCAACGCAGAGGGGATGACGATGGAGGCCATTGATGGTGCCACCGAACCAGTCGTTTCCTTGGTTTGAATCCCATACAAACTGCATCGTGGGATAGAACTTGTAGGCCTGCCATTGGGCGCACATTTCCCAGAACACGTTCAGTGTGGAGTTGCCCCAGTTATACATCCAACCATTCCAGTCATTGTTATCACAGTGGGTCTGGTATTGGAAACAGTGGCCAATCTCGTGTGCCACAGTCTGACCAGAGCGTGAGGTGTGTGCTCCGTTGGAGAGAGTGAGCAGTCCAATTTGGTTGTCTATACCACTACCACTGGCTTCCCAGTCGGTGGAGTATTTGAGGCGGATAATCATCTTATAGGTATCGGTCTTGGAAACACCCTGATTGATGGTGATGTAGCCAAGCTCGTTGGCATAGAACTCAAAGAGTTGGTCTGCCTTCTCAAGGATGCCAGGAACGGCAGCAGGCACGGTTGTTCCATAGCCCTTCTCCCAGAACAATATCCAGTGTTTCGACTGAATGGAGCGTTCGTAGCTCCAGTAGCTGTCGGGATTCTGCAGTTCTGCATCCGAACCACAGGCATTGCCACTGCAGTAGATTTGCTTATCCACCGCCGAAATGCGCGTGTTGAGCGTCGTGACTGCAGATTGCAGTTGGGCAGTGGTCAGCGCATAGTTAGTGGATTGTGTTGTGGCGGTATTAATGGCCGACTGCAGTTGATTCCATGCCGTCGTCTTGCTCGATTCGCCCTGCCACCATCCAAGCACCTTCTGGGCATATTCGAGGCGGGCGAGCAGAGTATCATAGAGTGCACGAGATGCCTTTGCCTGTTCCAGGGCACTGGTCAATGTGGCCAAAGCCGACGACATGGCCGACTGACTATTACCATTGAGGGCGTTCTGTGCCGTGGTCATAGCACTTTGTAGCGTGCTTGCCACAGAGTTTTGTATACCTTGGTCAAGCAGCTCCTGAGCCTGGCTGAGCAAGTTCTGCAGTTCCGTACGATAACTGTCAGTGCTCAGTCCACCTATGTATTCTAATCGGAAATTATCGACGCAGAGATAGTTTCCGGTGGCAGATTCGCCCACAAGTCCGATTTCGATGGGGGTGCCTGCATCTATCACGGAGAAGGAAAGCGAATAGGTGTTCATGCTGGTAACGGTCTGACGGGCAGATCCAGCAAAGAGATAGACACCCGTTTGGGCAGCTCCACTATTGGTAGTGCTGTTGCTGCCCGTCTGCTGGATGTGGAGTGCTGCCACAGAGAGACGATAGTTGCCTTCCGGCAAATTGGACAGAGTTTGACTAACCCCCAGGTTACCCAATTGCTGCCCGATGCCGACCCAAGACTCAAGATAGTTTGTTCCAGCCTTGAGGGAGAAGACATTATTCGTCTGTCGCCACATGCCCTGCACGGTCCAACCCGTGGAGGCATCTTGTTCGAAGGATGGATTCACGATGTAGGAGGTATAGTCTACAGGATTACTTTCCGAGGCATTTTGCTTCAAATAGGTGTCAAGGGCCTCGCTAAGCACATAGTTGGCTTCCAACACCTGGGGCATTGTAGCAGAGGAGTTGTTGTAAACAGTGCGTGCCTGGTTGATGGCCGTCTGCAAGGCAGCAGCACCAGTGCCAGTGCCTGTTCCATAAGCATTAGTGGCTTGGGTGATTGTGGCTGAAAGAGCAGACTTGTCCACAGTCATGTTCTGTCCGAGCAACTGCACATAGTCAATAACCAGATTGGCCGAATTGACCGAACCTCCACCCGCTGCTTTGTAGCCTATCTGCACTTTGCCGGTCGTAGTTGCCGTAAGGGTAAAGGTGATTTGATCCAATGTCCACGTCTTGGCGGGATAACTGGTGACAGTTGAAGTCACGGAAGTGCCACTATTGGGAATCCATGCCAATTGCGAAGTACCACCAGTCACTGTCTTTCCGTTGTAGGTAGGCACCTTGATGGTATATGTTCCAGCTGGCAGTGTCACAGTCTGGTAGTATAGAAAGTTCACCTCCCATCCTGTTGAAAGTGCCAATCCTCCTCCTGCTTCGCCGTCGTAACCAGTGGCGGGCACAGTGCCATTGTTGAAAGTACCAGAAAATCCAAACTCGTAGATGCCCGAAATGGTATAGTCAGCGGTAAAGTCACGGGTCCATCCGTCAATAGGCAAAATTTCTTGTGCCACGGTTGTATTATCACCTGACGTATAGTTGAAGCCGGTATCAAAACCGTAGTTTGAAAGATAGTACTTGGTCACATCGGTCTGTCCAAAGACATTAAGCACCGCAAGAACAAATAGCAGAAAGATGATTTTGTTTTTCATGTTTTATTAATATACATTATCTATTTATAATCTTTGCGCCGCAAATTTATAAAAAATCTTTGGTAATGAGGCATATTCTATCTTTTTATTGTATATTTGTGGAAAATAAAGCGACATATGAAAAAAATAGTATCTGTTTTTTTTATGGCTGTAGCCTTCAGTTCTTTGCATTTACAGGCACAGTCATCATGGACTGCCGACAATGGTAACGGCACATTCACAAACCCACTGTTCTACGATGAGTTTTCCGACCCCGACATCCTGCGCGTAGGCGATGATTACTATCTGGCTGGCACCACCATGCACGCGGTGCCCGGACTGGTTATCCTGCACTCCAAGGACTTGGTGAATTGGGAAAATGTGGCTTATTGTTTCGACCGCTTCGACTTTCCCGAGGACCGCTTCGCACTACGCAACCATCAGGAAATCTATGGTCAAGGCATTTGGGCCCCCTGCATTCGCTATGCCAACGGACAGTTCTATGTATTCTCTAATATCAATGGCAAAGGTCTGCAATGCTATACGGCCAAAGACATCAAGGGGCCTTGGGAGCACCACAACATGAAGGGCAACATCTACGACTTAGGGGTGTTGTTCGATGATGATGGTAAAATATATGCCATTCATGGATATGGCACGGTGAAATGTACCGAATTGAAACCCGACATGAGCGGTCCAATTGAGGACACGGAACGCGTCATCATTCCCGAAGGAAACGGGGTGGGTGAAGGGCATCACATGTACAAAATTGATGGTATGTACTATCTTATCTCCACAGACTATATGCCCAATGGACGCACACTCTGCTCACGCTCGAAAAGTATCTGGGGACCTTATGAAACACGTGTAATCACAGCCGATGAGACCTATGGTTATCACGCCGCCTCGCTGACACAAGTGCCACGCGGGGAGAAGTATCGCATAGGACAGGACGGCACAAAATTCCAACTGGGTGGAATCGATAAGGATGCAACGGCATGTACAAATGCACATCAAGGGGGCATCGTGCAGTATAAGAATGGATCGTGGTGGGCACTACTCATGCAAGACTTCCACAGCATTGGGCGCACGGTATGCCTCATGCCCATAACTTGGGAAGATGGTTGGCCTATGATAGGTTTGAAGGGAAATCTGGGTCGTGCCCCACGCACTTGGTTCAAACCTGGAACGGCAGAAGGTTATTATGGTCTTGAGGGACCTCAACCCATGCGAGCCCCCTACGATCGTTGCGAAACCTTCGATGGCAAGCAACTTGGGCGCGTGTGGCAATGGAACCACAACCCAGAAGAGAAGATGTGGAGTCTGAAAGCTGGAAAACTACGCTTACAGTCCATGCCTGCCGAACAACTGATGTGGGCTCGCAACACGCTCACACAAAGAATCATCGGACCTAATTCTATCACCACAGTAGAACTGTCAATCAAGGGTCTGAAAGCTGGTGATGTCGCAGGATTGGGCAATATCAACGTGCCATGCTCATGGATAGGCGTAGTGAATAACGGAGAACAACTCATCCTCCGCAGCTTTGAACAACTGACCAACGACACTGTGGATGTGGAGCTACCCATTATTACAAAAAAATCCGATTTCACCGGTAAAATATGGCTACGAAGCATAGGTGAATATGATAAGAACCAAGCTCAATATGCCTATAGTTTGGACGGAAAGGAATTCCACACACTGGGACGAATGATGCCGCTTTCATATCAACTCATCACCTTCCAGGGTTCGCGCCACGCACTCTTTGCCTTCAACATCACTGGCAAGAATGGAGGATTCGCAGAGTTTGACAACTTCATGGTTGAGGAGCCTGCTGCCGACCGTTCAAAGAACATCCCATACGGACAGACTGTGCGCATCATTAACCTGGCAACAAATCGCCCCGTTGTAGCCAACAGGCATGGTTTACTGTACGACACACACGGAGGTGACAAGAGTCCGCAAACACAGTTCCGCATCATTGACCGTGGTATGGGGAAGGTGGCTTTACAGTGTGCCGATGGACGATATGTAAAGGTATATGGTGACGGACTTCCCGGTGATGTGCGCTTTACCAACGAGGAGAAAGAGGCAGAGGTCTTTCTCTGGCAAGACTATCTCAACCATGAGTTCATGCTCTTCTCACTGAAGAACCACCGTTATTTGGGCAAAAGCCCCACCACAGGAAGCCCATATTCTATGGACATTACGGGTCCCGACCCTGCACGCCGCAATGGTTCCGTGTTACGTTGGGAGGAAATCAAGAATTAAATTGATGCAAATATGAAGAAAGTAGCATTACTGGTTGTCGCCATGCTGCTGCCTATGCTAGTGGCAGCACGCATGCCACGGAAACGACCTGCTGGTTTGAAGGATGCCTATCGGAAACATTTCATGATGGGGGTGGCCGTAAACCAAAGGAACATCACGGATTCTGCACAAATCAACCTTATTTGCCACAATTTTAATAGTATCACCGCCGAAAACGACATGAAGCCTCAACCCACGGAACCACGCGAGGGACAGTTCAACTGGGAACGTGCTGACCGCGTGGCTAACTTCTGTCGGAAGAACAACATTCCCCTTCGTGGTCACTGCCTGGTGTGGCACAACCAGATTGGCAACTGGATGTTCACCGACTCAGCCGGGAATGAGGTGTCAAAGGAGGTATTACTGAATCGCATCCGAAAGCACATCCACGCCATAGTCAGCCGATACAAGGACATTGTTTATTGCTGGGACGTAGTGAATGAGGCCATCACGGACGACCGACGGGCAGAGAATCACTTCCGCCAATCGCGATTGTATAAGATATGTGGTGATGATTTCATCCGCGTAGCCTTTCAGGCAGCACGCGAGGCAGACCCGAAAGCCTTGCTCTTCTATAACGACTACAACGAATGTGACTCCATGAAGAGCCTACGCATCTACGAAATGGTGAAAGGCATGAAGAAAGATGGTGTGCCCATCGACGGCATAGGAATGCAAGGACACTATAATATCTATAGTCCGAAAGCCGAAGAGGTGGAGCGTGCCATCAAACTGTACGAGAGCATCGTTGACCATATTCATGTTACGGAACTGGACGTGCGCGTCAATCGAGAGATGGGTGGGAACCTGCAGTTCAGCAAGGAGGGAGCCGAAATCAGCGATGAAATCAGGGAATTTCAGGAACAGCAGTATGAAACTTTGTTCAACATTTTCCGCCAGCATGCCGATGTCATCGACTGCGTTACTTTCTGGAATCTTTCCGACTGCGATTCGTGGCTTGGCGCCAAGAACTACCCTCTCCTCTTCGATGTCAACTACCAACCAAAGCCAGTGTATGAGAAGGTACTGAGGTTATGAGGTTGTGAGGTTGTAAGTTATGAGGTTATGAGTTCCGAGTTAAACTTTTAAACCCTTGAACTTTTACGAATAGGAACAGAGCACTAATGGAAGATGTCATACCGTCGCCGATATTGCGACGATATGAATTGTACCTGAAAATGGAAAAAGGATTTTCGGGCAATACATTGGATGCATATCTGCGCGACCTACGAAAACTGACCGACTATCTGCGCAAGGAAAGCATCGACTTTCGCCAGCCCACCGTAGAACAGCTCGACCTCTTTGCAGGCAGTCTGTTGGACAAAGGCATAAGTGGCAAATCCGTTGCTCGCATACTGGCTGGTGTGCGCTCATTCTATCGATTTTTGCTGTTGGAAAAGGAAATCGAAAACGACCCGACAGAACTTTTGGCTTCCCCCAACCGAGGCGAACATCTACCTGAAGTGCTGAGCATAGAAGAGATCGACAACATAGAACGTGCCATTGACCTAAGCCGTGAAGAAGGGGTGCGCGACCATGCAATCATTGAAATGCTCTACAGTTGTGGATTGCGCGTGTCGGAGCTGTGCAATCTCAAATTCTCCGACCTTTTCCTTGAAGACGAATATATCCATGTTCGGGGCAAGGGCAACAAAGACCGCCTCATCCCCATTTCACAGTCTGCGATCAATGAACTGCGCAACTGGTTTGTTGTGCGACAGGGAGTGGAAGTGAAACCTGGCGAAGAGGACTATGTTTTTGTTTCTGTGGCACGCGGACGCCATCTCAGTCGCATCACAGTGTTCCACAACATCAAGGAGTACGCCCAACGTGCAGGCATAGAAAAGGAAATATCACCCCACACCTTCCGACATTCCTTTGCCACACACATGCTGGAACGCGGTGCCAACCTACGTGGCGTACAAGCCATGCTGGGTCACGAAAGTATCTCTACTACGGAGATTTACCTTCATCTCGACCGCCAACATCTGCGCGAAGAGATTCTCACCTGCCATCCTCGCAACAAGAAAAATACCCACTTTTAATTATTGTCCATGTACGAAGAATGTCGTAACTTTGCGCCAGAAATACATTATTATTTCTGTTTTATAAATAAGGTATGACACTCAACGAACTTGTAATAGGACAGACTGCACACATTGTAAAAGTGGGTGGCGAAGGTGCTTTGCGCCAACATTTCCTCGACATGGGACTCATCCCAGGAGCAGAAGTCACTTTAGTAAAATATGCCCCCATGGGCGATCCCATGGAGTTGCGCATCCACGGCTATGAACTAACCCTCCGCGTGGCAGAAGCCAAGGAGATAGAGATTGCCCCGCTAAATTCCACCATGGAGGGGGACTCTGCGACAGAAGACATTCCTCTCAACTATAAAGAGCCAGAAGGATGGGGAAAGAAATCACTCCCCCCAATGGGGGAGCCGGAGGGGGCTCACCCCGGACTTGGTGAAGGTGGACGATACCACGATGAATCACCCGAAGCTCATGCCAAACCCTTACCTGCCAACTATCGTATTTCATTTGCATTGGCAGGCAACCAAAACTGTGGCAAGACAACACTATTCAATCAACTTACAGGTGCCAACCAACATGTGGGTAATTTCCCTGGTGTGACCGTTGAACACAAGTTCGGCACCATCAAGGGACACCCCGAGGCACAGGTCATCGACCTTCCAGGCATATATAGCCTATCACCCTATACAAGCGAGGAGGTGGTAAGCCGACAATACATCATCAATCGTCGTCCCACAGCCATCATCAACATTGCCGATGCAACGAATATCGAGCGTAATCTTTACCTGACACTGCAACTCATGGAACTGAATGTGCCCATGGTGCTTGCCGTAAACTTTATGGACGAACTGAAAGGCAACGGCGGTACGATTCGCGTCAACGAGATGGAGCATCTGCTGGGCATTCCCGTAGTGCCTATCTCTGCCATGAAGAATGAGGGTGTGGATGAATTGGTGGAACATGCCTTACATATTGCACGTTATCAGGAACGCCCACAACGACAAGACTTCTGTCATCCCGAGGACCACGGAGGTGCTGTGCATCGTTGCCTCCACGCTATCATGCACTTGACAGAGGACCACTGTCAGCAAGCAGGCATTCCCGCACGATTTGCTGCATGCAAACTGGTGGAGGGCGACGAACGTGTGTTGGAGGCGCTGAAACTCTCGCAAAACGAACGCGAAACATTGGAGCATATCATCCAGCAAATGGAAGAGGAACGCGGACTCGACCGTCAGGCAGCCATCGCGGATATGCGCTTTGCATTCATCAAGAATGTAACGTCGCGCGCTGTGGTCAAACCACGGGAGAGTCGTGAGCACCGACGCAGCCAGCGCATCGATCGCGTACTTACGGGGCGCTGGACGGCATTGCCCTCTTTTGCTCTCATCATCGGACTTGTATTCTATCTCACCTTCAGCTCCGTGGGTGTGTGGCTGCAAGACATCTTCCAGGCAGGCATCGACTGGTTCACAGACATCAGCGACCAGGCACTTACGCGCTGGGACATCGCTCCTGCCGTCCATTCACTCATCATCGATGGCGTTTATAATGGCGTAGGCACAGTACTTGTCTTCCTGCCACTCATCGTATGCCTGTTCTTCTTCCTAAGCATGTTGGAGGACACGGGCTACATGGCACGCATCGCCTTTGTCACGGACAAGCTTCTGCGTCGCCTCGGACTTTCCGGTCGCAGCATTGTGCCCCTGCTCATAGGTTTTGGATGTTCCGTTCCCAGCGTGATGGCAAGCCGCACCCTGCCCAGTGAACGCGACCGTCGCATGACCATCCTGCTCACGCCCTTCATGTCTTGCACGGCCAAAATTCCCATCTATGCATTCTTTGCTGCTGCCTTCTTCCCCGACAAGGCTGGACTCGTAATGGCATCGCTTTACATCATTGGCATCGTGGTGGGCATTGTGGTGGCATTGGTGCTCAAACGTACCATTTTCCGCGGTGAACCCGTACCTTTTGTAATGGAACTACCCAACTACCGACTGCCTATGGCAAAGAATGTGCTCCGCCTTTTGTGGGACAAGGCAAAGGATTTTCTCCAACGAGCCTTCACGGTCATTTTCCTCGCCAGCATCGTCGTTTGGTTCCTTCAGACTTTCGACTTCCATCTTCAGATGGTAAGTGATGCACACGATAGCATGTTGGCACAGGTGGCAGGCATCGTAGCTCCCGTGTTCCAGCCCCTCGGTCTGGGCGATTGGCGCATCGTCACCGCCCTCGTCAGTGGTTTCATGGCTAAAGAAACCGTAGTCAGTACACTGGGTGCCCTCTTTGGCGAT
>JAEEGL012079271.1_pt1 | contig 10706 bp, 9 predicted proteins | sample 9134231 | NCBI WGS metagenome assembly JAEEGL01 (sample SAMN16246548, study PRJNA631951) | gut metagenome | biome: gut microbiome; feature: rumen; material: fiber-attached | host: Bos | place: Iran: Karaj | collected 2018-10 | reverse complement strand
TTTTCGGTGCAACGGTCGAATAGTTGAGTGCATAGAGCACGCCTGCGCTTCCTGCGATGGCCGCGCTGGTAACAAAGGCGATGAGCCTGTACTTCGTCACATTGAGTCCCGAAGCTTCGGCTGCTATCCTGTTATCCCTTATGGCCTTGATCGCGCGTCCCGTGCGGCTTTCAACCAGATTCTGTATGATCACCAGGACTATAAGCAGGAGTATAATCCCTGCGATAAAGCCCGAGAGTTTCTTGATCTGTGTAGCTCCCATGGGTCCGTTTAGTATCATCTTTCCCGAAGGCTCCATGCCCATGGAATTAGCATCCATGATCGAAATATGCAGTCCCTTAGAATCAAGTCCCACATACATGCAGTTCATAACATTCTTGATGATCTCCCCGAATGCAAGTGTGACTATCGCAAGATAATCGCCGCCGAGCCTGAGCACCGGTATGCCTATCACTATACCGGCCACGGCTGCCATCAGCGCGCCGGCAAGTATGGATATGATAAGGAGCAGCGGCTTGCTTGTGATGCTTCCCTGCAGCGCGGAAGAAATGATGACGCCGGTAAATGCTCCGACTGACATGAAGCCCGCATGACCGAGACTTAACTCACCCGAGATACCTACCACGAGATTGAGCGCCAGAGCCATGATCACATAACTTATGATAGGGATCAGCTGACCCTTGAAGCTGTTGGACATGAGTCCCGCAGACATCATTATCTGTACTGCTATAAAGAATACTATGACCAGTCCGTAATTCAGGAAGGCGGTCTTTGCAGTTTTATCAAGCTTCTTCATCCCGCTTCCCTCCTTATACTTTCTCATTGACCTTGCGGCCCAGCAGTCCGGAAGGTTTGACTATCAGGACTATTATCAGTACCGCAAAAACTATCGCATCAGACAACTGTGTTGAGATATAAGCCTTTGCAAATATCTCTATGACACCGAGGAGTATGCCTCCCAGCATTGCTCCGGGTATGGAACCTATGCCACCGAATACCGCAGCCGTGAAGGCCTTGATACCGGGCATCGAGCCGGTTGTCGGCATCAGTGTCGGATAAGCCGTACACAGCAGCACGCCTGCTATCGCAGCAAGGCCCGAACCTATTGCGAAAGTAAGTGAGATGGTACGGTCTACGTTTATTCCCATCAGTGTAGCTGCGCCCTTATCCTCGGATACGGCGCGCATGGCTTTGCCCATCTTGGTCTTGCCCGTAAAGAGCGTGAGCACCAGCATGATCACTATGTTGGCAAAGACCGTGACCAGCGTCACCGGCGCGATCTGTACGCTGCCCAGCTTTATAGCGCCCACATTTGCAAATATGTTGGGGAATACCTTTGTATTTGAAGTCCAGAGAAGCAGCGCCGCATTCTGAAGGAAATACGAAACGCCGATGGCGGTGATCAGCACCGCGAGGCTTGTGGCATTGCGAAGAGGCTTATACGCCAGCTTTTCTATCCCTATTCCGAGTACCGTACAAACTACTATTGACAAAAGCAAAGCCGGCAAGGCCGGCATCCCAAAAGATGAAATAGAATAAAAAGCTATATAAGCGCCCACCATTATAACGTCACCGTGGGCGAAATTAAGCATCTTTGCGATACCATAAACCATGGTATAACCGAGGGCTATTATAGCATAGATACTGCCTAAACTTATTCCGTTGATCAGATTGCCTAACATTGATAAGTCCTTTCGCGGTTTGATCTTACTTAATAATCCGGCAGGGTTTTGCCCCTGCCGGAAATAAATATCAAAGTCCTACGTAAACACCGTTCTTTATTACCATACCCTTAGGAGCCTTGTTTACTTCGCCTTCCTTGGTCCAAACCATACCTGCGCCGGTAACACCGTCGGTAGAGAATGAAGCGTCGGTAAATACTCCTATAAGTATCTCACAGATCTGCTCAGCGCTCAGCTTGCTTACATCAAGTCCGCCGTTAGCCTCTGCATATTTGGTAAGTGCATTGTAGATAGCGTAAGGGCAGTCATAACCGTCTGCTGCGAACTGGTTGGGTGTCTCGCCGTAATTTGCATTATACTTTGAAACAAAGTTCACTGTCTTTGTATCGGTAGCATCTGCCGAGAAAGGTGTGAGCAGGATAACGCCCTCTGCAAGCGCGGGATCAAAACCTTCCATTGTAAGGATACCATCCATACCGTCCACACCGAAGAACTTAGGTGCATAGCCTGATGCAGAGCACTGCTGAAGTATCAGTGATGCAGGCTGATAATACATAGGCAGGAACAGCAGGTCTGCTCCGTTGTTCTGGGCATCAGCGATCTGAACCGAGAAATCGTTTGCAGTATCATCGGTAAAGGTCGTGGTGGATACTATCTCAAGTCCCAGCTCCTTAGCCTTACTGTCAAAGGTCTGATAGATACCGGTTGAATAAGCATCCGAGTTGTTGTAGATAACAGCAACCTTTGTAGCCATGTTGTTATCCTTTATATACTGTGCGGATGCAGAACCCTGGTTAGGATCCGTGAAGCAGATCTGGAACACGTTATCCTTACCTGTTACTACATCGGGTGATGATGCTGAAGGTGTAAGCATGAACACACGGTCATTGTTTGCTTCAGCGCTGACTGCTATACAGGGTGTAGTGGTAACGGTACCTGCTATTACCTGTACGCCCCAGTCCTTAAGCTTATTGTAAGCATTAACGGACTTCTCTGCATCATGCTCATCATCCTGGGGATTGTACTCGATCTGGAAATCGGGGCTTATCGCATTGATCTCGTCTACTGCGATCTGCTCGCCATTCTTAACCGCATTACCGTAGATAGCTGCACCACCGGTAAGAGGTCCTATCATACCGAGCTTAAGTGTACCTGTCAGCTTTCCGCTTCCGTCACCGGTCACTGCCGCTCCGTCACCGCCTGCGTTATCAGCGCAGCCTGTCAGTGCAGAAACAGCCATGACACCGGCCATTATCAGTGCCATCAGTTTCTTTTTCATAATTTCTTCCTCCTTTTTCTCCCTAAAAGCCTTTTCGCAAAAAAAGGGTCTTCAAAAAATCCTGAAACCCCCTTGTTTCGCTACATATCTTTGGCTTTCACGATATATTAACACTTGAAGTCCAAAAAATCAAGCCTCTATATGAGTCCTCTTATCTTAAGATGACTCTTGATTATCTCAACACAGTCTTCATAGGAAAGTTCCCCGGTATTAAGGCACAGATCGTAGTTGTAAGGGCTCTCCCAGTCCTTGCCTGTATTGTACTTATAATAAGCCCTGCGGTACTTATCCTGCTCGGCTATGCGCTTCTCGGCTTCCTTCCTTGTAAGAGAAAGTCTGTTCATCTCGGTGCGGATGCATTTCTCCAACGGAGCATAGATAAATATGCTGAGCACATTGCCGTGATCCTTAAGTATATGATCTGCCGCCCTTCCTATAATAACGAAGCTCTCCCTCTCAGCCAGTTCCTTAATGACCTTGGCCTGGAAAGCAAAGAGATTTCCGTTCTTGGTATAATCGGGACTCTCGGGCGGGATGGTCTCGCCGTTATATATCTTCTGAGTCACGCTGTATAAGAGGCTCTTCCTGGTGGTCTCATCGGCCTGGGCGAAGAGCGCTTCGCTGATACCCGAATCATCACTGGCAAGCCTTAATATGTTCTTATCGTAAAAATCGATCAGGAATTCGTCTGCCAGCATTTTACCTATAATAGAAGCACCGCTGCCGCAGGTACGTCCCAGGGTCACAACAAATTTCTTATCAGCCATATCTCTACCTCCGCTTATCCGACAGCGCCTATAAGGCTGTTAATGTCGTCTACTCCGTATTTTAACATATACTGCTGCATACCGTCTATTACCTTAAGAGTAGTCTCCGGATCACTGAAATTGGCCGTACCCACAGATACGCCCGTTGCTCCCGCCAGGATGAATTCCAGCGCATCCTCCGCCGTGCTGATGCCTCCCATGCCTATAACGGGTATCTTCACCGCATGGGCCGCTTCATAGACCATGCGCACAGCCACCGGCTTTACCGCCGGTCCCGAGAAGCCGCCGGTCTTATTGGCCAGCACGAACTTCTTCTTATAAATATCTATTTTCATGCCTATCAGTGTATTGATAAGCGATATCGCATCCGCGCCGCCTGCTTCCGCCGCTTTGGCCATATCCTTAATGCTGGTCACATTAGGGGAAAGCTTCATTATAACCGGCTTTTTCGCGATTTTCTTTATGGCCTTGGTGGTTTCCTCCAGCACCTTTGCATCCTGGCCGAAAGCCAGCGCCCCTTCTTTAACGTTGGGGCAGGAGACGTTTATCTCATACATCGAGACCTTGGTCCCGTTCAGCTTCTCCACCACTTCGCAGTACTCTTCCACGGTATGTCCGCAGACATTGACGATCACATTGGTATCATAATCTTCAAGGAATTTCAGATCCCTTTCGATAAAGACATCCACTCCGGGATTCTGCAGTCCTATGGCATTCAACATGCCTCCGTACACTTCGGTCACGCGGGGAGTGGGATTACCCTCCCAGGCCTTTGCTGCCACGCCCTTGGTAACGACTGCTCCGAGGCGGTTTAAATCCACCATTTCAGCATATTCCATACCGGAGCCGAAGGTCCCGGAAGCCGTCATCACGGGATTCTTGAACTCAACGCCCGCTATCTTTACGCCTATATTCATATCTCTACCTCCTTTGCGTCAAATACCGGACCTTCCATGCATATCCTGGTATTGTTCACGTGGGTGTGCGGATCTTCTTTCACGGTCTTTGTCACGCAGCCAAGACAGGCTCCGACACCGCAGGCCATCCGCTCTTCCAGTGAGATATAAGCTTCCATATCATGTTCTTTCGCATATTCCTTTACGGCCTTAAGCATCGGCATCGGTCCGCAGGCGCAGAGCACGTCTGCCTCAAGACCGTTTTCTTTTATCGCATCCATAACGGTGCCTTTGGTTCCGGTGCTTCCGTCCATGCTTGCAACATAAGTATCACAGACAGCTTCAAAATCTTTTTTCAGGAAAGTCTGGTCATCGGCATAGCCAAGCACTGCTTTGACATCCGTCCCTACTTTCTTTAACTCCTTAGCCAGATACAGCATCGGGGGGATGCCTATGCCGCCGCCGAGCACCAGCACACGCTTATCTTTAAGCTTTGAGATATCGTAACCTTTTCCCAGCATACCGAGTATCTCCAGCTCTTCACCTGCCTTATAGGTGGACAGCTCCTCTGTGCCGCTGCCCGCAGTCCTGTATACCATGCGAAGTTCACGGCCTGCCGCATCACAGACGCTTATGGGCCTCATCAGTATGCGTGAGCCGTCCCTTAAATACACTCCGGCAAACTGCCCGGGCTCCGCCTCTATAGCCAGCAGTGTCTCAAGTATAATGGAATAGACTCCTTTGGCCAGTTCCTTATGCTCCTTTATCACCGCGCTTGTCTTACGCTTCATATACCACTTCTCCTTTCGCTATGGTAAACACCACCCTGCCTTTCAGTTTCATTCCCTTAAACGGACTGTTGGTGGATCTTGACGCGAACTCATTTACGGTCCATTCCTCTTCCGGATCCAGGATCACTATATCCGCCCCGCTTCCTTCCTTTATCACTCCGGCATCCAGTCTGTATATCTTGGCCGGCCCCGTACTCATGCGCTCTACCAGCTGTTCTTCCGTAAGAGCGCCGCTCCCTACCAGATTCATGTTAGCCAGGGCATAGGCAGTTTCCAGACCTATGATGCCGCTGGGAGCCTTTGTCAGCCCCTTCGCCTTTTCCTCTTCGCTGTGGGGAGCGTGATCTGTCGCGATCATCTCTATAGTACCGTCCTTAAGCCCCTCTATTATGGCCTTTCTGTCTTCCTCGGTCCTTAAGGGCGGGTTCATCTTAGCAAGAGTCTTATATTTTACGGCAGCTTCGGAGTTGAGCGAAAAATGATGGGGCGTGGCTTCCGCATGGATATTCTTCCCTTTAAGTCTGCCCTGCCGCACCAGCTCTACGCCTTCCTTACTGCTGATATGCTGTATATCGATATCCGCGCCCGTTTCCAGCGCCAGCTTTATATCCCTATCTATCATCACGATCTCGGCCATCCTGTCGGCACCGTATATGCCGAGAGCTTCCGACGCTTCTCCGTGATCATAGCCGGCTTCCTTTATGTATGCGGGATCTTCTTCATGAAAACTGATGGGCAGATCGTTCTTCTTTGCGATGATCATAGCCTCTTTTACCAGCTTCTCATCAAGTATGGGCTTGCCGTCATCGGTATAGCCTTTAGCCCCCTTATCCTTAAGCAGATCCAGCTCTGATAATTCCCTGCCTTCCATGCCTTTGGTCACGGTAACGCAGCTGTATACATTTATTCCGGTCTTTGCTCCCTTTTCAAGCACGTAACTCAGGGTATCTTCATTATCTATTACCGGCACGGTATTGGCCATCATGACCACTGAAGTATACCCGCCTCTCTTGGCCGCAGCCGCTCCTGTCTCTATATCTTCCTTATGGGTCTGGCCCGGATCACGGAAATGCACATGCACGTCAACAAAGCCCGGAGCCACCATCAGTCCCTTCGCATCAATGATACGGTCAGCTTCTTCGTCAATATTTTCTCCGATCTGTTTTACCAGACCCTCTTCCGTAAGTATATCGAGCCTTCCGCTCTTTCCCGCAGGATTAACGACTCTTCCGTTTTTGATCAGTATCTTCATATTGGTGTTGCCTTCTCCCCGATTTTATGTTAAGTTATCCATATGCTTAGGATAATAATAATCGGAATTTACGTTGCTTTCTTTTTGATAATGTCGCTTATCGTACAGCCCATCATGCTTTTGATCGGGCTGTTCAGCCGTGATGCCAGGGATAAGATCAGTCTTGCCATCGTCAATCACGGTTTTAAAGTGGCCATCTTTATGTCCGGTGTAAAAGTTACCGTCAATGGCGAGGAGAATGTTCCTAAAGATGAGCCCGTTCTCTATATCTTAAACCACCACAGCATCTTTGATATAGTGCTTACTTACGTGCGGGTTCCCCGTCCTACCGGCTACGTAGCCAAGAAAGAGATGGGCAAATACTTAACCCTCACCTGGTGGATGAAACTGCTCTACTGCGTGCTCCTTGACCGTTCGGATGTCCGCAAGGGCATGCAGGCCATCAATCACTGCGCGGAGCTGATCAACAAAGGCGTATCCATCGCGATCTTCCCTGAAGGCACCCGCAACAAAACCGATGTCCCCTTACTCGAATTCCACAAGGGAAGCTTCAAGATAGCCGAGAAGACCGGCTGCAAGATAGTTCCCGTTGTGCTGACCAATACCTCCTCGATATTCGAGGATCATCTTCCTTTTATCAAAGCAGCAAAGGTAACCATCGATTACCTGCCTCCCATCGATACAGCCGCCATGAGCCGCGAGGAGAAACGCTCTCTTGCAGATATGGTACACAGCATCATGGAAGAGGCATATCTCGCCCGCCTATCATAGGCTTCTCCCCTTGGGGAGAAGCTGTCAGCCTTTAGGCTGACTGATGAGGGGTTTACAGAGTCTCCCCTGCTATATATCTCGCCACGTGTACTCCGCTTGCAGATGCATGGGACAGCGAATGAGTTATACCGCTTCCGTCTCCTATTATGAAGAGTCCCTTGTGCAGAGTTTCCAGATTAGCGTCCACTTCCACTTCCATGTTATAAAACTTCACTTCCACGCCGTACAGCAATGTATCGTCATTGGCTGTACCCGGAGCTATCTTATCCAATTTATAGATCATCTCAATAATGCCGTCCAGTATTCTTTTAGGCATTACCAGACTTAAGTCTCCCGGAGTCGCGTTGAGCGTGGGGGTTATGAATGCTTCATTTATTCTTGACTGGGTGCTGCGGTGTCCTGTTGTCAGGTCGCCGAAGCGCTGTACTATAACGCCTCCCCCCAGCATATTCGAAAGCCTTGCTATACTCTCGCCGTAACCGTTGGAATCCTTAAACGGCTCGGAAAAATGTTTTGCAACCAGCAGGGCAAAATTGGTATTCTCGGTCTGTCTTGCCGGATCCTCATAGCTGTGGCCGTTTACGGTCACTATGCCGTTGGTATTCTCATTAACAACAGCCCCCTTGGGATTCATACAGAAGGTACGGACCAGATCGCCGTATTTGGCGGTACGGTATACGATCTTGCTCTCATAGAGCTCATCCGTTAAGTGGGAGAACACCTCTGCCGGCAGCTCCACTCTTACACCTATATCAACACGGTTGGACTTGGTCGGTATCTCCAGATCGCGGCACACCTTTTCCATCCACTTGCTGCCGCTGCGTCCCACCGAGATAATGCAGGTTTTTCCGCAGTATTTCTCATCCTTAACGCTTATCTCGTAAGCGTCGCCGCTCTTCTCCACTTTATCTACAGGTGAAAGGAAATGGAAATCAACTTTATCCTTGAGCTCATCATAGATCTGTTCAAGCACCACGTAATTAACGTCGGTCCCCAGATGCCTTACAGACGCATCAAGAAGATGCAGATCGTTCTGAAGGCAGAGTTTCTTTATCTTGGTATTGGCGGTGGAGTAGAGCTTGGTCCCTTCTCCGCCGTGACTAATGTTTATCTCATCCACATACTTCATCAGCTCGATGGCTTCGTTCTTGCCGATGTACTCGTAAAGCGTTCCGCCAAACTGATTCGTGATATTGTACTTACCGTCGGAGAATGCTCCCGCTCCTCCGAAGCCGTTCATGATAGAACAGGGCTTGCAGCCTATGCAGCTTTTGACCTTCACCCCGTCTATGGGACACTTTCTCTTTTCCAGAGAATGCCCGGCCTCAAATACGCCTATCTTAAGGGCGCTGTTTTTCTTTACCAGCTCATATGCCGAGAAAATACCTCCCGGTCCTGCCCCCACAATTATCACATCATATTCTTTCATTCCGTAACCCTCCAATAACAGTTTCAGCCTTTTTTCAGCGCTTCCACCACTTTTTCAAAATGCATTCCGTGAGATGCCTTTACCAGCACCATCGATCCGCCAAAGCTCAGCTTATCAATGTCCGCAAGCAGCGCCTCCGTGGATTCATAATACTCAGCGTTACCGTATGTGTCCTGTATGTTCTTTGACAAGGTCCCGACGGCTATAAGCCTATCCACGCCCTTCTCCTTCGCGTACCGCCCGATTTCCGCATGAAGCTTTGCCTCGTCTTCCCCGAGTTCAAACATATCTCCGAGGATAGCTACTTTTTTAAGTTCCTTCGTCTCACAGAGTGTATCTATCGCCGCTTTCACCGACGTGGGATTGGCATTATAGCAGTCATCCATCAGGCTGTAACTCTTAAGCTCAACGATGCCTCCGCGGCCCTTCATAATCTCAACCGTTTTAAGCCCCTCAATTATCTCATCATCGTTTAGTCCCAGAAGCCTTCCCACCGCTGCGGCTCCGTGAGCGTTCAGCTGCATGTGTCTGCCGCGGATGAAAGACAGATCCGGTGCATCATTCTTAGTATAGAAAATCGTATTCTTTCTCGTAACGCTTCTCAGCTTATCATCTTCCCCGTTAAGCACCGCTACCGCATCTTCGCTCATTCCTTCAAAGATCTCGGTCTTGGCTTTAAGCACGCCGTCACGGTCATGAAAAGCTTCGAGATGACATTCTCCTATAGCTGTGATCAGCGCTATATCGGGGCGCACCAGCGCTGTCAGCCTGCTCATCTCACCGAAATGATTGATGCCCATCTCTACCACTGCGCACTCGTCATCTTCTCTGATGCGAAGCAGCGTCAGCGGCACGCCTATCTCATTATTGTAGTTGCCTTCAGTGCTGCATACCTTATACTTCTGAGAAAGCACTGCTGCCGTCATTTCCTTTGTACTGGTCTTACCCACACTGCCGGTAATGCCTATGAACTTACAGTTCAGCTGCTTCCTGTAGAAAGCCGCTATATCGGTAAGCGCCCTGAAGCTGTCTTTTACGACTATGCAGGCCCCCGCCGCATCAGCCGGTGCCTCTTCACAGACAACAGCTATAGCTCCCTTCTCAAAAACCTGCGGGATAAAACTGTGACCGTCAACCTTCTCGCCTCTGGTGGCTATGAATACTCCGCCCGCTTCAAGCTTTCTTGAATCGATGACTACGCAGCTTGCTTCTGCTACGTTATCCGCTTTTCCCACAAGCTCTCCGCCGCAGGCTCTGCATATGTTTTCAACTGTTAAAGCTTTCATGTTCACGCCCTTGCCTTTAATGATATCTCTATCAGTTTCTCACACAATGAAGGATAATCTATGCCTATGGCGGCTGCCTCCTGGGGTATCAGCGAAGTAGGCGTCATTCCGGGTATCGTATTCGCCTCGAGGCAATAGATCTCTCCGGCTTCATCCATAAGGAAATCAAGTCTCGCATAGACCTTTATGTGAAGGGCCTTTGCCGCTTCTTCCGCAATATGCTGTATTTTTTTCGTAGTCTCATCGTCGAGAGGTGCAGGACATATCTCCGTGGTCGCTCCTGCCTGATACTTATTCTTATAATCATATCCGCCGTCAAGCGGTTTTATCTCTACCAGCGGAAGAGCCTTGCCGTCTATGATACCGCAGGTAAACTCCCTGCCGATGATCTTCTTCTCTATGACCACACGGTTACAGTATTTTTGCGCTTTCTTAAGAGCTTCGTTAAACTCCGCATCATTATCCACGAAATAAACCCCTACGGAAGATCCGCCGTTATTGACTTTTACCACAGCCGGATATTCCACACTTCCGGGATCCTCGCCTATAAGCA
>JAEEGL011944741.1_pt1 | contig 10706 bp, 2 predicted proteins | sample 9134231 | NCBI WGS metagenome assembly JAEEGL01 (sample SAMN16246548, study PRJNA631951) | gut metagenome | biome: gut microbiome; feature: rumen; material: fiber-attached | host: Bos | place: Iran: Karaj | collected 2018-10 | reverse complement strand
TGCCATAGGTGGCCCTCAGCGCATCTACAATCTGCAAGGTCAGCGCGTCAATAGCGACGAGCGCAGCCTGCCTGCTGGAATCTATATTGTCAACGGTAAAAAACAGGTAATCAGATGAAAAAGCAATATATCCCTCCCCGCACAGAGATCATACGGGTGCCATTTCATGGCATGGTTATAACAAGTGGCGACCCGCCTCAGGTTGAGGTGGGCGACGCCGCATCTGGAATCATTGAGGATGATGATATAAACGGTTCCCGCCGCATGCGTGGCGCGTGGGACGATGACTTCTAACGCGCGCATATATTATCTTTGCCCCAGAACAATCTAATTGATAGTTGACTTATGAGAAATCTGTTAACTTCCTATGGGCAGGTGTTGACCCTGCTTTTTGGCATGCTGCTGTGGCCTGCAACGCCCGTATTAAGTGATGAATTACCCGCCCCGGATGCTGGCGGTTTAATTACGGTAAACGTCTCTGCTGAAGGACAGTTCAGTAGTACATATTCTTCGGAAGATGTTCGTGCTGCCGCCCCTTCGGCCACTTGTCTGAAGATTATCGGGCCGCTCAACAACGATGATGTGGCCCGCGTGAAGGAGGCTGTCAGCAGTACCCTTACGTCGCTCGACCTGAGCGAAGCAACGGTGAGTAGTTTTGCTAATTATGCTTTTAGTGGCTGCACCGAGCTCGTATCCATCGACCTGCCGTCAGGGCTTACTGCAATCTCCAGCTTCATGTTCAGTGAGTGTGCTAATCTCACTACCGTGAACATACCGCAGGGGGTTCAAACCATTGGTTACGCGGCCTTTGAAAGAACCGGGCTTATTCATGTGTCGCTGCCTGCAACACTCACCACTTCTCTTAGTTATACTTTCCAGAACTGTCAGAAACTGACAACGGCCGTGATTCCCGAGGGAATCACCAGCATCTCGGGCGTTTTTTATAGCTGTCCTAATCTGAAGAGTGTCTATCTGCCTTCTACTCTGACTTCAGCAAATTCATCGCAAATGTTTACCGTGTGCAGTAATCTGTCGGATGTGCATATCAAGTCCACGACATGTCCTATCGGATCCCAGACTGCCGGTTGTGCTAACGCCGTGCTCTATGTGCCCGAAGGCAGTCTTGCAGCCTATCAGGGCGACGACAAAGGCTTTGCCAAGGGTTGGCTGGCTGTGGCCGAGGAGGCTACATCGCTGACAGAACTGGACGAAAGCGAGTTTCAGGTGCTGAAGACCGTTTGCAGCAACACCGCTGGCACCCAGTGGCAGCACGCCTGGTCGTTAGGGGCTACGGCCGCTGAGACCACGCAGGTGCCCTACGGTGTGACGGTGAGTGGTGGCCATGTGGTGGTCCTTTCGCTGGCAGGCAACAAGTTGCAAGGCACATTGCCCATGGGGCTGTTCAGTAGTCTGCCCCATCTGGCGCGTCTCGACCTGAGCTGCAATCAGCTGCAGGGCAATCTTTCCACTTTGTTTAATGATATGACTTCGACCAACAGTTCGATTGAATATCTTGACTTGAGCAACAATCGTTTGCAGGGCAATCTCTATGAAATAACACAGAAACTGTCCTCGCTCACCGAGCTGAGGGTTCAGGGCAACTGCATCCGCGACATCTATCCAGCTCTGCCTTCTTCCCTCACCCTTGAGTACGGCGACCAGGACCTGACCAGCCTATGGGTCGTCAACTACAGCGACCTCTACAGCATTAAGCTGAATTCCATTGACAATCTGCCCAGTGTGCTACCCACTGTATTGGTCTATAATCACGGGAATTCCAGTCCCTATAATCAGCGCGTGTACTTCCGGATGTGCAACGATCAGTCTGCTCTTAGCACTTCCAACGCTTACGCATCTAGTCAGTCTGGTGTCGGTGCAACCACTTGGTATGGGTGCCTATATTGGGAGAACCGTAACTACCCAATGTCAATAACGCATTGGGATGCTGATTATGCCAACCGCGACGGATGGTATCAGCTGCCACTCCCTTCGAATGTCTATGCTGGGTGTTACGTGTATAATAACCGAACGAGAGAAAATACCTATAACCGCTTCGTGGTTACGATTGACTCGGAGATGGGCGATGTGAACTTCGACAGCCAGTTCAGCCTGAGCGACATGCAGACTACGCTGAACTATGCGCTCGACTCAGCCTGGCGTAATCGCTACGAGCCCTTCAACTTCACGGCAGCCAATCTGGCGGGCAATGATGAGGTAATTAATGTGCAGGATGTGGTGGCCAGCATCAATATGTTGCTCGACCGCTATGCCAATATCGTCATTCCTACGAGTGCCAGAAACCTCAGTCCCGCTCAGCCGGAAGAGGAGCGTGCCGACAAGGCAGAACTCTTTGTGGATAACGGGCAGTTAGTGTTGCGTTCTCCCGTAGAGGTGGCCGCCCTCCAGCTGTTGCTCTCCGATGAGGGTGCCACCCAGTGGCAGTCTTCGCTTTCGGCCTTCAGCCATGCCTCGCGCAATCATCACCACATCTTCTATTCCCTCTTGGGCGATTGCCTGCCTGCGGGCACCACCGTGCTGGCCAACACAGAGGCCACCGTGCTGGGTGCCGCCATTGTTGATGGCGACGGGCATAGCATTCCGCTCTCTTTTGCCGGGGCTGCTACTGGCATTCAGCATGTTGCTGCGGAACAGCAGCACACAGAGCGGTGCTTCGACCTGCAAGGACGTCGCGTCATTCCACGCCAGCCGGGCATCTATATTGTGGAAGGTAAGAAGGTGAAAAAGTAAAAAGGTAAAAGGGTAAAAAAGTAAAAGGGTTATGATTATGAAGCATATCCGATTTTTCAGTCTGTTGCTGATGGTGTTGACGGCAGTGACCGTCACGGCACAGGAAGTGAACAAGCTATATCTGGGCGACGTGACCGGCATGAAGAGCAGAAGTGTCGATGTGCCTGTCTATGTGGAGAATACCTCGGTGAACATCAGTGCCCTGCAGTTCGACGTGGTGATGCCCAAAGGCGTGACGCTGAAAACCGGCAGTTACGAAGCCGTTCTTGACCAGAACCGCGTGGCCGACCATCAGGTGAGAATGAGCATACTCACTGGCAAGGAGCGCACCTACCGTGTGATGCTGCTCTCGGCTGGCAACAAGACGTTGCGAGCCAACAAGGGACGGCTGTTTACCGTGCGAATGGACATCAGCAGTTCGGAAGAACAGCTTGTGGAAGGCAACACCTATCCGCTCACTGTGAGCAATGTGGTGCTGAGCGACTCGTTGGGCAACAATGTGGTGACCGAGTATCGCAGCGGCTCACTCACCATCGGGGCCAGTCCTGATTTTGTTGTGAGCAACGTGCGGCTGACCAGTAGCGCAACCACCGTCAACCCAGGCGACGACGTTGAAGTGGGATGGACGGTGCAGAACCAGGGCGGAGCCAATGCCCAGGGTGGCTGGAACGCCCACGTCTTCATTGTCTCAACCACTACGGGCGAGGACGTCAGACTGGGCATTGCCCGTCACAACGACGAGGCACTGGCCAGTGATGAAAGCAAAGACTTCACGGCAGCGTTCACCGTGCCTCGCACCCCGGGACTCGACGGCAGCTTCCAGGTGCAGGTGCGCCTGTTGCCCAACAGCGACAGCGGTGAACCGACGGAATACCAGCAGAACAATACCACGACGGGCACCGACACCTACACCCTGACGAAGCGGCTCTATCTCACCCTGCAGTCCTCGATGCCCGAGCGCACGGGTGTCAGCAGTGCTCCCTATTATTGCCTGTTGGAGCGCAGTGGCAGCCGCGTTGCAGCGCAGACCTTCAGCGTTAGCTCGCCCAGCACCGACAACCGTGCCACGCTGGAGAGTAACCAGATTACGATACGCCAGGGCAGTTCGGCCGACGGCGTCTATGTGAACATAGCCGACGACCAGGTGCTTAACGGCGACTCCGTGGCCTACCGCGTCGATGTGGCTGAGAGCAACGGCTATCAGGCTGTCAGTGCCACGACCTACATCATTGACGATGAACAGCCCACGCTCTCCCTCGCACTCTCAAAGTCGCTGGCGGACGAGGGCGACGACCTGACCATGACCGTGACCACCTCGCGTGCTGAGACCCACGACCTGAAGGTGAAGTTCTCTTGCGACCATCCTTCGCGCTTCACGATGCCGGCATCGGTCGTTATTCCTGCAGGCCAGACCTCAGCTGAGGTCACCGTCAAGGTCATCAACGACTACGAGCCCAGCGACACCGTGGCCGTGACGTTCTTGGCAGCTGCATCCAACTATCACAGCGGTGAGACTCTGATTCTGCTGAGCGACAACGACATGCCACAGATCACGCTCACGCTCGACCCCTCGATGGTGAGCGAGGGCGCAGGCCCCAGTGCCGTGATGGGCAGCATCAGTCGCAGTGTGGCCGATGCGGGCAGCAACGTGACCGTTAAGATCAGCACCACCGACGAGGACCTGCTCTACTGTCCCACGCCCACCATCCGACTGGCACGCGGTGTGCTCGAAGCCACCTTTGCCCTGAGCACCGTCGACAACGACAAGGTCAATGGCGATCATGAGGTGGAGGTGACGGCTGCCGTCTATGTCTCTTCCTGCGGCTGTATGACCAACGGCAAGAAGGGTGGGGTGTCGCGTCAGACCATCACCGTGACCGACAACGACGGTCCCGCGCTGAAGCTCACTGCCAAGAGTCCCAATATGTGGGAAGGCAGCACCGGCAACGTGTTTGAGGTGGAACGCAACGATGATCCTGTCAACGACCTTGTGGTCTACATCACCGTGTCGGGCAGCAGCGACGTGACCTGTCCTACGCAGGTTACCATCCCGCAGGGACAGACCAAGGCCACCTTCACCGCCGACCTGGCCCTTAACGACCAGTCCGACGACTCGCACGCCATTACCTTCACGGCCCGTGCCACAGGCTATGCGTCGACCTCCTGCTGGGTGATGAGCACCGACCAGACCCTGCCCGATGCCACCGTGACCGACCTCACGGTGACGAGCGGCGACGTCTATGCCACGCAGCCTGCCATCCTCTCGATGGTACTGCACAACTATGGCAATGCCAACCTGCCGATAGGAACCCCCGTGATGATCATGGTCAATAATAAAGTGGTGCATACCCTTTACACCGAGGAAGCACTTGCACCCGGGCAGGAGTCGCAAATGACGGTGGAGGCCTCCGTTACGCTCTCCGATGTGGCCGGTACTATGGAGGTGAAGGCCGTGGTGAACAACGACCGCTCCATAAATGAGCTGAACTACGCCAACAATACAGCGTTTCTTCAACTGGACATAAAGCCCCTGCTGTATGCCTCTCAGCTCAGCACCAACAAAGCGGTCTACACCACTAACGAGACCATCACCGTGACCGGCAAGACCACCGGCAAGGCCAACCGCGAAGCCCCGTTGGAGGTCTATTTCCTGCAAGGTGGCAACCGTTATACCGTGACCGTTCAGACCGATGCCGACGGTGACTTCACCGCTCAGTGGCTGCCTGCAGCCGGTGTGTCGGGACGCTTCGTGGTAGGTGCCTGCATGCCGGGCGAGGAGTTGACCACAGAGATGGCACTCATCGACATCTATGGCATGTACCGCGCTACCCAGACGTTCTTGGCATACGAGATGGAGGAAACCGAAACGCTTGATGCCTACATAGACGTGGTGAACACTGGCAAGCTGACGGTGAGCGGCATTGTGGCCGAAGCTGTGGGCAAGCCCGACAATGTGAGTATCAGCTGTGAAGGAATCACAGGCATTCCCGCAGGCGAGACACGGCGTCTCATCTTCCACATTACGGGACTCACTCCTTCGGAAAATACCAAGGACTGGCAGACCTTCACGCTGAAGCTGACTTCAAACGAAGGTGCCGAGCTGCTGAACACCCTGCATTACGTGGTCTATCCTGCTACACCGTTGCTCAAGTGCAGCGAGTCGTCGATCAACACCACAATGATCAAGGACACCGTGCGTACCTATGAGCTCACGATAAGCAATGAGGGACGCCGCGAGACGGGCGAGATCCGTCTCGACCTGGGCAATACAACATGGCTGACGGCTGCCACGCCCATACGCATGGCCTCGCTGGCCATGGGCGAAGAAGCCACGGTGGTGCTACAGATGAAGCCTACCGCCGACATAGAACTGAACAGTGTGAAGGAGGGCAACATTTTCATCAGTGCGGCCAATGGCGGCGGTGTGTCGATACCCATGCGCGTGGAATGCGTGTCGGAGAAGACCGGCAAGCTGATCGTCGATGTGTGGGACGAGTTTACGGCCAACACCGCAGACGGTCCCCATGTGAGTGGTGCCACGGTAGCCGTGCTGCATCCCGTCACCCAGAAGCTGCTGCGCCAGGACGTGACCCCCGACAGTGGCAAGGTGGTCTTCGAGAATCTGCCCGAAGGCAAGTATCTGCTGCGCGTCACCCATCCCAAGCACGAAAGCTATAGCGACTATGTCGTCGTCAGTCCCGGTTGTACGCAGACCCAGCGGGCATTCATCTGCTACAGTGCCATTTCCGTGGAGATGGTCTACGAGCCTACCGAGGTGGAAGACGAATATAATATCGTGACCACCGTGAAATACGAGACCAGCGTGCCCGCCCCTGTGGTGAAGCTCGATTTGCCCGAGAAGCTGCTGCTTGAAGAGATTCGCACCCCCTATGTGTTCTATGCCACCATGACCAACGTGGGCCTGATCACTGCCTTCGACTCCCGTTTCTATTTGGCCGAGCAGAACGGTGTGTTCCACTTCACCCCGCTTGTCGATGGCCCGTGGGACATCCTTCCCCAGCAGAGCGTGGTTATTCCTGTGATGATTACAAAGGAGAGCGACGGCATCAGTTTTGTCCACTACTCAAGAGATGCCAGACGCCAGGTGCCCGAACAGGTCATCGACTGCGCCATGGCCGCCCTTGCCCGCTACCGTGGTCCCTGTGAGACCTGGAATGTGAGCGAAATGCCCGAATATGAGAATAAAAGGATGATGCAGGTCAGAGAGGCCTGTGCGGGTGTGGGCAATGTGGCCGACCTCGTCGGCAAGGCGCTCACTGCGTTGGGCTTCTCGCCTCGTGGCGAAACGGCCTTTGGCGGCGGTTCCGGTGTATTCAATGATGTCAAAGGCGGCAATCCTGGAGGACAGGACTGCGACCCGTGTCTGAACAACAGGGCCAAACCTTATATCAATGCCTTGTTAGACATGCAAGACGACGATAATAAGGAGAAAGCCAAAAACGCACTCAAGCTGCTGCTGCCCTGTGACCCCAGGGGCAATCTGCCATCTTGGGCGAGACCGCTGGAAGACGATGACGATGATGACACCTATGCATCGCGTGGTCAGCGCAGGAGTGAGGACATCCAGCGTATTGCTAGTTATGGGCTGGATATTGACACGATTCCTTTCAAATACGTGATGCAGCTTTATTACGATGCTGTGAAGACCTTGAACGGTGAAGAAGTCGACGATCCTGTTACCATACCCAACCTGAAGCCTCAGACAAAGTATGCTGTGCAGATTCCCGACTGGCAGCCGTCCTACCTGAAGGCGGCGCTGAGGAATACCGCCTTGATTCACGATGCCAACTACCATGAACTGGCCTATATCTATCATGTGCTGGGCGACTTCAATCATCGCCCCATCCCTCTGGAGCGCGCCCATGACCTTGTCGAGGCTGTCAGGCAGACATGGGGCCCGATGGGCACGGAAGGACAGACACTGTCGCTGGAAGAAAAGAATCGCCTGCGGACCTTCGCCCTTTCGGACTATGAGTTTGATGAGGTGTTGCAGCGACTCTACAACGGCATGAACCGCTCTGGAAAGAAGAAAAGCGAGTGCGTGGACTTCGATGCACTCGATGCCTGCTATGCGCGCATTCAGAACGACCTCTTCCAAATCAACAAGAAAGGCTACAGCACACCGGCCGAACTGGTTGCCGACGCGACAGCCGAAGCCATTGACAACCTGAAGACCGGACGCAACAGCACCTGTGCCACCGTGAAGCTGAAGATGGACCAGAAACTGACCATGACCCGTCAGGCCGTGCGCGGTACGCTCACCGTAGAGAACGGTTCGCAGCAGACGGCCATGACCGACGTGAAGCTCAACCTGGTGGTGACCGACCCCGACGGCAACATGGCCACCGACCACATCATGGAGATCCATACCGAAGAGATCAGCGGCTTCACCGGCACCCTCGACTATGAGAGCGGGTGGACGCTGGCGGCAGGCCAGACGGGTGTGGCAAAGATCATCTTCATTCCCACGAAGTATGCCGCACCTACTGAGCCACTACAGTACACCTTTGCTGGAACCATCTCGTTCGTCGACCCCTTCACAGGACTGCCCGTGACGCGCGAACTGGAGACCGAACGCCTTACCGTGACTCCCAGCCCCAACCTGGAGCTGACCTACTTCATGCAGCGCGACATCATGGGAGACGACCCGCTGACCGAGAATGTGGAACACGTAGTGCCGTCGCAGTTCTCGCTGCTCATCAACAACAAGGGCTACGGTGATGCCACGAAGGTGAAGATGGTGACCAACCAGCCCCGAATCATCTCTAACGATAAGGGCCTGCTGGTAGACTACGAGATCCTGTCGTCGCAGCTTAACGGCGGCGACAAGACACTGGCCATGGGCGCCAGCGTGGCCACCGACTTCGGCACCATTCCTGCCCAGTCGCAGGCCTACGCCCAGTGGTGGCTCACCAGTACGCTGACTGGCCACTTCACCAGCTACGACGTGAAGGCCACCCATGTGACCAGCTATGACAATCCCGACCTGTCGCTGCTCGATACGGTGACCATCCACGAACTGATTCACCAGATTGAGATTCCCGGTGGCGAGAACCATACGCCCAAGCTCATCGGCTTCATGGCCAACGACGAGGAAGACAGCAAAGACCTGCCCGACCGCCTCTATCTGAGCGACGGCACCACGAAGCCCATTGCCACGGCCACCTCGGTACAGGTGACGAAGCGCAGCGAAACGGAGTATCTCATTAGCGTGATGAGCGGTGCCGAAGGTTGGAACTACGGAAGTGTGGTCGACCCCACGGGCGGTTCCCGAAAGCTGCAGAGCATCGAGCGCCATAGCGACAGCAAGATGCTGCCCAAGGTGAACTTCTGGCAGACCGACCGCACGCTGCGCGATGCCATGGATCCCCTCTATGAGAACCTGCTGCACTTCTGCGACTCTATGCCGCTGACCGGCGAACAGTATGTCGTGACCTTTGAAGAACGGCCCGCCGAGGTGCTGGCAGTGACTTCTTTCTCAGGACTTCCCGCTGCCGACACCTACACGTCCGATGCCGTCGACACGGTCATGGTGACGTTCAACAAACCCATCAATACCGCCACTTTCACCTACGAAGACCTCACGATGCTGCATGAGGGCCGCACGCTCGACCTGAGCGAAGTGGAGATCAAGTACGTGAACGACCAGACCTTCAAGATTGGCATTAAAGACCTGACCACACTCGATGGCTACTATTCGCTGACGGTGCAGACCAAGGATATTTATGACCAGCTGGGATTCACCGGCGAGCAGGGCAAGATGCAGGGATGGATACAGGTGACCAACGGCAAGGTGAACCTGCGGGTGGAGTCAAGTCCTGAAGGTGCAGGCACCTTGACCCCATCGGGCACCACACAGCAGAACCTCCGACAGTATATAACCGTGACGGCCACGGCCAACGATGGCTACACCTTCCAGCGATGGACGCTGAACAACAGAAAAGTGAGCGACAGCCTGTCCTACAGACACTATCTGTTAGGCCATACCACGCTCGTTGCCGTCTTCCAGCCTAAAACCTATCAGGTCATCGTCAACTACGACCAGTACGGAGGCCAGATAGAGGGCGGCGGAACGGGCATCTATGAGTACAACCAGACCGTCAATCTCAAGGCCCAGCCCAAGTCGGGCTACTACTTTGTCGGATGGAAGAATGGCAATGAAACGGTGAGTACCGACCTCGAACTGAGCTTCACCGTGACGGGTGCCGACACCTATTCGGCTGAATTTGAACTGCTTGACTATGTGCCGGTCACTCTGTTAGACACCAACGCCGACAATGTGACCATGTTTGCCAACCCAGGGACGAAGAACTTCCATGTGACCATGAACCGCAAGCTGTCGCAGAACCAGTGGAACACGTTCTGCGTGCCGTTCGACATCTCCGAACAGCAGATCAACAAGGTGTGGGGCTACAACACCATGCTGGTGCAGTTCAAGTCGGTCACCGACAGTGTGCTTAACTTCGAATATGCCTGGAACATCAAGGCCGGTGAGCCCTATCTGGTGAAGCCTGAACGCACCGTGGTGCAGCCCGAGCTGGACTATAAGGGCAATCTGGTGCTGGCATCGAATCCGCTGCCAAAGACCGTCGGCGACTATAGCTTCGTGGGCATCTATTCGCCCCGTGCTTGGAAAAACATTGGCACTGAGTATTACTATGGTGTGTCGTCGGGCAAGCTTGTCAAGGCCAAGTCCAATTCGTCGGCACTGAACGGCATGCGAGCCTACTTCGTGCTGCCAGCCAATGCACTCAATGCCCGCCTGAGCATTCAGGGCATCGAGACGATGGGCATCGACAGCGAGGCGCTCATCGACGGCCGTGCCATAGGTGGCCCTCAGCGCATCTACAATCTGCAAGGTCAGCGCGTCAATAGCGACGAGCGCAGCCTGCCTGCTGGAATCTATATTGTCAACGGTAAAAAACAGGTAATCAGAT
>JAEEGL011207930.1_pt1 | contig 10706 bp, 5 predicted proteins | sample 9134231 | NCBI WGS metagenome assembly JAEEGL01 (sample SAMN16246548, study PRJNA631951) | gut metagenome | biome: gut microbiome; feature: rumen; material: fiber-attached | host: Bos | place: Iran: Karaj | collected 2018-10 | reverse complement strand
TAATATCTATACCACCAATGGTAACCAGAAACTTTTGTACCTTTGATTTCGCCAGCAATAACGTGTTCAAAACCAGCACCAACACCAAACCAGTTATTAATCATATCATCAATAGAAGTATTTGTTACTTTAAGTGCTTCTTTGATGCAGGGGTCATTCTGAATTGAATAGAAGAAATCTTTAATGGCCTTGCCATGTTTATTCATTTCAGGAGTGTTGGTATGAGGATCGAAAAGATCACAAAGTTTTACACAAGCATCATAAGAAGCAGGTATTTTACCAGAAATATCTTTAAATAATCTGTTTTCGTATTTACTTCCTTCGTTCTTTTGAACCTTAACAGAAGCAGCCTGGTCTAATGTTTTAAGGTTCTTTGTGAGAGCAGTAATCTTAGCAGCGAGATTGGAATTGCCGCCATTGTTGTTAGGCTTATTACCGTTTGGTTTATTACCATTATGATTATTACCGTTATTTGGTTTTTTCCTCTTAGTAGTGCTAGTGCTCAAAGAAAGATAAGCATCTTCTTCTCTAGCATCTATAGACTGAGAAATTGCATTCTGCAATTCTTCATCAGTGGTAATTAAACCAATAGCTATACTGTTGCTTAAAGTTCTGCGAAGCTTAGCATCTTCGATTGCATTGAGCTTTTCAGAAAAATCTTTTTGCTGAGCAGCATTAATAGGTGTAGACACAGCTACGAGTGACAACATTGCGAGAGCGACTAAAGACAGTGACTTGCGCATTCCATGCTCCTTACTAATTACTATATACTTATTGAGCGAAAAATTCCTTACCTAATTTTTATATATGGTAAGGATACTTAATACTTATTTATTTATATCACGAAAAACTAAAACCCACAAGGGTTAAAAAAATATTTTTTTCTTTGTTTGTGTACCCTTATATTTTTTTATATATTATTTTTTTGCAAAAAAAAACTGCCCTCTTAAAGAAGGCAGTTTTTTTAACTAATTTTTATCAATCCCAACGATGGTTAAGACTTGCAATTACACCAAATGAGCTCTGAGTGCCCCAATCCTGTTTAACAGTGATTGGGAAACCAATATTGCCCTGCCAAGAATCATTAAAGAATGTCATGCCAAGAGTAAGTTCAGCATTGGTACCATCTGGTCCGTAAATATTTGTTGGAGCTTCATAGCTATCAAATTCAATTTCACCAACCAGTGAGAAGTTTCGAGTTACGCGATAATCGGTTCCACCTCTGATAATAAATTTTGTAATATCATCAGAAGAATTGTTAGCAATACCAAAGTTAATATGGCTATTCCATCTGTCGTTCAATACTCCGGAATAAGCGCCGCCAAATTCAACCCAAGAACCATTAGTAGCACCTGCAGGGCCCATTTTTGAATCAACTTTGGTCTTTAAACCTGTTCCAAGTATAGGTCTGTGGTAATTGCCACCGGCAAATTTACCTTCAACATGAAGTGTTACAGCATGAGTTCCATCAAGATTCTTCCAAACCTGATAACCCAATTTTACGCTTGGATCATGCAAACCATCAAGTTTTGATTTTGGACCGCCACCATTAGGCTTTTCTTCCCAAGTCTGGAATGGAACGGTTACACCTGCAAAGAATTTATGACCAGTATAGTTCAAATGAAGATTGCTGTATGTTCTATAACCATCAATAATATTCTTTTCGCCGCCAAGATACTTCAAATCTTCATATTTAAAGCTGAAACCAACATTCCATGTAGGCAAATATGGAATTAAAGCACATTCAGTATTGAATAAACCTCTATAACCATTAATATTAGTGAAGTATGGATCAAAATCAGTTGCTTTTAATTCATCTGGCAAACGATATTTTTCTTCTCTATACAAATCTCTAGTGCTAACAGCTACAGGATCAGCACTCATAGCAACAGGCTGAGAGGTAGGTGCTGATGGAGCAATATATGGAACTTCTGGAGCAGTAGTTGGCATTGGAGGTGGAGCCATAGTGCTGCTGTTATAAGAAGGTGCTGACGGCGGAGCAGAATAGGTTGGAGCAGCTGAATACATTCCTGGGGGAGGAGGAGGCGGAGCAACTAATGGAGCTGTATTTGGATCAAAAGAAGGATCGCTTACAACTGTAGGAGCTTCAACCTGATTATACCCGTATTGATTGTATTCAGTATTTCCCATATTATTAACCGGTGCAGTAGGCTGAGCTGCGGCTGCCATCTGCCATGGCTGAGCAGATACCTCTCTTTCAGCCGTCTGATTAATATTAAGAGAAGGCGCAGAAGCACTATAAACATTATCAGTGTATACAGATCTGTTTTCTTTAACAGCACCAGGAATAACCAAAACATCGCCAACTTTTAATTTGTTAGGATTAATGTTCGGATTAGCCTTTGCAATTTTCTGCCATTTAGAAGTTGAGCCTAAGCAAGCCTTAGCAATTTTGCCAAGAGTATCACCTTTTTTTACAGTATAGGTGCCATCACGGTTAACATTGCTGTAAAAACTAGCGTCTGCAGATTCAGAGTCTTCCGGCATTTCTGCAACTTCATGTTCTTCAACATCAGGAGCATCTTCAGCAATAACATTGCTACTAGCAACAGTAATCAACTTCTGACCGACGAAAATTCTGTTACCGTTATCAATGTTGTTAAGAACCATCAAATCCTGCCAACGATTAGGATCGCCATAAACCTTCATAGCGATTTTGGGCAAAGTATCACCAGCCTGAACAACGTATTCATTCTGAATATCTGAGTTCTGAGCCTTAGCAGTAGCCACAGTCGGGACTGCTACTGGAGGTCTATAATTCACTTGTCCAGAAGCTTTCGCTGCTATCTGCGGAGGAGCTGACATTAACTGCTGCTGGGCAGACAGAGCCTCAGGACCAACCTCTTCCCAATCGTTATACTGAGCACTGGCGATTGCTTGTGCAGACATAATCATTCCCATAGAAATAATAGCTGCAAGAACCGGATCCTTAGCTCGTAAGTAATTAAAGCATTTCATCTTCGACCTCCAGGTCTTTAAATAAAATTATAATTTCCAAATTTTTTTGAATTGAGCTTTTAGAAGTTTAGCGTAACCATACCAATCTGCGTATGATATCAATTCTTCTTTTTTCACCTTATCGACAGGTCCTGCAATTTTATTAACAATTAATCTTACATGTTGTGAAGTTGCTTTTGCCATTAAATTGCCAGGAGTTCCGCCTTCAAGCACGGAAATTAACTTTCCGCCGCAAAATTTTTCAGATAAATCCATCACAAGCTGAAAAATGTTCAACAACCCTGCTTCGCTGACAATCAGATGTGAAGCGGGGTCGTCATTTAATACGTTAGTGCCAAAACCTACAATAATAAATTCTGGCATAAACTGATTGAGAATCTTCTCAACGATTTCTTTAAGGCAGACTCTATATTCCCTGTCGCCGTAGCCGGACACAAAAGGAATATTAAGGTTATAACCTAAAGCACCTTTTCCACCCATTTCTTCATAATGACCAGTACCAGTCATTCCTGGGTATTCATGAATGGAAACAGTCAGAACATCTTTTCTATGATAGAAGATTTCCTGAGTGCCGCTGCCGTGTTCAGCGTCGAGATCAAGTATCACGACCTTTTTCATCCCATATTTTTTAGTTAAATAATGAGCTCCTGCGGCCATTGGATTTACCAAACTTCCATAACCTGTTGTAGTTATGCCTGAATGATGTCCTGGCATAGCGGTCAAACAGAATGCTCTTTTGGCTTCTCCGCTCATAATCTTGTCTACTGCATCCAAAACTCCGCCAGCTCCAAATCTTGCAATTTCAAAAGATTCTTTTATTAGTGGAGTTTTAGAGTCAAGTTTATCAAGACCAGAATAAGCACGTTTATGGAGATCATTTAAAAAATTGGCGTCGTGAATATCACGCAAACGTTTCATTGGAGCAATATCAGCTTCTTGAGCAATTCCTTCCCAAAGGTTATTCAACTGAAGCTGTTTGATTATGGAAGAAAGCCTTCCGCCTTCATTTCCGGCAGTAAGCTGGTCATGTTCCAACAATTTTTCGTTATACATGATTACAGCTTCATTCAGAATGTCTGCCATAAAACCAAATATTCTCCTTAAAACGGTATATATGGTTTTATCGACAAAAGGAACTAATCACTTTAAACAAAAGTGTAAAGATTTATGAGAAATTGGTGGTGAATGATGGGTGGTTGGTGATAGGAATTGAGAAATGAGAAATGAGAGCAGGAGAGCAGGAGAGCAGGAGAGCTGAGAATTGAGTAATTGGTGATTGGTGATTGGTGGTAGGAATTGAGAATTGAGAATTGAGAAATGAGAGCAGGAGGGCTGAGAATTGAGTAATTGGTGATTGGTGGTGGGTGGTAGGTGATACGAGGCTATAGCCTCTGTGGGACAGTTGCAAAGCAACTTGTGAGACGGCAGCTAACGCTGCCTGTGGGAGTTGTTTGACAATCACCACAGTGAAACGTCCCACAACGAAGTGTCCCACAGCGCAGCGTAACACTTTTAACACTTCTAACCCTTCTAACTTTTATAAACAATTACCACAGTGAAACGTCCCACAACGAAGTGTCTCACAGCGCAGCGTAACACTTTTAACACTTCTAACTCTTCTAACTCTTCTAACTTTTATAAACAAATACCACAGTGAAACGTCCCACAACGAAGTGTCCCACAGCGCAGCGTAACACTTCTTATGTCTTACATCTTACATCTTATATCTTACAATTCAATACAGGCTGCGACCTTTATTATCGTATATGATAAACGCAGGCATATCCTTAACTTCGATTCTGTGAACTGCTTCCATTCCAAATTCCGGGAAATCCAGAACTTCTGATTTTTTGATATTTTCAGCAGCAATCAAAGCGGCAGCTCCACCAATTGTGCCTAAATAAAAACCACCATGGGTCTTGCAGGCATTGATAACAGAATCAGCTCTATTGCCCTTTGCAAGAGTTACCATAGAAGCCCCTCTACTCATAAAGTAATCCATGTAGCCATCCATGCGTTGCGCTGTTGTGGGCCCAAAACTTCCTATGGCATAACCTTCTGGGGTTTTTGCAGGTCCGGCATAATAAACAGGATGATTTTTAAAATATTCTGGAACAGGCTGTCCTGCTTCTACCATATCATGAATTCGAGCATGAGCCATATCTCTGGCTACAATTAATGTTCCATTCAATAGAACCATATCTCCAGCCATGTGTTTGCCAAGCTGAGCTAATATTTCAGCCATCGGTTTATCTAAATCTATTCTATCAGCCTTAACACCGCCTTCTAAGCATTTATTCAACAATCTTGAAGGATTCTTATCTGTTACTTCAAGGAAAACGCCATCTTTGTTGATTACAGCAGCAAGGTTTCTGTGGGCACTACATGAGACTCCAACTGATATCGGGCAAGAACCGCCATGACGAGCCATACGAATTACTCTAGCATTCAAAGCCATATGACGGCCGCCAAACTGAGCACCCCACCCTGTTTCTTCTGCTATTTTCATTACTCGCTTTTCCCATTCCAAGTCTCTGAATGGGCTTCCTAAACCGTCACCCTTAGTAGGAAGTTCATCATACCAGCCGGTTGAAGCTAGTTTCATGGTCTTCAAATTCAATTCTGGAGATGTGCCGCCAACAACTACAACTAGAGTATATGGTGGGCAGGCAGCAACCCCCAAACCTTTAATTTTTTCTCTTAAAAATTCTTCTAGAGATTTTTCGTTAAGAATAGCTTTTGAAGCCTGAACCATTACGGTTTTATTGGCAGAGCCACCGCCCTTTGCCATAAACATAAAGCGGTATTCATCGCCTTTAGCAAAAGAAATATCAATCTGAGGCGGCATGTTGTTGCCGGTGTTCTTTTCTTCAAACATTGTTATTGGAGCATTTTGAGAATATCTTAAACAGTTATTTTTCCAAGCAGCTGCAATTCCATCGGTCAAAAGTTTTTCATCGTCTCCGCCAGTCAAAACTCTCTCCCCGCGCCAAGCAAAAATTGTAGCAGTGCCTGTATCCTGACAAAGAGGCAGCTTGCCTTCTGAAGCTATTATTGCATTCTTTATAAGACTGCTGCAAACAAAGCGTTCATTATCAGAAGCATTCTTGTCATCTACTATTTTTGCCCATTCATCTAAATGTTCTGCTCTTAAATAAAACTCTAAATCATGAAAAGCTGTTTCAGCTAAATCTGTCAAAACCTGTGGTTCAATAGTTAAAAATTCTCTGCCACCGATATTTTCAAGTTTAACGCCTTTATCTGTAATTTTGCGATATTCACACTTCATAGCACTTTCTCCAAAAAACGAATGATTATCTTTTTTGTTATTATACTATCTTATTAGCATTAGCAAAAATCTTTTTATAAAAAAAGCCTCGATAGTTTTTTAAACCATCGAAGCTCTTTTTTGCAATCAATTAATTAGAATTATACTTAGTTTTCGCCAATTCCTAGAGTATGACGCAACAAAGCTGCTGTAGTAGCATCTCTACCGCGGAACATTCTATAGACTTCGGCCGGATGTTTACTACCGCCTAGCGCAAGAATTGTATCTCTGAAGCGGTGACCTATTTCAACAATCTTTTCATCATTATCCAAGCCAGCTTCTTCAAATGCTGCGAAAGCATCAGCACTTAATACTTCAGCCCATTTATAGCTGTAGTAACCTGCACTATAGCCACCAGCAAAGATATGAGAAAATGAACACAAGAATCTATCATTCTTGTATAGCTTTGTAGGACAAGTTTCATTGTTGATTTTTTCGAAGGCTTCGAAAGGTGTTTCCTTACCGTCGACATCATAATCGCTATGTAAATAGAGGTCTATTTTAGCAAAAGAAAGCTGTCTGAGCATTGCATAAGCTGCTCTATATCTTTCTGACTGCTTAATTTTTTCATAGAATTCTACAGGAATAGTTTCTCCAGTTTTGTAGTGCTTAGCCATACCGAAAAAGGTTTCGCGGTTTAAGCACCAGTTTTCCATAAACTGACTGGCTAATTCAACGGCATCCCATTCTACGTTAGAAACACCTGAAGCATCGGCTTCGTCAATAGTAGTCAACATTCCCTGGAGAGCATGACCGAATTCATGGAAAAGGGTATTAACTTCATAAAAGCTCATCAAAGAAGGCTGATTATCCATAGCTGGAGTGCCATTACAAATGACATAGATAACAGGTCTTACAACTTTTCCTTTGAAAATGCGTCTGTTACGGCATGTGTTCATCCAGGCACCGCCGCGTTTTTCTGACGGACGAGAATATGGATCAAGATAGAAATGGGCAATCATGTTATCTTGTTCATCAAAGATATTGAAGAACATAACATCTTCGTGCCATCTAGGAATCTTAGAGTATTCAGACTTTCTTATTGTAATTCCGTAAAGCTTATTGCAAAGCTTAAACAAAGAATCTAGAACTCTTGGCAAAGGGAAATATGGTCTAATCTGAGATTCAGTAAATGAAAACAGTTTTTCTCTCTGTCTTTCTGCCCAGAAATGAGTATCCCAAGGCATTAATTCACCTTCAAAACCGTTTTCATGAGCAAATTTAACCAAGTCTTCCTGTTCTTTTGCAGCAAATGGCTTAGAAGCGGTTTCAAGCTCATCAATCATCTTTTTCACATTCTCAATGTTTTGAGCCATTTTACTGCTCAAGCTCATTTCAGCATAGTTTTTATAACCTAGAAGCTGAGCCTGTTCTTTGCGAAGTTTAAGTAATTCTACAATCAGACCAGAGTTGTCAAATTCACCTGATGAAGCTCTTGTTACATAAGCATCATAAACTTTGAAACGAAGGTCTCTATTGCGGCAATGCTGCATAAAAGGCAGGTAACTTGGGCCATCGAGAGTAATAAGCCAAGGGCCGTTTTGAGGACTTGGTCTGGTATTATTCTTTCTTGCATAAGAAACAGCAGAAAGAATTCTCAACATTTCCGGCCAGCCTTCTGTATCAGCTTTATCTGTAATAACTAGACCAAAAGCTTTAGTAGAGTCTAACAAATTGTTAGAAAACTTGTTAGAGATTTCAGTCATTCTCTTAACTATTGCATTGAAGCGTTCTTTCTTTTCTCCTTCTAAGGCAATACCGCTTTTTTCTGCAATGCGAATCAACGATTCTACTATTCTTTTCTTGGCATCATTAAACTTGTCAAAAGCCTTACTGTCACGAAGAGCAATTAAGCGACTGTATCTAGGTTTGCTCTGAGACATTTTTAAAGAAAGGCTGATGCATTCAGGCATAAGCTCATCATAGGCTTTACGCAATTCAGCTGAGTTTTTTACAGATTTAAGATGATTAAGAACGCTCCAGGTATATTCCCAATCAAGGTCTGTTTCATCGAAAGGCTTTATAAGGGAATCCCAGGTAGGTTCGGAATGTTCTTCGACATCTTTCAATACATTTTCAGTCTTTGTAAAAACAGCTCGGACGGCTGGAACAAAATCTTCGGCCTTTATCTGGTCAAATTTTGGCAACCCTTCACGCTGCATTAATGGATTTGAGTGTGAATTCATGTCTTATCTTCCAATATTCTTATAAATGATGTGCACTACATTTTATTTTTCGGTATTCTATAACAATATATTATATAAAAACAATATATTTTTAGAGATTAGAAAGGTGAAAACGAAAAATCTTTGGCCTTATATCTTAAATCTTATATCTAAATTAATCAGCCTCACACATTGCCTTCGTAGACATAGTTCAAATAATGGCGAGCAACATCCGCCATATAATAAACAGTCTGAACAGGTGTAGGTCTGGCATTTTTCATTTCACCAGCTGGGAAAAAGCGGGTTACATGCAAAACAATATCCTTGCTGATAGAAGCAAGAGTTTTTGCAAGCTCTTTCATTTCATCTTCATCATCATTGAAGCCTGGAACAATCAAAGTAGTAACTTCAACATGTGCGCTTTTATTAGATGTTTCTATTGTTTTAAGAACTGCCTCCAAATCTCCCCCAATTTTCTTATATTTCTTAGAATTAATACTTTTCAAATCAACATTTAAAGCATCAACAAATGGAATTACCTCTGCAAAAGCTTCTTCTGTGACCATGCCATTAGTAACAAGCACATTTTTCAAATCATGCTTATGAGCCAGTTCCGCAGTTTCCTTAATAAATTCGAAGCTAATCAAAGGTTCATTATAAGTATAAGCAATCCCAATATTGTCTCGAATCATCAATGCCTTTTTAACAAGCTCTTCAGGGCTTATATAAATGCTATTGGTTTCGCCTCTTGAAATACTGTCATTCTGGCACCAGGGGCAACGCATGCTGCAGCCCCAAAAACCAGCCGAAAGAATATAACTTCCAGGCATAAAATGTTTCAGAGGCTTCTTTTCAATAGGATCTATGGCTATTGAAGTAACTTGTCCATAATTAAGGCTGACAATTTTGTCATCTTTTAAAGCACGGGTTTTGCATATTCCATGGAAATCATCTTTTATATCGCATTTGTGCGGACAGTTATTACAAATCATTCGTGACGCTCCACAAGAAATCTTTCTATTTCGTAGTCTTCGCCGCTTCTTATTCCAGCTTTCTGACAGGCTATAGCAATCTGATAATCAACGGTATCAACACCTTCCAAGTTTGGTAGCAAGAGCCCCCGCTTCATATTTGTGGAAACAATAACACCGTATTTTTTTACATCAAGCTGTTCTTTTGTCGCTGGTTCAGGAGTATAGAGAACATCAACATCATAAACCAAGTCTGCAAGTTCAGATTCCTTAACAGGATAAAATCTTGGGTCTCTGGTTCCAGCCTGAATAGCCATATTTATTATTTCTTCAGCAATAGAACTTTGAGTTGGGTAAATAGTGCCTATGCAGCCTCTTAAATCCCCATGTTTTTTAAGGGAAACAAAGCAGCCAGCTTTACTATTATTCATTGCATCAGGCAGTTCTAGTTTTTCTTCAGTAGATAAAACAAGCTTTTTGCCGTTTTTAATGTAATATTCCAAAGATTTCTTTGCCAATCTTATATAATGGTCGTGGATTTTAAAAGCACAAACAGCATAACCAACACCGAATGGGCCTTCATAAGAAAGAAATTCTGATTCAACCTTATAGTTTTCTAATGCCCCTGACATCATGATAAAGCCAGGTAGGCCGCATTCCGCAGCACATTCTAAAAAACCGGCATCGAAGCTTTGAAATGCCTTGAAATCACATTCTTTCATAGCTTCAGTTACTTTTTTATCAAAAACGGGACCTTCTTTTGCAAAACCATAAGGACCATCTTCTTTTAATCGGTGTGACAGGTCGCCACTGGCTAAGAAAGTTATTTTTCTTCCAAGGTGAGCCGCAGCCCTTTCAATTATGCTTCCCATTTCTACCAAAGTAGCATCAGACAAAAAGCTAGGAGATATTCTTAAAACTTTAAAATTCTTATAGACTTCATTAATAAAAGCAAGGGGTACGACAGAACCATGGTCTGGTCTAACACTGCCGCGTTCATCATAAACTGTGGGAATGCCTTTTTCCTTACAAAGCTGCATAACCTCTTTAGCAAGCTCAGTATCATTTTCGTAATCCAAAGCTACATCAGGTGCGCCAAATTGAGCCAAATCGCCTTTCCAGCGGTTACCTGCAGCAATATAAAAAGCATCGCTATAAACAATGGAATGAGGAGAAATCACCACTATTGTCTCTGGGGCATCTTCAGCAATCATTTTTGATGCTTTGCGATACGAGTCCAAAGTAGCCTGTATTTCTTTTTCT
>JAEEGL010961634.1_pt1 | contig 10706 bp, 11 predicted proteins | sample 9134231 | NCBI WGS metagenome assembly JAEEGL01 (sample SAMN16246548, study PRJNA631951) | gut metagenome | biome: gut microbiome; feature: rumen; material: fiber-attached | host: Bos | place: Iran: Karaj | collected 2018-10 | reverse complement strand
AATAAATCAATTGAATTAAAAAACGATTTTGAAGTGAGTTATTTTTATCGTGCGGTTGCATATCACAGTTTAGAAAAATATACGGATGCAATCTTGGATTATACAAAAACAATAAAACTCAATCCCAAAATGACGGATGCTTATTACAATAGAGCAAAAATCATTATTGAAAACAAAAATTCAACAATATCCGAGCTTACCCGTGCAAAAGAAGATTTAAAAACAGCGTTAGAACAGGATGAAAAATTTGTTGATGCTTTATATGCTATGGCATGCACAGAAAAGAAGCTCGGGGAATATCATTCGGCTTTAGAATATTTGGAAAGACTGTTGAATATTGTGCCTGATGCAATCCATGCCAAGGCTCTTAAAAAATTGATATTGACAAAATATATTGTAAGAGATTAATGCAGATAATTGTTTGGTTAAATGTTTTATGTGTCGTATGCCATGTTGAATTTATTTTAGAGTTTTACGTAAATAAAATTTTTATATCGGTAATTAAAAAATGTCATTCCGAACTTGGTTCGGAATCCCATGGATAGTATAATAAGACCCCGAAACGAGTTCGGGGTGACATGTTTTGTCGGGTTAAAACCCCGACCTATAAGCTTTATTTGGCACCTTCAAGCAAGTAATCCAATTTCTTCTTTCTCAAAAGCAGGTATGTTTTTTGGTTTATACTTGCGCCTTTTTTAATGAGTTTAATTGATGTATCTGTCATGTCGTTTTTTAGAGCAATATACAAGGGAGTGTTTCCCGTAACGGAATCCCTGTAATTAATTCTTGCGCCGTTATCTATCAGAAAATCCGTTAATTCAACGTTTTTATTCTTTATTGCTTCATACAATTCGGAGCCAAAGCCTTTATCTAATTTGGCGCCATAAGAATACAAGAGCTTAACCATTTCCGTATCGTTGCTTTTTGCTGCGATAAATATGGGATAATCCATATTAAAAGGTTCATTCGGATTGACTTTAGCTTCCAATAATATTTCTGCGTTTTCTTTGTTTCCTTTTTTTATTTGTTCAACCAAACAATTAACCGTGGGTTTTAGTTTTTTATATTCTAAAATATCTCTCTGTTCTTGTGTGGCTCTGTTTTCTCCGTTTAATGATTTCATTATCAAAGAACGGTCTGAAAAATTGCCGAAAACGGAATAATCAAGCGAATTATCCGCACAAAATGCTGATGTATTAAAGATATACATCAGCATTAAGATAATAAAAATAAAATTTATTCTTTTCTTCATAACAAAATTATATAATTAAACCGCCGTCAACTTCCAGTACTTGTCCTGTAATGTAAGTTGCATCAATTGCAAGGAATTTTATTGCAGCTGCAATATCTTCCGGTGTTCCCAATCTTTTTAAGGGAATTAATTTTAACATTTCATCGGTATTGGGTAAATCTTTTGTCATATCCGTCGCAATAAAACCCGGAGCAACGGCATTTACTCTGATTCCTCTTGCGCCCAATTCTTTTGCAAGTGATTTTGTAAAGCCGATTAAACCTGCCTTTGCTGCGGAATAATTTGCTTGTCCTGCGTTTCCGTAGATACCGACAACACTTGTTGTATTAATTATTGCACCGCTTCTTTGTTTCATCATGATTTTTGAAACGGGTTTTGTAACGTAATATGCGGAATTGAGATTAGTGTTTATAACTGCTTGCCATTTGTCTTCAGTCATTCTGATAAACAAATCATCTCTTGTTATGCCTGCATTGTTAACTAAAATATCTATTCTTCCGTATTTTTCAATTATTTTTGCAATATTTTCTTCAACTTCAGCTTGATTAGATACATCAAACTTGTAGCTTTCGGCGTTTACACCGAGTGCTTTTATATCGGATACGGTTTTTTCGGCTGCCGCTTCATTTCCCGCATAATTTATTACTACATCATAGCCTGCTTTAGCAAGTTCTATTGCTGTTGCTCTGCCGATACCTCTTGAACCGCCCGTAACAAGTGCTAATTTATCTGTCATTTTATACTCCTACCATTAATTCTTCTGCTACTGATTTTAAAGTTGTGGTGTCTGATACATTATATGTTTTTATTTCCGATGAAATTTTTCTGTTCAATCCTGCAAGAACTCTTCCGTTTCCAAATTCAATAAATGTATCAACTCCGTTTGTGATTGCATTTTGAATAGATTGATACCACATAACGGATGAATTTATTTGATTTGGCATTTTAATTCTAAAATCTTCCGCCGATGTGGTTAATTGGGCATCCGTATTTGTTATAACGGGAATTAACGCATCATTTAATTCTAAAGTTTTTACGAAATCAACAAAAGAATCTCTTGCGCTATCCATTAATTTTGAATGGAATCCGCCTGAAACAGCAAGAGGAACAACCTTTCTTGCACCTTTTTCTTTTATTAATTCGCCTGCACGATTAACGGCTTCAATTTCCCCTGTAATAACAATTTGAGTCGGGTCATTATAGTTTGCAATTTGTACTAAACCGAGACTGCCTGCTTCTTTAATCGATTCTTCTATATCTTCTATTTTTGCACCTAATATGGCAGCCATTGTGCCTTTTGTTGTTTTTGTCGCTTCGTCCATTAATTCTGAACGTTTTTGAATGGCTTTTATTGTAACATCAAGCGTCATAACACCCGCTGTATATAATGCGCAATATTCACCCAATGAATGTCCCAATGTAAGAGAGGGTTTAATATCGGGATATAATTCTTTAAAGGCGCTCATTGCAGCGATTGATGTTGTCACAATTGCGCTTTGTGCGTTAATTGTTTTTTTGAGCTCGTCATCAGGGCCATTGAAACATATATCCGAAATTTTTTTATTTAAAATGCTGTCTGCAATATTATAAATTGATTTTGCGCTTTGAAAATTATTATACAGGTCTAAACCCATTCCGCAGGCTTGAGAGCCTTGTCCCGGAAAAATAAAAGCAATTTTATTCATATACTCCTCACCAATAAAATTTTATTTGTTTATTTTAACTAACTGACTAATTCAGCGATTTTTTTATTAACGCCTGATTCAACAGCTTCTTTTGCTACACGAACGGCGTTTTTAATTGCATAAGAAGAACTTCTGCCGTGGGAAATAACCGTAATTCCTTTAACGCCCAATAATAAGGCACCGCCAAATTCTTCGTAATTGATTCTTTTATAAATTCTTTTCATAAACGGTTTTGCAAGAAGACCTACGATTTTAGATACTAAATCGGTTTTAAATTCTTGTTGAATTAATTTAAACAACATCATAGAACAGCCCTCGATTGTTTTTAGGGCAACATTTCCGACAAAGCCTTCGCAAACAACAACGTCAACATCGCCTTGGAAAAGTTCTTTCCCTTCGATATTTCCGACAAACGTAAAGCCTTCTGCGTTTTCTTTTAATAATTTATAGGTATCTTTAACCAGTTGATTTCCTTTTTCTTCTTCTTCACCGATATTTAAGACACCAACTTTTGGGGTTTCTCTGTTATATACATTTTTTGCAAACATTGCACCCATAAGGGCAAACTGTTTTAACATTTCGGGAGTTGAAGAAGAATTTGCACCTGCATCTATTAAAATTACGGGATCTTTTTTTGTAGGTAAAGTTGCCGCAATCGCAGGTCTTTCAACACCCTTTATACGTCCTAATCCAAATAAAGAGCTTGCCATAGCGGCACCCGTGGAGCCTGCCGCAACAACGGCATCTGAACTTCCTTTTGCAACAGCATCGACAGCCAACACGATAGAAGATTTCTTTTTCTTTCTTATCGCAACACCCGGTGCTTCGCCCATTTCTATAACTTCATCAGCTTGCGTAAGTTTGATATCAAGTTTTGATAAATCAACCTTGATATTTTTAATAAAGTACCCGCCACGGTTTGAAGTAATACCCTTTTTTGCAATTTCATCAAGCACTTCTTGTATTTTGTCTATTTGTCCTACAAGTTCAATCGGCACCTTATAATCAGAAGCCGCCCAAACAGCACCCTTAACTATTTCTGATGGGGCAAAATCCCCGCCCATAGCGTCTATTGCAATTCTCGTCATGATAAATTCCTCAAACCGTTTCCCTGTCTAGCCTGATATTTGTTTATTCAGCCTTTGTTTCTTCAGTTTTTTTAGCTTTTGTAGTTCTGGTTCTTTTAGGTTTTTCTTCAGAATCAGCTTTTTTTGCAGTAGCTGTTTTTGTAGTTCTGGTTCTTTTAGGTTTTTCTTCAGAATCAGCTTTTTTAGCTCTTGTTGTTTTTGCTTTTGCAGGTTTTGTTTCTTCGGCTTTAACTTCTTCTGCTTTTGTTTCTTCAGCTTTAACTTCTTTTTTAGCTTCTTCAGCTTTAACTTCTTCAACCTTCATTTCTTTTTTTGCTTCAGCTTTAAGAGCTTCTTTTTGAGCTTTTTTCACGGAAGCAATGCCGTCTTTATACCATCCGCATTCGGGGCAAACCGTGTGAGTTAAAACTATTGCTTTACAGTTAGGGCAAGTAGTTGTAGCCGGAATTGTTCCTTTCCAGTTAGCTCTTCTTGTTGCTTGACTTGCTTTTCCTGTTCTTTTCTTTGGTGTAGCCATTTTTATTTCCTTTTCTAGTATTATGTTTGTTTAAAAATAATTTTCGACTTTAACACTATTTTCTAAAAAAAAGAAATGCTTGTCAATAATCTGCAAGCATTTCTTTATATTTCTAAATTTTTTTAAATTATCTCAAGCTGATTTTTGTGTAAGAACCTTTTCTTGAGAAGTTAACTTTGTCTTCACGAGCTAACCAACCTAAACCTAAGTTAGTGAAGTTATCAGAAAGACCAAGGTCTTTGTTCATTTTTTTAGTAGTAACTTCGCCATTTTCGTTTAGGTATTCCCAAATTCTTCCAGCTGTTTCAATAATTGTTTTTTGCATTGTCGCACTCCATTTCTTTTTTATGTATTACAAGTCTGATGTCATTCACATCGCATTTGCATATTTATCTTAATTTATTATATAGTAGTTGTATATAGTTTAAATGGATGAAATGAGAGAAAAAAATGAATTGGATTTATGGTGACAATGTTGACACGGATGTAATAATTCCCGCAAGATACTTGAATACCAAGGACGAAAGAGAATTGGCAAGTCATTGTATGGAAGATATAGATAAAAATTTTTCTTCAGAAGTTAAAGAAAATGATTTTATTGTTGCGGGTTACAATTTTGGATGCGGTTCAAGCAGAGAACACGCACCGCTTGCAATAAAAGCATCAGGAATAAAAGCTGTTATTGCGAAGAGTTTTGCAAGAATATTCTACAGAAATGCTATTAATATTGGTCTTGTGATAATCGAAAATTCCGAAATTCAATCAGACGTTGAAAAAAATGATGAAATAAAAATTGACTTGGATAACGGAAAAATTATTAATGTTACAAAGAATAAAGAATATTCTTTTTCTCCCTATAGCGAAGAAATACAAAACCTTATTAATAAAGGCGGTTTAATCAATTACACCAAAGAAAAGTGCAAACAAAACTAAAGTATATTTAAAAACTTATGCACCTGTGGAATTAATCTCAGATTTTTGTAATGTTTATAAAATTCATCAAAAATTTCTTCAAACGCAAAATCTTTATTCATAGGCATTTTTGGTTGAAGTATTATTGTTGTGTTGTCTTTTTTTGCTAATTTAATTAGTGTTTTTATTTCTTCTTTTGTAATATTTTCATCAAAAACCGCTTTAATAAAGACTTCTTTTTTGTTTGCAACGGAAAGAAATTTTTCGTTTTCAATAAAGTTGTTTTTTTGTCCCGTAGCAGACGGTAATTTTATATCCATTGAAACAACGTCAACTTTATCAATTATTTTTTCAAGTTCTTTGTAGCAGGTTCCGTTTGTTTCAAGATAAATGTTTTTATTTAAGTTGTAATTACTCAATAAATCATTTAAAAAATCAACCTCTATTAAAGGCTCTCCGCCTGTAAAACTTACCGTTGTAATAGGATTTTCTTTTAAAATATTGAATAAATCATTTGTTGAATATTCTTTTGCATTATCTTTTTTGAAATTTGTATCGCAATATTTGCATTTTAAATTACATCTGCAAAACCTGACGAAAATTTGTTTTTCTCCAACGTAAAGCCCCTCTCCCTGAATTGAGGTAAAAATTTCTTTTATAAAGGTTTTATTGGAATATTGGTGCATTTCTTTTTTTCAGGTTTATTTCTTTTAATTTTTCGTAAAGATAAAATTCTTCATCTGTAATGCTTGTAGGGATTTGAATTAAGATTTTTACTATTTCATCACCTTTTTTTTGGGTTTTTTCATTCATTATTCCTACATCAATCAGTTTAAAGCTCTGATTTGTTTTTGTCAAAGGAGGAATTTTTATTGTTGCATCACCCCACAATGTCGGCACTTTTACGTTCCCGCCTAAAATTGCCGTATAGGGACTAATGTATGCATCATAATAAACAATGCCGTTTTCGATTTTAAAATCTTCGTGTTTTTGTTCAACATTAACAATAACGTAAAGATTCCCGTTCTTTCCGCCGAATTTTCCGATTTTGCCTTCCCCTTTTATTCTTAATTTGGATTTATTTTTGACGGATGAAGGGATTTTTACCGTGATTTTTTTATTTTTTGTGATTTCCCCTTTGCCTTCACAATATGTGCATTTTTGGTTGTTTGCAAATTTGTGTCCTTCACATTTCGGACATAATATTGATGTTGCAATATTAACCGTTCTTGTTGTGCCTAAGATTGCTTCTTTAGAATCAATTGTGACACTAACGGTTATATCTTCGCCTTGTATGGCTTTTGGTTCTTCTTTTGTTTTTTTGTTTTTTTGAAATAAGTCGGAAAATGTATAATCTGAAGAATTATTGTACGTTTTTTGGTTTATTTTTTTATTTGCGTTTCTTAATAAATCGTATTTTTTTCTTTTTTCATCATCCAATAAAATTTCTGAAGCTCTTGTTATATTTTTAAAAATTTCTTCCGCTTCAGGTGATGAATTAACGTCAGGATGATACATTCTAACCAGTTTTTTGTACTGTTTTTTAATTTCTTCCTTTGATGACGTTGATTCTACGTTTAATATTTCATAATAGCTCTGCATAAATCATTCCCTTTTTAAATACTTTAATGATATTTTTTAAAAAATCCAATATCGATGAAGATAAATAAAAAAGGCAATTTGTATTTAAAAATACTTTGGTTTTTTATATAATAAAGAAAACAATATAAATGATTTGCGGTGAATATACTTTGAATCAGTTTGCGGTGTCATCCCGAACTTGTTTCGGGATCTTATGAAATTTAAGATGCTGAAACAAGTTCAGCATGACAGATTTGCCAGATAATCTGCAATATTTTGAAGTTGCATATTGTAATCTATGCGCCCGTAGCTTAACCGAATAAAGCATTGGTCTCCGAAGCCAAAGAGTGTGGGTTTGAATCCCATCGGGCGTAGTTATATTAAACTATTAATTTTTTCTGCCAGTATTTTTGATTGATTTATAACGGCATCCATATTTAAATATTCAAAACTTCCAAATCTGCCGTTTGTTAAAATATTTTCTTTTTCAAAATATTCTCTGATTTTCTTTGTATTAATTTTATGTTCGATATCATAAATCACATAAGCATATTCAAACCTTTTTATATCGTAAAAATTTATATCCTCCTCGTTATCAATAAAACCTATTGTTTTTAAGCCTTCAATTGCTTTTTTTATGATTTCATCATTTGTCATTTTGTCATATAAATCGTTTTTTCTGTATGTTATTTCTGCCATATAAGTAACGGTATCTTTTATATGATAACTTTCTCCCATAAAATCGAGTTTTGAAATTCTATGGAAAATAACGTTTTTATCCGAAATCATAAAAGCGTAGTTATCTTTTGCGTAGTCTTTTTTGACATTAAAAATACAAATCATAATTGAATTATGCTTTAAATTACAGGAAGCATTTTTTATTTCCAAAGGGCAATTTTGGTAAATACCGCATAAATAGTTAAGCGGAATGGTAGAGATTATTTTTTCCGCTTCAAAATTGCCGGATGAAGTTTCTATATTAAAAACCTTATTTTGTTTTGTTATTTTATCGATTTCAGAATTTAAAATAAATTTTGTTTTATTACTCAATTTTGAAATAAAGGCTTTTATTAAGGCTTCCATACCTTCTTGTTTCGGATATGTAAAATAAAGCTGGTGCAAGTATCCATCAACAGTTTCACCTTTTGCGCTTTTTATAATATCTTCTTTTGGCGGTTTTGGGATTCTTTCGACCATTTGTGTATCCATATATGCGGGGTCAAATTTCCAGATTTTTTCATTGTATGGCCTCAAATATGTATTTGTTATGCCTTCTCCAAATGTCTTTAAAAAGAATTGGAGCATAGATTGAGGGTTATAATTTTCATAAGGATTGTATAAAAACGAATTTAAACAATAATCGAGTTTGTGTTTTGGTAATTTTGATAAATCGTTTTCAAAAGGATATTGAATAAATTTTTTGTCATAAATAATTCTATTGGAACGGCGGTGTTTTTCAACATTGTCTTTCAAAAGCTCATTCATAAAACCAAGAATCTCTTTATTCTTTGAAAAAATAATATGCGGACCGATATCATAATTTATTCCTTTTATATTAAAACTTCTGCATAAACCCCCTAATTTTTCTTCTTTTTCTATAATCAATATTTCTTCGGTTGTATTGTTTTGTTCTAAAAAATAAGCCAGTGACAAGGCCGATAATCCTCCGCCCAAAATTGTGTATTTCATTTTTTCTCCCCCTTTATTAAATTCATTAAATTTATTAAATTTTCTTTTTAAATTTAATTCCTAAAATTGTTATTACCTTGTGTTTTGCATTTTCTCTTTTTATGTTTTCAATTGAAAAAACAAATTTTAATATTTTTTTGAAGCTTTGTGCCTTATTCAATTCTTTTTCGAGCGTAAAAATTTTGTAGTTCAGGTTTTTGATTTTTGTATCAAAATAAGTTTCAAAATCCGCGGGTCTTTTTGTTTTTGAATTTTTTAAAGAACAGATAAGCCAATTTATTGCTTCTTTTGCTTTATTTTCAATAATTTTATTTGCAAAAGTAAAATCCAAATTTAAATCAATAATTTTTTCATTTTCTTTTAATTCATCAAAAGAAGATATGAATCTGTTTTTAATCTTCATTTCATTAAACATCTTGTATCTTATTTTGCCTCTTTTTTTATTTATCATTGAAATAAACGGTTTGTTGAATTTTACTGCAAAGCAGGTTCCATGGTATGAATCCGTAAATACAAAAGAAGAGTGTCCGTAAAGATACAAAAATTCTTCCGGTGTATAATTTTTAACAAATTCAAGTTCGTTTGATAGTGCATAATCAAAATCCAGATTTTGAATGTTTATAATTTTGAGATTTAGTTTTTTGCTTATGTATTTAACGGCTTGAATTTTTTCTTCATTTAAATCTAAAATGTAAGTCAAAAGATAGTTTTTCGGAGTTTTTAAAACGACGTTTTCCGATAAATCTTCATAAACTTTTTTATCAAGCATCAGAGTCGGGTCAATTAATTCAATTGGTTTTATTTTAAATATATTTTTACAAAGATTTTCGCTCGCTTCTCTTAAAGAAAGATGATTAAATCTTTTTAAAAGGTACTGTTTTTCAATAATATCTTCTTCATCTGAAATAAATTTGTCGTGACCAAATGAGGTTGAGAATGCGATTTTATTTTTATTATTTTTTACCCACCCTAAAAATGCAAAATCTAACTTTAAAGCGTAAGAAAACATTTGATCTGACCCTACAACAAAATTTTTGCATTTTTCATTTAATTCAATTAATTCGTTTTCATCATAATAAGATTTTGAAATGAAATAGTGCTTTTTGGCAAATTCCATCGGGATTGTATTTTTAATCGAAAAATTTTTCCATTGAGTTTTTAATTTTTGAAGCATTAAACATGTATAGCCGAGGTCTTTTATAATACGATTGACGGCATACGCAACGAGTATTGCCCCATAATTTTTTGAATAGAATGTAGTTAATAAACAAACGTCAAACTTTTCCTCATTTATTAGTGAAACCCTTGAATTAAAGCTGTATTTTTTTGACAATTCAAAAAATTTTTTTCTCTTTTTATTAAATTTATCAAAGGGAAGCCCTTTTTTTATGAAGCCGTTATTGTAATCATTTTTTAATTTAACAGGAATCAATTTTCCTTTTGAAAAATCAAGCTCGTTTATTAATTCTTCACCTTTTTTGTTATTTGAAAATATTAAAGAAACACCGTTTTTAAAATCTAAATCAGGAAAATATTTTTCTACTCCCCAAAAATCCCCAAGAGAAATATCCGCTTTACGAGGAAGTTTTGAAAAATCACAATCGTAACAAGATGAGCGCAGAATAATGGAATCGTGGAACAATTTTGTAAAATCATCGGTTACAATTTCTTCATTTTTTAAAGTTATCGTACATTTTGAACAGCTCCAGCCTGTTTTTTCTTTATCCCTAAAATTTATATTTAAGATGTCATTTTTATTAAAATTTTCTTTTAAATACTTTTGCCATTCAGAGTTTGGTGTTATCCCATGACAGAATAAATCAATTGTGTAGAGTTTTTTGTAGTCTTTTTTTAAATATGAATATAATCCCGCAACCTGACACGGACATCCGCAAAAAAGAACAGGTTTATCTTCTTTTAGTAATTTTTCAATTTTTTTATAACAGTTGTTTATATTGCTTTGAACGTATTTTGAACCTCTT
>JAEEGL016787886.1_pt1 | contig 10707 bp, 8 predicted proteins | sample 9134231 | NCBI WGS metagenome assembly JAEEGL01 (sample SAMN16246548, study PRJNA631951) | gut metagenome | biome: gut microbiome; feature: rumen; material: fiber-attached | host: Bos | place: Iran: Karaj | collected 2018-10 | reverse complement strand
CACAGGCTGTGGAAGTGTAAGTGGCTTTGCGCCAAAATTCTTTCTTGCCATAAAAGCCTCCCTAATTGATTGAATAAATTTTAATTGGATTAAATCTATTATATAACTTATTTCAAAAAATTGGTATAAAGAAAGAATAAATTTAACACTAGTTCATATTTTGATTATTTCCATATACCATAGAATATAATAAATCATAAGCAGCATTAATCTTCTGAGAATAAGTTTCATTTGATTCATTATTATCTGGATGAAATGCTTTAATCAAAGCATTTCTTTGCTTCTTTAAACTTTCTTTGCTTACGTCATCTAAACTATCAAACATAAATAACGCCAATGCCTTCTGAACCTCATCTATGTCTGCACCTGTCTGTTGATAATTACCATATCTTCTCTGGCTTTCAATATTTAGACAAATTGAAAATACTCGCAATATATCAAGGAATTCATCTGTAAACTGAAAATCATATTCCTTTTTAAAGAATCCTGTTGTTTTTAACTTTAATTTTACATTTTCCTTAAGAGTTTCTTCCACATGTATCTTTGGTGTTAATAAATCAACTCTTACAAATTCTGATCCTATGAGTTTATCATTTATAATACCCTCTTTAATTTCCTCTGGTCTAAAATTCATCTCGAAGTCATCTATTTCAGAAAAGTTAAAAATCATATAATAATCTGTATATCTATCACCCACACAAAATAAATTATGTTCTGTATCAATAGAAAGATTATCTCCATAAGAATAATTCGGCTTATATTGCTTTCTCATTTCTTTTGAACTTTCATCCCAATTAATATAATTAATGTAATCCTGATAATTCCATGTTTGAGTTGCATATGTCTTAATTAGAGGATTAATTCTATCTAGACATTTATTGCATAAACATAAATCATTTTTATAACCCACCCAATTCTGCTCAGTACCTGTTAGCTGAACACCGCATACATGACAATTTGCAGCATTTCTAAAAACACCTTTTTGTAAACTAATAATAAATCCTACTATTAAAGCAGCAAGTAATAAAACAAATATCATAATTTCTCCTTATAATTTAATTTATATTTTTATACACCTAATTAGTGTTTAAATATTTATATTTTTCTATTCGACTTAATAACCTTTCAACAACATAATAAGCAATTACCAAAATGAAAGATATAACACCAGCCTTATTGATATCAGCAAATATTATTGGATTTATATGAAAATCCACATTTAAAAATGGTATCAACGAAAACGTTTTTACTAATAATTCTTCATCTATAATTATAGTATCAATCAGCATTATAAATCTAATAATGTGAATGATTTTTGTCCGATAAAGCTTTTTATTACGACTGTATCTTTGCATATTCTTTATTACATCCTCTAAAAAAATACATATCGATATAATTATTAGTATCAACGATATATACCTAAATTGATACAATGAATTTAATTGTATATACGAAGTATCTTGATAAATCGAAACAATATTAACCATAAAAACTGATATCGTAACCGCAATATTATGTATAAAAAAAGGATAAGCTACCAAAGCTACAATAATATACGCAACCATTCCATAACTTTCTGTAAAACACAGATATAGTCCTAATAATAAAAGTACTAGATCAATCGCTTTACAAAGCTTTGAATCTTTTTTTATAAATGCTTTTACACTAGCAATTAATAAGAAAATATATTCAAATGGTTTCAGATATAGTCTAGCTTCCGGAAAATATAATAATTTAGCAAGAACAACTCCAATAATTAACGTTATTATTCCAAATGCAAAAAAGTTTTCTCGATTTTTTACCCTATAAGAATAATTCTCTTTATAAAGTAAAACTCTCATATCCTTTAACATCTCATCAATTGTTTGATATCTGTCAATAGGATCATAACTACATGCCTTAGCTAAAATCTTATAAAATCTGTCAGATATATCATCATTATCTGGTTTCGGTAAAACATATCCACTCATATACTGATAATTTGATGCCACATATGAGTTAGAACTTGGAAATTTGTTTTTGTTTGCTAAAACGTATAACATCATTCCAAAGGAATAAATATCAGCTGTTTTATTATATCTATCATTATTAGGCATTCCTTTTACTTCCGGAGCAGCATATCCATTAGTAAAGGCTATTGTTGCTGCAAACCCATCATCAGTTTTTTTAGCTATTCCGAAATCTCCAAGCTTATAGCAATCGTACTTTTCAGAATAAAAAACATTTTCCAATTTTACATCTCTATGAAGAATATTATTACTATGAGCTTGTTTTAGTGATTCACCAATATCAAAAGCTAATTTAACAATTTCTTCCTCAGTATTATTTGATAATTTATAAGGATATAACCTAACTCCACCATAATTATTTCTATGAAAAACTGAATTCAACCTTTCCATAACAATAAACTGTAATTTTATTATTCTTAGATTTGAATTCTCCGGTTCAATGCTATTCGCACTTATAAAATTATCCATTTCATCAAACTCAAGCCACAATTCTTTATAGCCATAATTTTTTATTACATATTTATTCTCCGCAAGACCATTTTCATGAATATTAATTAGCTCATTAAAGCTTTCTGTGTCTCTAGCCCTATTTAAAAAGCCCATAACTTTAATAGCATAATCCATTTCATTAGAGTTTCTTTTTTTTGCCGCATAAACAAGTGCACTCGCACCTTCTCCAATTACAGATAATTCTCCATTTTCTCCTCTTAAAGAATATTTTTCAAATATTGCATAATCATCATCCAGTCTTTTTAAAATATTACTGATTTCTTTATGTGTCCAAGTGTTCATTTTTATTATCTCCAAATAGTTGTTCTATTATAAATACCCTTATTACTACAAGAATAAAGGTAGCAAATAATAAACCTGTAATAATATTTAACTCTTTCATACTATTTAAAAAAGAAAAATATCCTGTAAAATATTGAAAAATCCAGCCTGTCAATGCAATTGTATTTGCTAATATTAAAATCTTACTTCCTAGTATATTTACTATTAAACATACCAAAAAAATAATTGAAAACCCCATATCATAAAAGCAAAAAAGTAAAAATGCCATAAATAAAAAAGAGAATGGTCTAAAAAATATATTTTTAAATTTAAATACGATCTCAGCAAAAAACGCTATAGGTAACACCCATATTTTCCAATCATACATAAACCCATCCTTTAATGATAAGCTCATATATAAAGTAAACAAAACCGGTAATGATATTAAAAACAATTCTAGGCCTTGCCAAAAATATATCTTATCATTACTTATTTTTTCTTGAAGTTTTTCTTCATAGGTCATATCGTCCCATTTTTTGTTTTCTATTGAGTTTTCTTTTTCCCCTTCTATATGTTTTTTTAAAGGTATATCATCGCAATAAACCGTTTCTATATCCTCAGAAAATCCAATCTTAAAGTCTTCTTTATAGCTTTTATTTATTATACTATTCAATTGAAAAATGACTTCCTCAATCGACTGAATTCGCATATCCGGATTAAAATTTGTCATTTTTCTTATAAGCCCTGCTATTTCAAAAGAGGCATTAATCGGTGCCGGCATAATAAAATCGTTATCATATTGAACCGGATTGACATAATAGCCATCAGAAGCTGGAAATTTTAGGTCATTAAATAGTAAATATAATACAATTCCAAAAGAATAAATATCCGCAGACGTATTATAACTTTCTCTTAATCGCCTTTCTATTTCAGGAGCCCCATATCCATTTGTAAATATCCTTGTTTGAGCATTGTCTTCTCCAATATAACTAATTACACCAAGATCTCCTAATTTATATGTTTCAGAATTATTATCCCAAAAAATGTTTTCTAACTTAATATCTCTATGAAGATAATTATTCATATGAATTGCGTAAATAGCCTTAGATACATCCAATGCAAATTTCAAAATGCTTTCTGGTTTTTTCAAGTTATCTTTTAAAAGCAAAACATTACCATATCTATCTCGACTAATTAATTTATCTAATTTTTCCATGATGATCATGGTAAAAGTAATACCTTTAAAGCTATTGTATTCTTCATCATCTTCATATTTATAAATAGCTAGTTTATTTATTTTATCCTTTTCTGAAAGACTAACTTTAATAATCAAATGTGTAATTATTCTTACTATATTTTCTGATTGCACGCTGAAGTTATACTGTGTTTGAATACAGCGTTTTATAGCTTCATTATTCTGTGCTTCTTCAAAATTAGAAATAATTTTTAAGGCATAATGTTTATTTTCATCATCTTTATCTACTATGTCATAAACATAGGAAGAAGCGCCTTTTCCTAACAAAGAAAAGGCACTATCTTTCTTGTGCAATTTGTATTGTAAATTTTTTTCAAAAAAAGAAGATTTATCTAATTGTTGTAAAATTTTTTCTAATGTTTCTTGATTTAAACTCATATTACAAATTGCCTTTCTCTTGTTTTATCTTCCTATCACTTCCATATCACCAATCATATAGGTTAAATCTCCCATATAAATGGCCATCCCTTTACTTCTGGAAACGACTTCGCCTTTTTGTGGCTTTGTAAGTCTTATTTCTTCATCTGTTGACTTAAAAGTCAACTCTTTATAGTCTTTTGAGTCTTTGACTCTCCAAATTTCTCCAAAATCTCTTTCTAAAAAGATTCCGTAAATTGTTCTCTCATCCAAACTTTCTTCAGATCCTGCACCAAAAACAAAAACATCTTCATTTGATAACAATATAGGATTTAATGAGCCATTTTTTCCAGCATCAATATGCTTATGGTTGTAATAAGTACCATTTTTTCCATTGTAATCAATATAAAACCACAAACCATCCATATTTTCAAATTTACCATGTTTTCTACTAATGGTTATAGAATGAAGTTTTATGTCAGGATTATTATCCTTCGACGGTCTCCCAATTTCCCAAATTTGTTTGTTATCAAGTTTATACTCAGATATACTTGAATTTTCAATTAATATTAAATTATTACTTCTTTCTATCATTAATAATCCATTTCCTGTAATTCCTTAATAAAATTCTTAACGCAATCAGAATCTACTTTTTCAAGATACATTCTTACACACGTATATAACTCATCTGGGTCAAAATTTGCATCCTCTCTACATAGTTTATTATTTAACTCTGCATCTTCTAATGCAAAAATAATTACGCTTTCCAAAATGTTCTTTGGACAAAGTGGCTCCATATGAGCAAGTTCTAATAAATTATCAACCTGTGATAGACTCATATTTAAATAAATACCCAAGGCAATAATCTTATTTCTAGTAGGGACCCACTTTCCTTGATTAATGCCGGAAACAGCTTGCTTAAGTGATGAACTCCAACCTTGTCCATCTGCAATACTGGTTATATTCTTATTGTAATTATCTAAATTAGCCTTTAAATATATTTTTACCTGAGCATAAAACTTGTGGTAAACGCTTCTAAAGATGCCTGTATTTTCGAAAATAAACTGCTCTAGTTCACTTTCATCTTTTATAGTCGATAATTTTTCCTCAAATTCTAATGTTTCCATATCTTCATAATCAACGTCTATATTAAAAAGGTCCGACTCAATTCTACTTAAAATATAGTTGTATTTTTCAATTGCTTCTTTCCCTGACCAATGTTTTATTACGAAATTACATATACAATCTTTTAAATTTTTTGCATAAATATCAGAATACTGTCCGTATCTCTGCAAAAGTTTGTCTATCTGCTCTTTTTCATAATTGGCTGCCATTCCAATTTTAAAAAAAGTTTCTCTATCTCTTGGAATGGCACCCTTACGCCATTTATAAACTGTAGCTCTACTAACATTGACTAACTCCCCAAAGTCCTCTGATGACAATCCTGTCTCTTTAATAATTTCTTTAATTTTAATAGACCATTGTTCTTTTAAAGTTTTTAATCTTGGTAGAATTGTATCTACAAGTTCATTAATGTCTTCACACTTACTTACCTCTTCCTTTAAGTAATGTGTTCGTTCCTCTCTATTTTCCACTTTTTCCGTCCTTCTTTTATTAAGGTAACCTATTTATATTAGAAAGAAATTGATTCTTTGTATGCCTTTCTAACAGGAATAATAGGTACAAATAAGAATGCTAAAATTGCAAAAACAAAGGCTAAAAGTCCTGTTACTAAATCAATTGGAAATGGAACTACAAACCATCCCCATTTTGCAATCTTACCTGACATCTTAATAGCCTGAACAAAACCTGCAAAAAAATAAGATACTACAGATAAAATAATAGCAAGCATCAAAATGTAATCTTGAGCTGAACCTAATTGGTCACCGAATCCCCATCCTATTACTGATAGTACTGATGCAACTACTGCAATTAATTGTGCTGTTTTAAACTTGTCCATAAATTTAAACTCCTTATAATTTTTATTTTTTATCAGCTCTTGCTGACAAAATAAATGATATACGGATTTTAATTTTTAAATTTCAGTTGAAGTAGACAATTAATTTGAAACATCCTTTTTAGCCTGTAATGCTAAATAATATATTCTTATTAACATTTTATCAATAAAAATAATTACTTTTCTCAAATCCTATAGGTTTTATGCAGAAGAACGCATACAAGAACGCTATAATTGTAAAACTCCGCTTGAAGTAAGGATGGAAGCTTTATCCTCTGTAAATCCTACAGAATATCCTATTCCAGAAAACAAGCGAATCAATAAATACAAAGAGAAATGGTGTGCATAGAAAAAATGACCATACCTCATACGAAGTATGGTCATTCTCTAAACACTCATTTTAGATATTTATCCTGTCTACTTGACAGGAATCATATCATTCTCATATTTCTATTTTTATTTCTATATTTCTATTTTTTGCTTCTAACTCTTTCGAATCTATCTTCCCACAATCTGATTAATTTTCTTCTTTAAATGTCTTTTCTCTAATCACAATTCCTAAAACTGCAAGTGCGGAAATTACAGCGATAACGATAAATAAAGATACATTTGCATAATCAGCGGTATCAACGTCTGAATCAGGATTTTCTGATTCAACTTTGTCTGTGTAAACTAACTGGTAATCAGAGAACTTGTCTGACTCAAATACAATGAAACCGTTCTCGATTGTTGTATCTAAGACATCAACTTTACCGTCATGGTATCTTAATACCTTGTAAGTTACATTTTCACCGATATCAGAAGGAACAGCAACTCTAAATTTAATTGCGTTATCAACTTCAGGAATACCGCCGTCTACCTCAATATTAAGGAAAGCAATTGGCTTAAATTCGTTATCTTCTACAGCATTTGCAAGGGCCATCTTAGCCTCATCTGTCGATGGTTCCTCAATCTGCTTGAATACGATGTCATCGTGATATGGATCAGTTACTCTAGGAAGGTAGAGATATTCTGATGTTGATGAGGTGTCATCTGTGTATGAGAACATATCTTGGTTTATATTATTATTTGATTCATTCGACTCTGGCACTTCAGCATTCGAATCAGAAATTGCGTGATCTGTCATTGATCCTGATCTTACAGTTTTCATTACTAAATAAAAACTTGTATTACCAGAAATATCTTTTGTCATTGTATAAAATGAGCCAAACCTCTCTTCTTCTGCTATTTTATTAGGATTTGCTGTTACCTCAGTTACAGTATGTGTTCCGTCAGATTCTTTCTTATCAACGATTATTTTATAATCTTTATTATTAGCATAGGCTTTATCCTCTAAAACTACAATCTGAGAATATCTTTCTGGTAACTCTGTCAATTCTTTCCTAGTTGTAACTGTAATTGTACCATTTACAACAACACTAACATCAGATAAAACTGTACACGAATTAGTTTCTGAATCTCCTGTGATTTCTGTTTCGTCTGCTAAACTTACAAGTAAATTATCAGCTGATAATTCTACTGAATCAGATGTAACAATACCAAGCTTTGATAATGCTTCTGACTTTAAAGCTTCTTTAACTTCAACTACTGCTTCATCACTTGTTGATGCAGTTTTACTAACCCCTGTAGTTGAGAAACTATAATTAGAAAATGTGTAAACTTCAGTAATTATGTATTTTGCAGGTTCAAATGTCATTGAAGTAAATGTATCATCTATTATATCTGCAAATACAAACTCGTCTTTATATACCATATTCTGTACACCCATATCTATTTTTTCAGATGCCTTCTTGTAAGGTATACCACTTGTTCTAGCTACTACATCTTTTGTAACTCCAGTTGTAACAACCTGACCCTTACCTGATTTAATGCCCCATGCTGCTTCTGCAAGATTTTCTTGTGTGGTATAACCTATTATTGCCACACCCATTTCCTTTTCATCATCATAAAGGTCTGTTGCTAAAATCTGTGCATATACAACAGGTACAACACTAGTAACAAGAATTGCTACTAACATCGCTACAGCTAGGATTACTTTTCCCACTTTTAACTTCATCTTTTTGTTCCTTTCTTTTTCACATAAATCTCATTTAAACACTTAAACCCCTTATCATTTTCGTAATTATACTTAAATAAAAAAGACGTCACAGGGTACACCTATGACGTCAAAAAGTAAAGCGGACATTCGGAATCCGCTTCGCTACTTCCTCATGAACGCAGTGGCACTTTGTGCCAACTGTCAGAAGGGGCTTTAACCCCTTCTGACACTAGTAAGCTTTATACCCCCGCTTAAAGCTTACGCTTTTGAAGCGGGTGATTGCTTACACTACGTTCAAATATAAACTTATCATTTCTAACTGGTAGATAAGGCAACTGGCTGACATTTTACAGTCCCTATAGCTTTGCGTCATAAGATTTCTCTTATTTTGCCGTATTAAGTTTTCAAACGTTCACAATTTTATCACAATTATATAGTGATTACAACTATATGTTTTTAAACAAATATCTTGAACGTTTAATTTTTAACAATATCATTGCTAAAGTATCTTAGGTTTGTTATACTCAATATCGTTAATCAAATTTAAAGGTAAAACAAAGGAAACTTTGTGACACAAAACTACAGGGGCTTTAGCATGCCAGCCAGTTGCATTTCTTATTTTTCTAGTTGTATTCTTACTTAATTCGTCATCTTCACAATGACGTTTATTTTGCAATCCCCTCTAGTGCAATTAATGTTTATGAAGGAGAGTTTATGAAGCACAATAAAATTCTTGCTTTAAGCTTAATTCTTGTTCTCGTTTTATCAACAAGTCTTACAGCTTGCAAATCCAAGAAAAAAGAAACTAATGAAGGCCAAAATGAAACTATAGAAACTGCATCAAATGCCATTTCTAGTAATGATGGCTCAATGCTTGAAGGTGATAACCTAGAAGGTTTAACATTTAATTCAGAAGAAGTTACATTTTCAGAGGAATTAAACCAGGCCATTTATAATAGCGGTCTCACAGGCCAATATACTAAAGCTGTTACATTCGATCTTAATATTACAGATTCTGAGAATAACAAAGTTCAGCCAGACGGCACTGTTACGATTACTAAAACACTAGAGGATTTAAATGCTCCAGAAGGTTATAGTACAGAATTTAAGGTCTACTATTTCAATCCAGAAACTTTAAGTCTTGAAGAATGTCCTACAAGTTTTGAAGGAAATACAGTAAAATTTGAGACTACACATTTTAGCTGGTATACATACTTTTATTATTGTTTTGACCGTGATAAAAATGTTGTTACAAACATCTTAGAGACTGAAGATGGATTGAAATTTTATACAGCAAAGGAATACGCTGATTATATTATTGAAAAAGATTTTGGCAATAACGAAGTTGAGACTTCAGCAAGTAATAGTAATACCATAGACAGTAACAATAATTCCACAAATAATACAAGTAACAACTCAAATAATAATGTTGAGAAAGAAACTACTGTAGAGGAATATGTAAATAGTTTAAGTGTAGATGAACTTTTTAGACAAAGTAAACTTAATCCAGATTTAGAAACTGCTCTATTATGTTATCAACGATATCTAGAACTTAAACGTGAAGCTGCTTTAGCTGATGGTTGCGTAAATGTTATTAATGATGATTACCCAAATAGTGATATAACTGGACCTCTCCATGTTTTACCAAGCCAAATGCATGAAACACTACTTGATGGCTATTATTTATTCTACAATACTATGCAGTCTACAATTTATTTAGCAACTTATAGCTCTAGTGATAATTATTACCATTTCAACAATTCAACAAAAAACTTAATTGGAAATTCTGATTATTATCAAAACAATCCTAAAACTTTGAGAACAGCAATTGATTTTTCATATGTTCCAGCAAATTGCTCTTATAATGACTTTACAACTAGATTGAATTGGCTTAATAATCACGGTTTCAATATTACAATAAATGATATGTATATATTTGGAAGCTATAATCCTTTTTTCCCAGATAATTGTTGCCAAACACCAAGCCAGGAAGATTTAAATAGAATACTTGGTAACTAATAAAAAACCTCAAGTTTACTAATTACTAAAGTGGTAAACTTGAGGTTTTTCTCATATCTTCTTAAAAATCAATAACTTCTACATCAATTCCTTACCTGAACCCCAGGCATCTCCTACCTTTTCACCAAGCACGTGGTATGCATTATTAAATGGATCAAAGGCGATTGGTGCTACCTTTGCAATGTCGACCTTGTCCTCTGTGAGTGCTGCTTCGTCAACGCTTACATTTACAATTTCACCCTTGAGGATGCAACTATCATGGTCGAAGCTCTTGAGCTTGCATTCAAGGCACACTGCGAGT
>JAEEGL015945245.1_pt1 | contig 10707 bp, 10 predicted proteins | sample 9134231 | NCBI WGS metagenome assembly JAEEGL01 (sample SAMN16246548, study PRJNA631951) | gut metagenome | biome: gut microbiome; feature: rumen; material: fiber-attached | host: Bos | place: Iran: Karaj | collected 2018-10 | reverse complement strand
GGCTCATTAATCTTCAGTTCCATATCAATCCCTCCTTGGTATAATTATACCAAGGAATAGACGAAATTTCAAGTAAAATGAGCACTTTTGATACAATACCTTGTGGCAGCAAAGCCAGTAAACACAAGGCTTTGCGGAGATTGATTAACTGAGATTATACCGCATCCTTGGTATAAATTCACGGGAGCTTAGGTTTAATGCTATCTGCGTAGATTTAGCCGAGTTTAGAGATTCCGACAGCCCCCAATAATCCTTATCCATTTATCACTTTTCTCCTAAATGATTATAACATAATCTGGCAACAATATCTCAATCATATTAAACTAATTCTAGAATACGGATTTTAGCATTATATAAAAAATTGTCAACACCCCCAAACAAATGTTCACAGAATTTTCGGGGTGACAGGCACCAATGTTTGGAAAAATATTGGCCTATCAGTACGTTCTCCTTTGAAAAACAAAGATCATTGCAATTAGTTCAAATCCAATGAATTTCCCATTGCGTATTGCATCTTCAACCCAACAATACTTTACCGAGTGCATATTCATAAAATATTTCTCAAGAAGTTCACATGTCAATGAAAAAACTGCTTTCCGGATTTTTCTCGGTTGTTTTCTAATACGTATGCTATTTGTAATACATTGTCGTAAGAAATAATCATAAGCTCTCTGGTCATACTCTACACTGAACTTTTTGAATTCGGACAGACATAGTTCTGTTACCCAATAGGAATCAACCATTTTGGGATTATCCAAACTTGCAGTGATACTCTCAGGGTTTGTTCTGTAACAATAAACGGACTTATCTATATATGCTTTTTCTATGTCTAGGCCACATAAAATGAACGTGATTGGTGTATCCTCAAACCAATACCCCTCGGGAAATTTAAAATGCGAAAATAGGGTATAGTGATACAATTTTCCCCAAGGAAAACCTGAAATTTTATTTACACTAATACGCTTAATCTCCTGATCTTTTGTATCTATTGTTATCCAATTCCCCTGTAAGATATCTTTTCCTCTAGCTGAATCAAGTAAAAAACTAATATCAATGTTTTCTGGCAAAAAATCATCAGCGTCAATAAACATTAAATATTCGCCCTGGATTGTTTCAAGCGCCTTATTTCTCGCTGCAGACAATCCTAGGTTTTGCTGATGTACAACTTCTACTTGTCTATCAAAAGCTTTTCCATATTTATCTGCTATTATTCCAGAGTCATCTGTTGACCCATCATCTATGATCTGTATCAAAACTTTTCTCTTACTGAAAAGAAATGGTATGACAGATTCAATACATTTTTCCAAATATTGTGCCTGATTATAAACAGTTATGATTATCTGTAAATCATACTTAATGTCGAAAGGGCTCTCACAAAAACATTTACCATACGGTTTTGGCAAATAATCTGTTAATACACTTCTCGCCAACTCAGGATCCATGTCAATCCTCCAGTTGCCAGTGACCCACAGCACTAGCTCAAGAATCGCATTCCTTTTCATTGCCAGCTATCCCTACACTTTCAAAAAATCTTTACCCCTATATAAATACGCATTGTGTTTATTTCAAATGATCCTTTTGCAACATTGAAAACGATCTCACTAATCTATAAATAAAATATTAGCTGATACTTATCTTATATCCCAAACACCTCTTCCACCAGAAACATGAATAGTCTCACCCGCCAACATATCGCCCGCACTACTTACTAACAATCTTGCATACGTGCCAACTTCATCAGGCATAGCCATTCTACCTAATTTATTATCATCTGATTCTATACTATCGCCTTCTTTAATTCCTAAAAGAGGAGTCGCTGTTGATCCTGGAGCAATTGCATTGATAATAATTCCTTCTGATGTAAAAAGCGTTGCTAATCCTTTTGTCATCCCATCAATCCCCCATTTTGATATCCCATACGGTGACCATGCAGGTTCAGCCCCCCGTGATGATGAGATTAATAAGATATGACCTTTGATACTATTTTCTCTCCAAAACTTTGCTATACTTAAGCATGCAAAATACGGTCCTTTTAGATTTATGTCTAATACTCTATCGTATTCTTCAGGTGTAATATTCCAATAATCCAGCTTCTCTGTGTGAACTCCGGCTGAATTTACAAAAATATCAAATTCTCTTGTTTTACAAATATTTTGAATGGTTTCTTCCAAAAGCTTAATATCTGACATATCAACTAAAACAGTAGCGATCCTGTCAGCGTATTCATCGCCTAGCTTCGATTTAGCTGCAAGTAATTTTTCGCTTTTAGTCCCACCTAGTATTACTGAACATCCTGAATCTAATAGCGATTTTGCAATAGCTATTCCAATACCACCACTTCCTCCAGATATCAATGCAGTATGCCCCTGAAGAAATTTTGAATCTTCTATTGGAGTCACAATCGGATAAATTTTTGTTTTGTTTGATGAGTCAACTATTTTCTTTATATATCTTTTTATATTCATTTATCTACTCCATATGATCATTTTCAAGACCTTTTCTCGCCTCAAGTAACTCCTTTTTGGCAAAGAATACAGGGTTTATTCCCTTAAGTACTAATTTAATCTTTTGTTTCATATCAAGTTCTGAATGCAAGGCAACATCCAGAGTACGTTTCCGAATGTTCTGCATACATTCATTGAAAAGAGCCGCATTCTCTTCTCTTGAATCTGTAGCAATTATCAAAAAAACTATAAAATGATAGTTTTTAAGCATATGCCATTTAACAGCATTCATAAATCTAGTTGTTCTTACAATTGATATTTTTTCAATATTTTTGATATTATCAAGAGCATTAGTCCCCATAACCACTCTATAATTTGTCAGTCCACTGCCAGTATTATTTAATCGATAATTATAAATTTTCCTATGCCCCACTCCAACATGATTTGAATACTGAGCCGCCATACAGGAAAAATACAACCCTTCTCCAGACCATGGGACTGAGAAATCTATATTATTTTGCTTCAACATGGATACTTTGTAAAGTTTATTCCATGGACCAATAGCTATTACTGGATAAACAATAGCCGTTGCTGCTTCTTCATTTGTCCAAGTTTCGATAGCATCATTTAGTATTTGCTCGCGGTCTCTTGTTGTAAAAATGTTATCTGTCATTGACATATCAGAGTTTGTTTGTCTAACCAGCTCATATAGATACTCTACATAATCTGGTTCAAGCCAATCATCTCCATCAATTATAGACACATATTCACCCGTTATTCTTTGAAGACCACTGTTTCTTGCCTCGCAAGTTCCCCCATTTTCTTTATGAATTACAACAATACGTTCATCTTTTTCTTTATAATCATCACATATTTTCGGGCAATTATCAGGCGATCCATCATCGACTAAAACAATTTCAAGATTTGAATAAGTTTGATTTAACACAGAATCAATACATTTATGTATAAATTTTTCAGATTTATATATAGCAATTATTATTGAAATCAAAGGTTTCTTTTCCATTACCAGCATATCTCCTATCGATTTTTAATTTTTGCAACGACTGATTTTATGTCATCATTGTATAGTATGATAATTAACACAAATAATACAATCTCAACTGTATACTCCATGTAACTTTCTAACTCAAGTAGCAAAACATATGACTGTAGAAATAATACAACATATGTCAGAACATCTCTTCTAATTCTTATTTTTATTTTTACATAATTCTTTGAATTGTGATATCTGACATACCAAACCACAATAAAACTAACTGCTGTAGCTATCGCGTCTCCTAATGCACCAATAACAGGCGTCAAAGAGAAATTTAATATTATATTAATTATAGCTCCTAACACTGTTGAATGGGCAAACACTTTTGAATCTTTGACTGCCGTAAAAACTCCTCCTAAATATCCTGCTAATGCACCAAATATAATTGATATTGTTAAAAACGGCACATATCTCCATGCAATATAAAAATCCTTAGCATAAAAGAATTTTGCCATAATCTTATCCCCAATAATAATTAGTGAACATAAGATTACAAGCATACAATTATAGGCAGCATATGTTTTAGAAAAAAAACCCGACTCATCATTAGGATCATAGTCTTTAACAGCAGACAGTGTCCATGCCTGATTAAAAATAGTTTGAAATACATTTAATATAGATGGAATTTTAGATGCAACAGAGTATATTCCGTTTTCTGCAAGCCCACAAAAAAAGGTTACTACATATTTATCTGATGCGTTATTGATCCACCATGCAATACTATTTGCTATTAATGGCATCGAGTACTGTATCATTTCTTTTGATTCAGCGCTATATCTCTTTTTCAGATCAACTTTATTAAATATCCTCAATTTAATAATCAGATAAAAAGATTGTACAAGTGGTCCTATTATATTAGCCAGAAAATACCCCTTTAATCCCCACGAAAAAACAACTAAAAAGAGTATATTAGATAGAATAACTATAGCTGAAGCTATAACACTTGACACAGAAAGGTCTGCTATACGGTTTATACCACGAACATAGTATACTAATAATCCCGACAGACTTTGTGCAACAAACAGAAGAAGAAAAAAAATAGAATAATCAATAATCAAGGACGATAATTTAAAAATATGGTTTATTCCAAGCCCAATTAATACAAATAAAATACTACGCAAAATATACCTAAAGCCGACAGTTACGACGGCCTGATCATTAGTTTCTTTTTCCATTGAAAAACGCATAACTGCATCGTGAATATTTAAAGTTAGTATTGGAAGAAGAACCCCTATTGTTGTGTTGAATAAATCATATGTTCCATATTCACTTGTAGACAGTATGTTAGTATATAACGGAACAAGTAGTATAGTAAGAATCTTTGTTGCAAAACTGCTTAGCGTCAGAAGGCCTATATTTTTAAATAAGTAGCGATATTTCCCCATTCATCCATTCTTCCGTTTATTATTATTATTACGCACATTGGAAAGTAAATAATCAAATTTATTTTGAAAATAATTAAGAATAATTATCACGTGCATTACAAAATGAATCATGTATAAAGTCCAATGACTTTTGTCGCAAATCAGCCACTTTTCTGTTCACAGTATTGTAATCTATTTCAGACATATAATTATTATATTCAGATAATCTTTCCATAAGATTAACCTCATGCAATAAATTTTCTATTCTAGTGTTCTGATTGCCCTTTTCATTATTATTAAAACGCTTAAATACCGTAAATTGTTTGTTAAATATCAGCGAAAAAATAGTTCCATGAAACGAATCTGTACATATATAAGACGCATTATTAAATAATGCCAAAAAATCATCTATTCCAACGCCTTCCAAAATAGCGTTTTGATCTTTTAAATCTCCTTTTACTACCGGTATAATTTTCACTTTCAACCCAAGTTTTTGAGCAATGCTATATGATTGTTTAATGTAATCCGGGTTATATCTAAGAAAATACACAAGCAAATATCTCTCTCCCTCACCGTTTTTATTAGCACATCTTAGCCATTCATCTTTACTTAATAACAGTGTTGGATCCAAAACAACTAATGGATCTTCTCCCAATGACCTTAGAATACTTGCTCCGGATTCTTCTCTAACTGATAAATAAGAAAATCTCTTTGTTAACACCTCTATCTCTTTACGTATCCTTTGGTTTTCTATATCAAGGCAACCAAAACTTGGAGCATACGCAATTATAGCATTTGTATTTTTGACAAAATCCAAAAAATAATGAGGGTCATAATTCATAGGATTCCAAATTTGATCACTTCCACAAACAAATACATCATATATTGAATTAAGTCCTTCTAATTCTTCATATGTTTCACTTTTTTTTGAGAACCTCATATTTTTCAGTTGAAATAAATCCATTTTCTTACCCGACACTAATTTCACAATATTATGATCATTTACATTTATAGTGTAAGAAATCTTATTTTTAACCCTTTCTAATACTGATAGAGTAGTTCTTCCTCCCACTGTCGGTATATAATTAATTACTTCAACCTTCCCATATTTACTCAATATTTCAGATAATGCATACGCCTGAATAAATGTTCCATAATTATAGAAACTAAACCATGTCATTAATCCAATATTCATACAAGTACTATTTACCTTTAATCCTCTTTTTTATCCCTATTATAAATTTTGTAATTCGATATCCAAGAATTTTCTGTATCAGAGATTTGGCCTTCGAATATTTTCCCTGCCATGATGCTGTGTAATGATGAATTGATCGCGTATTATCAGTAATGCACATTTCTCCTGTAATGTAATTTTTGGGGCAAAAATAATCACTCGGATATATATATATTCCAGCAAACTTATTTATATCTTCTTTTCCGCCATTAAAGCCAGCATCTTTAAGTACTTTAGTTACTCGTGTAACAATTGTTTCTGTATTAATAGAACCATCGGGCATAATAAAATGTTGTTTATTGTAATAATCAATGACATCTTTATATACATCCATCCCCGGCTCAGCCCCCATCCCCAGCCCAGGATTAATTAATTCCTGAAGATCAAGTTCCTCGATTTCTTTGGAATATATTCCTTTAATCATAGGTTCACATCCAAAAAATGGTCCCTTTTTTACTATGTCCTCAATTGGTTTTAAAAGTTCTACATCAGTATCAAAATACAACCCACCATATTCATATAAAATCTTAAACCTTGCGTAATCACTTACAAAAGCCCATTTCTTTTTTTGTGCAGCTTCTCTGATATATGCACACTCATTAATGTCAAAATTCCTTTCATTCCACTCTTTTATCTCATAATCAGGACAATACTTTTTCCATGAATCAATACAATTCAGTGCTGATTCTGGAAGAGGCTTATTTCCAAACCAGCAATAATTAATTATGCGAGGTATCATGCTTTTTCTCTCCAATCAGTCTACCGATTCCAACAGTTTTTTTAATGAAGCAAATTTCTTAATATTTTCATGGAATTTTGCCATTGATTTTTGGTAGCTTTTCTCTCCCCCAATATGAAGCATTTCGTCATTCAATTTCGTAACAGTATCATTAGAATCTTTAAACAGCCAAAAAAATTCATGTAAATTATTCTCTTCTGGCTCAGTACCATATACCTTGCGATACTCTCTTATTAATTCTTCAGCTTCAACAACCTGCCTATCCTTTCTCCTTTCATAATATTCGTCTAACGTCATTATTATTCGAGCTGGATTACCAGCCACAACACAGTCATTAGGAATATCCTTATTTATAAGACTATTAGCGCCAATAATTACGTTGTCTCCAATAGTAACTCCTTTCAGAATAGTCGTCTGCATTCCTATAAAAACATTATTCCCTATTTTTACCTTCCCTGCAGATCCAAGTATTTCTCCATAGACATTTTTTAATACTTCCCAATCAAATCCATGTGTTAATATCGTCACTCCACGTGTTATAACAACATTCTTGCCTATATCTACCAAATAAGGCCTAGAAGGATCAATGAATATATTTAATGGATTAGAATATAAGTGAGTTCCCTCTCCTATTTTACATCCTAAATCCCTTAGATAATTCAAATATGCATCTCCAGAACGCATAGAAACAATTTTTTTTATTTTTCCCATCATGGCTCTCCTAAGCAATTACTTTTTTGCACCCTTCAACTCGCACAAATCCATCTTCTTTATTAAAATACGCATATTGCAATAATAAAATAGAAAAACTAACAGTAAGATATATAGCCGAGGTTTCTATCAAACAATAAGTTGAAAAAAGCAAAATAAATGTATTAATTTTATAGTTTCCTAATCTTGCAGTTTTATAAAATGCGAAAGAAAGGATAATAAAATAGACAACCCCAATATTGCAAAGCAACAAAATATAAAGGTTATCTACTGTATACTGATCATACATAAATTCCAAACTCCATTCCGTAGAAAAATCCATAATATTTCCCAATAGAGTAATTGGATTTTTACTTAATGCAAGATTCCCCATAAAAATTCTGTAACTTAATATTCTATCTAAATAGACGTCAATCGCCCCAATAAGATTTCCTCTTCCGAAATTATAGCAAAATACTACTGATAATAAACCACATAAAAAAAACATATACTTTACAATAATATTCGATAGTCTATTAAAATACATGTTATTTCTAAAGCTATGTAAAACCGCTACAAGTATTAGCAAAAACACTGATTCTGATCTAGTTGTAGCATATGTGCAGCCACCTAGAATAAATAAAACAATCCATTGCTTAGTTTTTATCTTTTCCCATTGAAGCCAAACATATGAAAGCATTGCCCATAGTATACGTGCAACAGCTCGATTTGGGTGTGAATATAAAAATGCAATTCTGTAAAGTGGTTTGTCTCCAGAAAATAATACATCATATCCTCCATCTAGCAATGCATTCATACTCCATAACACTACCATCGTTATGATTTCAACAAGCATACATTTGTATAGTAAACACACTATCTCATTGAAATTCTTTTTTTTAGTACATAAAAAGCAAAGAAAAATTGACACAAAGCTGAAATTTCGTATCTTATAACTTGTGTATAGCATCAATGAAGAAAACAATACTATTGCAACTAATTGTTTTGTGTTATATGAAACACCATTCATAAAAATAAACAATATGAATAGCAAAAATGCCATATACTTAAATATGTCAGCGATTAATTCAATATCCTTAAATATTACACATATTTGAAAAAAATCAGCAAAAAACAGAAATATTACTGCAATCTTCCAAATCGATGTTTTACCAGCTTTTCTTCCCATATTAATATATCCCTTAATCTATACCCTATGCCTAAATTTATATATTCTATAAAAAAATTTATAAAGCTTTATACTATATGAGAATAATAACAATTGTCCTTTCCGTACATTATCAATGTATTCACATTTCTTTATATCGTCCTTACATCCCTTCGTTCTTCTCTGTATTTCTTTCAATATAACCACATCATATTTCTCTGAATTAATCATAATGTTTACAAATACTAATTCCCAAAATGCTCTTGCGACATTCATTGAACTAATAGCAGTGGGATACTTTGATGTAACAAATTCATATTCCTCTTTGATCCCTCCTAACAAATCATATGTGCGCTGACCAAAAGATCCATGTCCAATTGACTCTTCCCGCTTAAAATAATAATACTTGACCAAAGGGTTATATATTATCCTGTCCGCTTTCGCAATTAGCTTGTAAGTAGTATACTGATCCTCAAACAGTTTACCTTCCGGACACTTAACGTCATTCCACAAGCTTTTTTTCCATAGTTTGCTAGCAACACATGGTGTTAAGTATCCATTGAACAAAAAGCATTCTAACGCACGTTCTGTGCAATATACTGTTAAGTTGTCAACTCTAGAATCATTGATTCTTCTACCATTCTCATATGAAAGACAAAAACCCGGAACACATATTTCTGCAGAGTATTCTAAAGCATTTTTGTATAAAGTCTCGATGAATGTTTTATCTATCCAATCGTCACTATCAATAAATAGGATATATTCACCTTTTGCAATTTCAAGCCCTGAATTTCTCGCACCAGAAAGTCCCTTATTCTTTTGATGTATTACAGTTATTCTTTTGTCTTTCTCAGCGAATTCATCACATAATGCACCTGATTTATCAGGAGAGCCATCATCAACAAGAATTATTTCAATATTTTTATAAGATTGCATTATTATGCTTTCGACGCACTTTGTTAAATATTTTTCAACATTGTAGATTGGTATAATCACACTTATTAAATCATTCACATTAACCCCCCCTGAAATTTTCCTAATTTATTTCGTTTAGCATCCACTATTCCGCTATTGCTATATTTCAAATAAATCCTTTTATTGTCAAACAGTAATATAATTTTTAGATATTTTATGAGTAAATCTTTATATAATGCTATACTGTGATATTTTTTTGCCACCCACAAAAGATTCCTTGCTTGATAATAATATCTCACAGGTGAAGCTATTCCATATTTTAGCGTTATAAACAGGAGTCTTCCTTCACGTGTTTCAGCCGGTTGATGATCAAGTAAAGCTGAGTTGCATCTTATTAATGAATATCCATGTTTATGCATTCTCAAAAAATATTCCCAATCAACAACATCCAAAAAAAGCGCTTCGTTAAAAAGACCAATCATGCTAAACAGCTTGTTAGAAAACAGCGTCCCTGACTGCATAGATAGAAGTATTTCTTTCTCGCCACTAGTAGCTTCAGAGTATCTTCTATCTGTATGATATTTAGGTGTTAATGCAAACACCTTATCAGGATGTTTACGAATATAATCTCTATATGTATCTATTATTTGCTTATTAAGAGAACTGTCTTGATCCATAGTGATAATATATTCTGTTTTATCACAAATGCATCTGATGCCTTCATTCATGGCATGAGCAATACCCGTATTCTCGAACAATGGCACATATTTAACTTTTTCCGATAATACCCGACTAAACATCATAGCATTATTCGTGTCCGAATTATCAACGAGTACAATACAATCAATATTTTCCGGATATCCTGCAATTCTATTTACAACTGCTTCATCCGGGTTATATAAAACAACAATACATCCAATCTTCACAACTTCGTTCATCATAAACCTAATTATTCTTAGCATCATACACAGCCATCAAACAGCTTTTTGATTCATTATATTTAATAACTCAGAAATTTTGGCGATAATAATCTGATAAAGCAGCTATTTCTCTCAGCTGATTAAGCACATACTCCATCAATAAAAATAGTCCAAGG
>JAEEGL015379218.1_pt1 | contig 10707 bp, 6 predicted proteins | sample 9134231 | NCBI WGS metagenome assembly JAEEGL01 (sample SAMN16246548, study PRJNA631951) | gut metagenome | biome: gut microbiome; feature: rumen; material: fiber-attached | host: Bos | place: Iran: Karaj | collected 2018-10 | reverse complement strand
TATGAACGCATATCTTTACGGAATACTTACGGATATCTACGAAGCTGCGCTGCCCGAAAAGCACATTGACGCAAACAGGGAAAAAGCACTTAGGATGGAAGAATTTCTGGATGAGCGCGCCGATAAGCCGTTTCCGTCTTCGGAGCTTGAAGAGTATATGTGTCTTACATTCAAGCACTTAAATCTCATATTTAAGAAAGCCACAGGAACGACTCTCTGGAAATATCATAATGAAGTGCGTATGGAAAAGGCAGGCCTGATGTTAGCAAGGACCGGTCTTGCGATCGGGGAGATAAGTGAACGGCTCGGTTTCGACTCGCCTTATTACTTTTGTAATTCATTTAAGAAATATTCGGGCTTTTCGCCATCGGAATATCGGAGAAACAATCAAATCTAAAGAATCAAAAAGCGGACCCCCAAGGGGATCCGCATTTTCTTTTGCATATACTAGAATGAGTGACCGCCGCCGCCACCTGACGAACCGCCGCCGCCACCGCCGCCACCGCCGCCTGACGAACTTGAAGGCGGATTGTAGACCTTGGTGGTATGAGTCTTGACAGCCTGAGGAGGCGTCGCATTTAACATCTTGAATGCCGACTGTGCCATAAGATTGTTGTTCTGCTTTTTGGCCTTTGAAACCGACAGGACAACAAGATAATTGATGAAGAGCGCACACAACAGGGCAAGAAGGGCATTTCCTATATATTTCATAGGCTGGGCGATACGCTGACCGTCAAGCACTTTGTATATCTGATCGAATGTCTCCAGTGCGCATCCGTAGTAATTGGCGTTCTTGGCATAACTGAAAGTATTGTCGGTGATCGTACGAGCCTTGGACTTGCTGATCTTGCCGTATGACCTTCCGTCGGAGAAGATAAAGATATATCTTTTGTCCATATCTATCACGAATACAACACCTGTATCACGTCCGAACATCGTTCTGTAATATTCCTCGGCAAATGTATCAGTATCGGAATAAGGGTTGTTATCCGTTGTCTTAAAAGCAGCCGAAGAATATTCCGTGATCTTATACATGTCGTCCAACAGTTCCAGTTCTTCGGAATCGTTTAACAGATCGGCGTCATCTTCGATATAAACGCTGAATCCCGTATCGGGATTGGTGTCGGAAAGACGGCTTTCGTTACGGTCGTTTTTACCCTTGGCAAGTACCGCACAGGGCAGAAGTGAAAAAATAAGTACAAAGACAAGAAGCGATTTAAGAATGTTTGAGTTCTTCCGCACTGTCATCGCCTCCTTTCCTGTTAAACTGCGGCAACGGTCTCGTAACCAGCTTATTGTAACGTCTCATTATATCGGTCATCATGAAACAGTCACAGAACCCGGATATGATAACACCCGCATAGTACCAGTAATCGTAATCGGGTTTAAGTAACAAAAGAAAAGCACATATAACGATCGGGATTATATAAAAAGGTCTGTTGACGCGTTTAACATCCTTTACTTCCCATGCTTTACGTCTCTTTAATGCCTCTTTTCGCTGCTTTTTGTTGGTTGCCACACTTTCCTGACCGGCATCGTCGGCTCCCATTTCTCTCTCGGCTATCTTTCCTGCCTGAGATGTAAGGCTTACCAGGCATATCAATGAGATCACGGTTCCCGTTATCGCAAGATAAAGCGGAGGAATATTGAGTATAAGGTTAAAGATCAAAAATAACGGTAACGCAAGTATCAAAGAACCGATGAGGAACTTTTTAACATCTACCGGGAGGTCAGCGGCCGTTTTTCCGGTCTGACCGTTTACAACCGCATAAAGAACACGGGGATTGCCCTTTTTGTCCCTGGTCTGATACGACATAAACCATACGGGCATCATCGCAAGAGTCTTGTTTTTGGTGATAGGTGTAAGGGAATTGGATACCGTATCTTTTTTGATAGTATATGCGGAAGACTTCTGATTGGCCGCAAGTATATCGGCTGCATGGTCGGACACGAGTTTCTTGGCCTGTTTTTCATAAACTTCCGCGCTTACATCCATGGTGTCGGCATAAAAGCCGCTCATGAACGCCGTTGTGAAAGGTCTTGCATACTTGGTATCGTAAGGCGATATGGCCTGACTTAACGTATCGGAAAAAGAAGAACTTGCATCATAATTGACACCGTCATATTCCATGTCAACACTCGTGGTGATGCTGTAGTGATCGGTATAATCGTAGTCTCCGCGACGATAGCAATGCTCTCCTTTATATGTTGCGGGGCCCTGCTTTTTGAAATCGTACAGCCAGTAAGGCATATAGATTGCACGGAATCCCGATATCTGTTTGGGATCCTTTAATTCCTTAGGTGCAAACAGCGCCTTTTTAAGAAGTGAAACATATGAAGTCGCACAGTCCTGTTTGGTCTTTGAAAACGGTATTATCATCTCGGGACGCCTCATGTTGGTCATCCTGGGATTAAGCGGTGTCGAAGCTCCGCAGTAACTGCAGAATACCATTGCTTCGTTGGTATCGCCCACGATCTCACCGCCGCACTGAGGACAGATATATGAAGTCACCTCCATCATCTCGACATTTGCCGCTTCGGTGAACTCAGCATTCGGAGAAACGACTTTAGTTTCACCGTCGGGACCTGTCTCCTCCGTATAAGTGGGCTCGACATATTCGGTGACACCGCGTTTTTCGGTTATGGCATAAGGATCCATTACCGTATCGCAGTAGTCACAATGCATCATCTGACGTGCTATGTCAAACTTTAGGTTCTGCCCGCAATTGGGACATACATACATTTTCTTTTCCCCCTTATCTATTTATATTGTGATCGTCCGATCAGTTATTTTCCTACACTGTATACGCCGTACGAATAATCTCCCACCGCAAAGGAATCCGAAAGCTTAACGCTTCCAAAGCGTTCTTCAAGCCAGTCTGTACCTCTTTCGGCATTCATTACAAAGAAAACGTTGTCGCTTCCCGTAAGGGCGTCGCTCACGCTCGTATCAATAAGTTTCTCAAGGTGCGCAGCTTCCACCGGACTCGAAAGTGCCCAGTTCCCGGGCTTAATTAGATTAAAAGCATCCTCTTCGCCTTTTGTGAACATATATGCAGGCATCGGAGCGCTTACCGATGTGTTGAGCACGTAGACATTGTCGGGATTTGCTTTAAAATAAGCATTTATTTCGGACCACTCGGTTGCTTTTGCATATCTTGCACTGTCGACATCCATAAGTGTCCTTACCGCCGAAAGACCTGTAAAGGCTACTATCGCGATCAAAAGTCCGCCCACAAGCACCTGCCAGAATGCAGACGGAGCAACCGTTCGTTCCCTGTCCATAGCCGTCACGAAAATCGAGACAATGAGCATCAACTCCATCAGATAAAAGCCGAAGGTCACACGCTCCGGAAGTCTTTCGAGATACATGAACACTGCCGTAAATGCCCAATTATAAGCATAGGCTCCGACAAGTATGATACCCGCAAGTTTCTCGTCTTTGATGACAAGCAGTACCAAAAGTGCAAATCCCACTATCGTAAGCAAAAGTCCCGGAAGCGATGCGTTCTTGCCGTACATCACATTCATGGTATCAAGCATTACCTTGCGGGGCACGCTGTAGAACTGTTCCCACTCTTTTTTAAGCTTATCGGCACGTTCCGAGAAAGCCCGGAAAGTTGATGCGTCGACCGGACTTTCAACCATGGCAACGTCATATTCACGCAGTACGGTATAGTCGGTCAAATCGAGGTTAAGAGACCCGTAAAGATCCGCATTGTCGTCATAATCAGGGAGTTTATTGTAATCGTAAACATCGGTCCTGGCTGCGTTGTATTCTTTAAAAGCCTTCCATTCGGGCGATGAATAAGCCAAAACTTCGGCAAGGAATGATGTTACCGCAATAGTTGAAAAAACAACCGTCGGAACGACAGCGGCACGTACACGCTCAAACCTCTCGTTCACAGTCTCATTACGTGCAAATACACGATAAGCGACAGCCGCCGCGAGTATGGGAAGTCCCAGCAAAAACACCTGCTTACGAAGCCACAACCCAAGTATCATCGTTATGGTGATAACGGACGGCGAGATCTTATCCTTGTGCGAAAAATCATATGTACCCGCCCACAGTATACCCGTAGCCACGCAGACACCTGCCAGCACCGTATACTGATGAAGAACGATATGATTCAGATCGATCATCAGTACGAAAACATATGTGATCACAGCTGCGGTGATCCTGTTGGAAAGGCGCTTAAATACGGCAGAAACTCTGTATACTATCAGAAACAGACAGGCAAAATGTAAAAAACACATAATGCCGTCATACCACATGACACCCGGCGCGATCGAATAAAGTATCTTAAAGATCAGCCCAAGCGGAAACATCATATATATAAGATGTGCATCGGGTTTTCCGGTGTAACTGCCGCTTGCGATCGCGCGCAGCATCGCATCGTCATTGGAATCGAGTACAAACTTGAATTTAAGACTCAAAACAACTGCCGCCAATACAACAGCCGCAAGACAACCGATGAGCATTATTAAATTATTGCGTTTTCTTATGTCTTCTTCAAACATTAAGGATTACCCTCGGGGCGTTTTATCGGGATCTGAAAATGAGTGGCAAGATATTCCGTAATGACCTCTGCCGCACGTTCCTGCGACTTTACACCGGGGTGTCCGAATGACCCCACGGTTTCGGGCGTGGTATCGGGCAGTCCCAGAAATGCCACATTTTCATCCCCGGTATCAGCGATATATCTGTTGATCGCATCGCATATCGGAAGCGTCATCACATATCCCAGCATTCCGTATGCCCACACGATATGGGCCTTGGGATTATGGGATCTTATCATCTTAATAAAATCGTATACTGCCTTTTTAAACTTTTCGATGTCTTCGGCATTAAACGTACCGTCGGGGTTTCTGCGCTGCTTGCAGGGTCCGACTCCGGGAACATCAAACGGAGGCTGGTCAAAAGAAGATGCATCGTTGGTCCCCAGATTTACGATAACAGCATCGGGCTGCCATGAAGCGAAATCGTAGGGCTCCTGTGCGCCCAGACTTTCGTTAAACGAACCTGCGGCTATACCGCAGACTTTCTCGTATATTGACGGGATATTGCAACGTATATCGTTATCCCAGCTTGCATAAACACCCCACCCGCCGTGAGAGATCACGCGGCAGTCGGCGTTAAGTGCTTTTTCCACAAACTCCGCATACTGACGGCTTGAACTCATGAATATTGAGCGCCAGTCTGTTTCTTTGAAAGAACCGTACGTACCCTCTCCCGAAGTTATGGAATCACCCACAAACTCAAGTTTAAACGATGATTCCGAAACCGGTGTAAACGTTCCGTCGGTCTTTACGCCGTGTACCAGGACATAGAGATTCTCTTCTCCCGCCACAACCTGGCTGTCACGATAAAATCTTACGTTTCTGACCGTCCCGGGAGTTAAGTTTCTGTAAAGGCACACAGTCTGTCTTCCCGCCGTCAACATCTGACGCGATATAAAACAGCCGTTTATTTCGGTAACGAACCAGGGTTCCTGGTAATCGCAGCCGATCTCAATATCGATGTAAAGATCTTTGCCGGTGGCATTGACTTCTATGCCCGATCTGCTCCAGAAAAGCGGAAGGGGGCATGCGCCCTTAACGGTACGGCCGTGGATCTTAACAGGTATTTCGTTTATATTGTATGAATCCATATCTATTCCCTATCTATGCCGCATAAACAGCCTTATGCAACAATTTCTTTTGACTGTTCCATGACGGTTTTTACTTATCAGACTATCATTTTAATTATAGGAAAATACGTGGGGTATATCAAGTAAAAACCGAACCGGCACGGAAATTACAATGTAACAAAAAGGCTTCCCGCATATTGCAGGAAGCCCGTATGTTTTCTTTTTACTTGTTATATACCACATCATCCCAAACATCTGAAGGAACCATGGTGATATAGGTCTTACCGGTGTTAAGTGTGATCTTACCGCCCATCTCGAGATCGTAGTAGATCGTCTGCTCAAGTTCGGAGGGCTTAGCCCAGTGGATCGGAATACCGTATCCGTTGGAGATGAAATATCCCTTGTCGCCTGCGCCGATACAGTTGTAGATAAGATATCCGTGCTCGTCGTATACGGAATAATCTACGCTGTAGAGGATAAGGTTCTTGAAGCTCATAACCTTGTTGTTGTCAAGGGGATCGATATGAGCATCACCGTAGCAATAATAATCATAGGTCTGGGTGTCCTCATTGTAAACGAGTCTGGTCTTGTTGTGAGGATAAGGAAGATCGATACTCTTAACCTCTATACGTGAACCGTGATCGCTGTAGTCACGATCTCTGTCAACAAACTCAAAGTGAGGTCCCTGATAATAATCGTTGTAAGTCTCGGAATAACCGCGGCCGCTTATACGATCGATAAGACCGGCATAAGACTTGCCCTGATCGGCATTGTAGAATTCCTGGCTGGTTACATACTCGGTGTATTCCCAGCTCTTACCGTTGGTGTAACGTGCAAATCCGCCTGATAAGTTGTTGCTCCAGTCCCTAGCAAGATATTCGTTTATGTAGTAAGGACCGCCGTCATGTACAAGGATTGCATTCCATTCGCCTGCAAGCATAACGTTGGTGGGACGTGTACTTCTTACGGAACCGAACTGTTCAAGGTTCTTCCAGTCTTTAACAAGACACATAAGACGTGTGATACGTCCGTTTGCGGTTGAGTTCATAAGTTCATATACAACATCCGCGTTGTTAAGTCCGATGTGAGGATATGCCTTGATCTCGTTGTCGACCATAACAGCTATGGGTCTCTGATCCTTTAACTCTTCGGGAATGGGCTCATTTGAAAGCTCACTTCTGTACATTCCCTCGGGGATCTCGATCACTTCGGGCTCTTCGGGTTCGGGTTCGGGCTCGGGTTCGGGCTCAACGATCTCGGGAACCACGCTTGTGATATCGGGCTCGTCTATGCTGATGCTTGTAACAGAGGCCGGCGCTTCTTCACCGCATGCGGCAAAAGAAAGTACCATTGCCAAAGCAAGTAAAACGGCACAAATTCTCTTTTTCATAATATTTCTCCTTAAATAACAATTAATCACAGCAACACATATTTTAACACATATTTTCTTTTTTTCCACCCTTATTTGTGTTTTTAAGGATATCTTAAAAGAAAAGGAGGGAAATTCTCGCAAACCGCACCTCGTTTCCGCTTCGCTGCAACTCGGGCACGGCATTCGCAGAATGCCGTGGCGTTCAAACAAAAACGGTCCTTTTCGTGTAAACACGAAGGACCGTTTTATTCTCACTTATGCGCTTTGCTCAAAAGCTCGTGACTATTCGATAACGGTAGCTACACGGCCTGAACCTACGGTACGTCCGCCTTCACGAATAGCGAAGGTAAGACCCTGCTCCATAGCGATGGGGTGGATGAGCTCGATGGTCATCTCGATGTTATCGCCGGGCATGCACATCTCTGTACCTGCAGGAAGGTTGCAAACACCTGTTACGTCAGTTGTTCTGAAATAGAACTGAGGACGATAGTTGTTGAAGAAAGGAGTATGACGTCCACCTTCATCCTTTGTAAGAACGTAAACCTGAGCAGTAAACTTCTTGTGGCAAGTTACTGAACCGGGCTTAGCAAGAACCTGACCTCTTTCGATGTCAGTTCTGTTGATACCACGAAGAAGAACACCGATGTTATCACCAGCCTGAGCTTCGTCAAGGAGCTTACGGAACATTTCGATACCGGTTACAACGGACTTCTGAGTTTCTTCCTTGATACCGATGATTTCTACTTCATCAGACATGTGAAGTGTACCACGTTCTACACGTCCGGTAGCAACTGTACCACGACCTGTGATTGTGAATACGTCTTCTACAGGCATAAGGAAAGGCTTATCTGTATCTCTCTGAGGATCAGGAATATATTCATCAACAGTAGCCATGAGTTCCATGATCTTGTCGCCCCATTCGCTGTTGGGATCTTCAAGAGCCTTAAGAGCGGAACCCTTAACGATAGGACAATCATTGAAGCCATATTCTTCAAGCTGTTCGGTTACTTCCATTTCAACTAATTCGATAAGTTCAGGATCGTCAACCATATCGCACTTGTTAAGGAATACTACGATGTAAGGTACGCCAACCTGTCTGGAAAGAAGGATGTGTTCCTTGGTCTGAGCCATAACACCGTCAGTTGCTGCTACAACAAGGATAGCACCGTCCATCTGAGCTGCACCGGTGATCATGTTCTTTACGTAGTCAGCGTGTCCGGGACAGTCTACGTGAGCGTAGTGACGCTTTTCTGTCTGATATTCTACGTGAGCTGTAGAAATTGTGATACCTCTTTCTCTTTCTTCGGGAGCCTTATCGATGTTTTCGAAGTCTACCTTTTCGTTACCTGCTACTCTTTCAGCAAGTACCTTTGTGATTGCTGCTGTAAGAGTTGTTTTACCATGGTCAACGTGTCCGATTGTACCAATGTTACAATGGGTCTTGGTTCTGTCAAAATGAGCTTTTGCCATTTTTTAATTCCTCCTAGTGAATTTAATATGTTATTTGTTTTCTTTTATTTTCTTAAAACAATACCACTGTTTTAAATTATATTAGAGAACGTGCACTTTTTCAAGTGATTATTTACTTGCCTTTGCAGCAAGAACCTTTTCGGAAACATTCTTCGGAACGGGTTCATACTTTTCAAAGAACATTGAGTAGTTACCACGACCCTGTGTCTTAGAACGAAGGTCTGTGGAGTAACCGAACATTTCAGCAAGAGGAACATAACCTCTAACCATCTTACCACCGCCGATATCTTCCATACCTTCGATACGTCCACGACGGGAGTTAATGTCGCCGATTACATCACCCATGTATTCTTCGGGCATTGTAACTTCTACCTTCATGATAGGCTCAAGAAGAACGGGAGCTGCCTTCTGCATAGCTTCCTTGAATGCAAGTGAACCTGCAATATGGAATGCCATTTCAGAGGAGTCGACTTCGTGATATGAACCATCATAAACGTTAGCATATACACCAAGTACGGGGAATCCGCCAAGGATACCGGCCTTGGTAGCTTCTTCGATACCTTCGCCGACTGCGGGGATGTATTCCTTAGGAATAGCACCACCAACAACGGTGGATTCAAACTTGAAGGTTTCTTCTGCGTTGTAATCCATGGGCTCGAATTTAACTTTACAGTGACCATACTGACCACGACCACCGGACTGCTTAGCGTACTTGGAGTCGATATCAACGGCCTTTGTAATAGCTTCTTTATATGCAACCTGAGGTGCACCTACGTTAGCTTCTACCTTAAATTCTCTTAAAAGTCTGTCTACGATGATTTCAAGGTGAAGTTCACCCATACCTGCGATAATTGTCTGACCTGTTTCCTGGTCGGTATGAGCTCTGAATGTAGGATCTTCTTCAGCAAGCTTTGCAAGAGATTCACCAAGCTTACCCTGGCCTGCCTTTGTCTTGGGCTCGATTGCGAGCTCGATAACGGGTTCAGGGAATACCATGGATTCAAGAATAACAGGATGCTGTTCGTCACAGATTGTATCACCTGTTGTTGTGAACTTGAAACCTACTGCAGCAGCGATATCGCCGGAGTAAACCTTATCAAGTTCCTGTCTCTTGTTTGCATGCATCTGTAAGATACGGCCTACACGTTCCTTCTTATCCTTTGTGGAGTTGAGAACGTATGAACCTGCATTCATTGTTCCGGAGTATACACGGAAGAATGCGAGCTTTCCTACGAAGGGATCGGCCATAATCTTGAATGCAAGAGCGGAGAAAGGTTCTTCATCGGAAGAATGTCTTTCAACTTCATTGCCGTCAAGGTCAACACCCTTGATCGCGGGAATATCTACGGGTGAAGGCATGTACTCGATAACTGCATCAAGTAACTTCTGAACACCCTTATTTCTGTAAGCTGTACCGCAGCATACGGGAACTGCTGTACATTCGCAGGTACCCTTTCTTAAAGCTGCCTTAAGCTCATCGTTGGTAACTTCTTCACCTTCAAGATACTTCATCATAAGGTCGTCGTCTAATTCACAACACTTTTCGATGAGTTCTGTGTGATAAAGTTCAGCTTCATCCTTCATGTCATCGGGGATATCGCAAACTGTGATATCATCACCCTTATCATCATTGTAGATGTAAGCCTGCATTTCAAATAAGTCTATGATGCCCTTGAATTCATCTTCTTTACCGATAGGTAACTGAATGCAGATAGCATTCTTACCAAGACGGTTCTTGATCTGTTCAACACATGCATAGAAATTTGCACCTAAAATGTCCATCTTATTAACGAAAGCCATTCTGGGTACGTTATAAGTGTCAGCCTGACGCCATACGTTTTCAGACTGAGGCTCAACACCACCCTTAGCGCAGAATACACCAACGGCACCGTCAAGTACGCGGAGTGAACGTTCTACTTCTACTGTGAAGTCAACGTGTCCGGGAGTATCAATAATGTTGATACGATGTTCAAGAGCACCAGCCTTGGGCTTGGTGTGATCCTGTAATGTCCAGTGACATGTGGTTGCTGCGGATGTGATTGTGATACCTCTTTCCTGCTCCTGTTCCATCCAGTCCATGGTAGCAGTACCATCATGAGTATCACCAATCTTGTGGTTAATTCCGGTATAGTAAAGAATACGCTCAGTAGTTGTAGTCTTACCGGCATCGATATGAGCCATAATACCAATATTACGGGTCCGCTCAAGCGGATATTCTCTTCCAGCCAATATTTT
>JAEEGL014195666.1_pt1 | contig 10707 bp, 7 predicted proteins | sample 9134231 | NCBI WGS metagenome assembly JAEEGL01 (sample SAMN16246548, study PRJNA631951) | gut metagenome | biome: gut microbiome; feature: rumen; material: fiber-attached | host: Bos | place: Iran: Karaj | collected 2018-10 | reverse complement strand
TTGGAGAAGGGAGAGTTGTGGTCGGCCATGTGAGCGACGAACTGGTCGAAGGTGAGCTTGTCGTGTACCTGAGCCGTGTCGAGAGCGACGGTGGCGTAGCCCTGTGCGGTCTTTTTGGTTCCGGGCTTCTTGGAACCGATGTAGATGCTGTAGTTAATCATCATGAGCCCCCTCCCGTCCTCCCCCGAAGGAGGAGGAGTTTTGTATTCCGCGGAGAGGTTAGCGGTTGCAAAAGTGTTTTTAATGGTGTTGGTTCTCTCGTGTAATCACCCCCAACTACTGCAGTTTAGTTGGCGAACTTGACACGCCAAATTGGCCACTTTAGCGTGCTTTGTTCTTCTTGTTAATTACACTGCAAAGGTACGAAAAAATCCTGAATTACGCAAGCAAATTGGCAATTATTTTCGCGGAAAAACTTAAAAAGTTATTCCCCCTAAAAGGGGTCAGGGGGTCCCTTCATTTTGAGGTACATTTCGCTGAAATCCTTGCAGTCCGGGGGCAGCTGGTGGTGCTCCAGGCCCGGCAGGACTTGCTTCAGCTGGAGGAAGAGGCGTTCGCCGGGCAGGTCGCGGTCGGGGTACATGTGAAGCCTAATTGAAGATTGAAGATTGAAAATTGAAAGTTGGTCAAGGACGGGCTTTGTGAGCAGGGTGGCGGAGGGGATGGCGATGGCTTTGTGGCCTGCGGAGAGCATGGCCCAGCAGTCGGACGGGCCTTCTGTGATGTAGAGGTCTTCGCCCGGGCGGAGGAGGCTGAGGACGGGGAGGTTGTAGATACCGCACTCGGAGCCGCGAGGGAAGCGGAAGCGGGAAGACCCACTCCGGCCAGCCCCAGACCCTCCCCGGCCCTCACTTAAAGGAAGGGAGGAAGACCCTCCCCGGCCCTCCCTTAAAGGGAGGGAGTCCTTCGCGGAGGACTCGCCTGCTTTCTCCCCCTTTAAGGGGGAGTTAGAGGGGGTCTGTAGGTTGCGGTTCTCTAGGTTGCGGTTCTGTACGCCTATCAGTTTGCCTTCGCGGTCGAAATAAGGGATTTGGAGCCAGTTGACGCCCTGCTTGTCGCGCCACGAAGTCAGGCGGCACCAGCGCACCACTCGCTCGTCCAGCTTCCTTTCTTCGAAGAGAAACTTTCGGGCAGCCTCATTTAGGAAAGGACGCAGGAAGAAGCGGGCGTACTTAGCCCCCTCCCAGCCTCCCCCTTTGGGGGAGGAGTTGGGTTCCTTCGGCTTGTATTCCGTCAGGATGACGTTATGCTCGTCGGCGAGCCACTTGCAGGCCTCGAGGAAGGAAGCCCCAAGCATCTTCTCTGCCAGTTTGATGGTATCGCCGCTTTCCCCACAGCTCCAGCAGCGGAACTTGTTATTTTTGAAGGTGAGGCTTGGATTGTGGTCGTCGTGGAAAGGGCAGAGGCATTTGTGCCTTTCTACGCGGAGTCCAAGTCGCTCTGCGACCCCCTCAATCGGAAGGTCGCGGAGCTTCTGCAATTGAAACTTATCCATAATGAGAAAGTTTATAGTTTAGGGTTTAGAGTTTAGAGTCAGTTCGCAAGTGGATAGTGCAGCCTTCGGCTGAGTTCTTTTTAAAACTTATTCAACTTTCAACTATAAAACTGTCTCTAAACTCTACACTATCAACTCTCAACTCTTACCGAGGTAAGCCTCGGTTTTGGTGTACAGTCCCGTTTGCTCGGAGTAGGTGATGAACCCGCGGAACACCCATTGATACAGCTGGTTTTTGGTTCCCTCAGGGTTCTTGCCAAGACTGGTGCGGAGTGCTTCCAACTGCGCCTCGTTGAAGGTGTCGGGCAGGCTGTCGAGCATATTCTTGGGGCCGGTCTTGCTTGCCTCGGTGGTACTTGTGTCGCCGTCCTTCAGCATATCCGCGAAAATCTGCATCTTGCTCCAGATGTCATGATAGACGAGCCATTCCACCACGTCGCCCATTGCCTTCGTCCACGTCTGATTGTTGAGCACCCACATGATGCAGCCAGCCTTCCAGGCGCTGACCAAAGCACGCTTGGAGCAATCCCACAGCACATCGTCGTCAGCAAGGTCGGCCATCGTCGCCATATCCCCAGCCAGCTTGTCTGTCAGCCAGTTCAGAGGCTTGATGATGAAGCGGCCCTTGCAGGTGTCGAGACGCACGAGGAACTCGTCCAACTGCTGATAGAACTCGTCGGAGAACTTGCCGATTCGGGGTATCTTCCCGTCGCGGCTCGTTCGTGGCTTATAAGAGAATACCATACGGCCAAAGGTGCCGTTGTGGAGGTCATACTTGTAGAACTTGCGCGTGGCAAAAGGCGTGGAAGAAATGGTCAGGTTGGCACGCAGGATAGGATTTCCCGTCACGCCGTCGGCCGTGGCACGAAGGGCGCCAGCCCTCTGCTTGTCGTAGATGTTGCGGATCACCTGAGTTACCTGCCTGTGACCGCCACACATACGGTCGGCCATTTCCACTTCGGGCATATTAATATACTGTGTGCGTCCGCCCAGCATTTCGCAGCCCATCGCATTTTGGATGAAGGCAGGGTTCGTCACGTCGGCAGGCGGAAACCAGAAGGCCACGTCCGGTCGTGCCGGTTTCTCCTTGTTTGCCCCGCGGGTCTTCATCTGCTTCTGCCACTCCACCAATTTCTTGAGTTCGGTTTCGTCGTGCAGGCGAAAATCACGGCAAATTGCCTCTACCAAATGTGACAGTTGACCCTTATTTCCACCACTCTCGGCCACCAAATTGGCCATCATGCCGCACGGTTCCTTCCATGTAAGGTCGGGATATTGAAATTCTGTGCCGCTGACATGTGCCCCTAAAATAGGGAAAACCATAGGAACGAGGGGTTCACGTACGTCTTTTGACACCTGCGAGAGCAGGATTTTGATGCATTCTGTCCCTTTTCCGAGCTTTGGCATCATAGGGGCAGACTGTTTGCTAATGTCGTATTTCATTGTATATCTGCTTTTTAGATGAAAACTTGAATCCGTATTTCTTACAATTACAGTTCTTACAGTTGTATTTTAGGTACCCCCTATACTCTTATTATACTGTATAACTATATATATATTAATTAGTTATATAGTCTTTAGAAAGGGGGTGTACCCCCTAATTTTTAATTGTAAGAACTGTAATTGTAAGATTTTCCGGTTTTGATTACTCACTTATTCTTCTTCTATAAAGCCTGCTACGAAGAGGAGTTCCTCGGCGGCTTCGCGGCAAAAGTTCTTGAAGGTGTAGAATCTTGTGTACCCAGGCTGGCGGAAAGTCGGGTAGAGCGTCCCGTCGTCCCTTTTGTGCACGTTGATGCAGCCTCCCTGATAGACGCACGGATAGCGGCGCCTGATTTTCTTCTCAGGAGCATCCTCCATGAAGGTGTAGTGTTGCTTGCCGTCGCGTGTGAGCACGCCTGTGTAGTTCTTTCTCATTTTTGCCCTGCGGTCGCTTATCAGAATGGTTTTCAAGTCGACGCAAAGCTCCGTGTTAAAGGTGTAAGAGGGAGTTAAATAGGGAGTTAAATGGGAAGTAAAGCACTTCGTGCTGGGAGTAGAGCCAGCAGAACTGGCAGGACGATAGTTTGGGGTGCTGTTTGTCTCGTCTGGTATTGTCCTTTTTAACTTCCGCGAGCGAAGCGAGTTAACTTCATCTTTAACTTCTTGGATTACTTCTTGTACTTCAACTGTTTTGTTTTTGATTTTTGTAAACATTTTTTCTTGTCTTTCCGGAATACCCTCGGTCTCACACGAGGGGCCCTCCGCACAACCGGTGGAAGTGAGACAGGTTTACGGTCCAACGCATAACCATTTTCCCCTTCTGTTTGGTAGTGCAAAGGTACGGCATTATTTAAGGGTAGGCAAAGGGAAAAAACATATAAAAAAAGGCAATCAAATACAAATCAAATGACAATCAAATTTCAATCAAATTTGACACAAAAAAAAGGAACCGACACATGCCGATTCCCTAATGCTTTGGGTATAAAAGGAAACTTATTTCTTGTTCATCAAACGATTCCAGTTTGCGTAGCTCTTGCCGTAAAGCCCCATGTCGCAAAGCGCCTGCCACAGGGATTTCGAGGTGTTTAGGCAAAGCCGATTGTCCCTGTATCTTTTCACCAGATCAATCCTCGTTTCGTCACTCTCCAATGCTTGTATTTGTTCCAGGAAACGCCTCGCAGTATCTTCGTCCTTGAAATAGACGTGGATTTTGTTCAAGAGTTCCTCGTCCATCTCGGCAGAAGCCTTCGCCTCTTGTTCGCCGTAGTAGTTGTTCGTGACGTTCTTCACGCCACCGGCCTCGATTACATCGCCGTTGACCGTCCCAATCTTAATCATGGCTCAAAGTCTTTACATTCTTCACACCGCCGGCCGCAATCACGTCAGCCGCACTTTCAATCACAATCTGAGGCGTTTCCCCGGGCATTTGCAGCTCCATCACCTTGCGGGGGTAGGCAATCTGTTCGGCAGAAGCATTCCGAGGCATCATGTCGAGCACAAACGACTTGATGGCCGAGAGCAGGTTGAAGTCGCGAATGTGCGAGAAGAAGTCGCGCACGCGCTCTACGGATAATAAGATGTATTGCTTCATCCAGTGGTTCTCGAAGCGCAGGTTCTCGAAGTCCGTCCTCATCAGGGAAAGTTCGTCCTTCAGCGACAGATTTTCCTCCCAAAGTGCGTCTCGTTCCTTTGTCAACAAGGACATTTCGCAGTCGTGTTTCTCTTTTTGCCGCTGGATTTCCATCTCCAGCATTGCTATCTGCACGTCCCGTCGGCTCAAGTCAGAGGACAGTACGTTGAAGTCTTCTATGGAAATATTCATGTTCAAAAGTGTTTGAAAATTAATAAGTTAGGTTGTTAGTCCCTCGTTGCCCGCAAGTTGACCAAAACAGGCAGGCAAATCGGCTGCGAATTTACGGCAACATTTGGAATCCTGCAAGCATTTTCGCAGAAAGTTTTCCACAATCGCCAAAATAATTGTTGATTATTTTCTTGAATCCCTTTGCGGTTTGGTTGGTTTTTCGTAAATTTGCACCCAGAAATCACATAATTTAAAAAAAAGGATATGAAAAGACATCTTTTACTTCTAATTGTTGCCTTGTTTCCATTATTTGCTAGTGCTTATGATGCCAAAATTGACGGCATTTATTACAACTTTTCCGGAAACGAGGCAGAGGTGACTTATCTTTATTATAATACTTCTGATTATTCAGGCACAATCGTCATTCCTCAATCAGTAACTTTCAAAGGTAAAACTTACAGCGTGACCAGCATCGGTGAATATGCCTTCAATAAATGCAGCGGCCTGACCTCCATCACCATCCCAGAAAGCGTGACCAGCATCGGCGACTGTGCCTTCTCTGGTTGTACAAGCCTGACCTCTATCACCCTCGGAAGTGGTGTAACGAGTATTGGAAGCTCTGCCTTCTCTAATTGCAGCAGCCTGACCTCCATCATCATCCCCGAGAGCGTAACCAGCATCGGCGGCAGTGCCTTCTATGGAACAGCTTGGTACAACAATCAGCCAGATGGTTTAATCTATGCAGGCAGTATTGCCTATACATATAAAGGAACAATGCCAGAAGGAACAGGGATTGTAATAAAAGACGGAACTTTAGGAATAACTGGCTATGCCTTCTATAATTGCAGCAACCTAACCTCAATTACTCTCCCCGAAAGTGTGACAAGCATCGGCGAGTATGCCTTCTATGATTGCACTGGTCTGACCTCCATCACCATCCCAAACAGCGTGACCAGCATCGGTGACTGGGCCTTCTCTGGTTGCAGCGGATTGACCTCCATCATGGTGGAGGCTGGCAATACAACCTACGATTCCCGTAATAACTGCAATGCCATTATAGAAACGGCAACAAATACTCTGATAACTGGTTGCGAGTACACCGCCATCCCCGAGAGCGTGACCAGCATCGGCAATCAGGCATTCTCTGGTTGCAGCGGTCTGACTTCTGTCACCATCCCTAACAGCGTAACAAGCATCGGTAGCTGGGCTTTCTCTGGCTGCTCCAGCCTGACCTCCATCACCATCCCCAATAGTGTGACCAGCATCGGTTATAATGCATTTCATGGAACAGCTTGGTACAACAATCAGCCAGATGGTTTAGTATATGCAGGCAAGGTCGCGTACAGATATAAAGGAACAATGCCAGAAGGAACTGAGATTGTAATAAAAGACGGAACTTTAGGAATAGCAGGAGGGGCATTCTATGAATGCGGCGGCCTGACCTCCATCACCATCCCAAATAGTGTGACCAGCATCGGCGATAGTGCCTTCGAATATTGCACCAGCCTGACCTCCGTCACCATCCCCAACAGCGTGACCAGCATCGGAGGATGGGCTTTCTGTAAATGCACCAGCCTGACCTCCATCACCATCCCAGAGAGTGTGAACAGCATCGGCGGTAGCGCCTTCTCTGGTTGCACAGGTATGACCTCTATCACCATCCCCAATAGCGTGATTAGCATCGAAGACGCTGCCTTCTATAATTGCACCAGCCTAACCTCCGTCACCATCCCCAACAGCGTGACCAGCATCGGCGTCGAGGCCTTCTCTAGTTGCAAAGGCCTGACCTCCGTCACCATCCCCAGTAGTGTGACAAGCATCGGCGACTATGCCTTCTATTATTGCAGCGGCCTGACCTCCATCACTATCCCAAGCAGTGTGACCAGCATCGGCAACGAGGCTTTCTATTATTGCAGCAGCCTGACCTCTGTCACCATTGGCAACAGCGTGACCTCCATTGGCAATGAGGCTTTCCGGGGTTGCAGCGGCCTGACCTCCATCACCATCCCCAACAGCGTGAGAAGCATCGGCAGCTGGGCCTTCTATTTATGCAGCGGCCTGACCTCCATCACCATCGGAAATGGCGTGACCAGCATCGGCGGCGAGGCCTTTGCTTATTGCAGCAGCCTGACATCTGTAAAAGTGGATATTAAGACACCTCTTTCCTATGGTTCTAACGCCTTTTCCCACTGTGCAAATGCCACACTTTATGTCCCTGCAGGCAGCAAAGACGCTTACGAGGCTACAAGCAGCTACTATTGGGATTTTAAGGAGATAGTTGAATTCATTGAAGGCGATGTGAACAGCGACAATGAGGTAGATGTAGTGGATGTGGTGGATATCGCTCGCTTCGTGGTGGGCTCACCAGCAGAGACATTTGTGAAGATTCTGGCCGACATCAACAGAGACGGCAATGTGAATGTGGCAGATGCTGTTGTGCTGGTGAACGAGATAGCAGGCGACCAGAACTTTGTGAAAGGTCTGTATGCTCCGCAGGGGAACAACGATGATGATGATTATAATTATGAAAACTGTGAACTGCAACTGTTGAAGAACAGCACGAACGGCCTTTCCTTCTGCATGAACGGCGAGACGGACTTCACGGCTTTCCAGTTCGTAATGGAAGTGCCCGAAGGCATCGATGTTTCATCAATGCGCCTCAACAACAACCGCAAGCAGGGACACCAGCTTATATATAATAAGCTAGCAGATGGTACGTATTGCGTCGTAGCACTCTCCGTCTCCAACAACACCTTTGAAGGCAATGAGGGCGAACTGCTTGGCATCTCGCTCGATGGAGTTCCTTCGGACGATATCTGCATCCGTGACATACACTTCGTGAATACGAAAGGCAAAGACTTTACTTTCGACAGACTCTTCTTGAGCAATGACACGGAGACGGGCATCGAAGCTATGGACAATGGACAATTGACAATGGATAACGAAGGGGCTTGGTATTCGCTCGATGGCAAGAAGCTTGGCAAGCCTCAAAAGGGCATCAATATCATTCGCTATTCAGATGGAACGAGCAAAAAGATATTTATAAAATAAGATAATAAGATAATTAAGAGAATGAGAAAAAAGCCTCGAATTATTTCGGGGCTTTCTTTTTTTTCTCTTTTTCTTCTCTCTTTCCCAATCTCCAGCTCGCTTTTATTCCGGAGCGTTGTTGTAAATGGACTCGAGGGTGTAGTTTGCATCATCGATGGTGGCGGCCTTAATCATGGTTTGTACAAGAGGCTTTGAACTATTGATGTAGGTGCCGTCGTTGTGGTTGAAATAGCCGTGATGCTCGTTGCCTGACCCTTGAGAGTTGTTGTCCCAGATGATGAGCGGCATGCCATAGGTATATGCTGCACGGCAGACATACTCGAGATAGTAATTGCGGAAGAGGTTAGAGCGGTTCGTTTTATGCATAACGCAACCATATTCTCCTATATAGACTGGGATATTGTTGGAGATGAATCTTTCCTGCAGTTTCCGGAAGGTTTCCACTACGTGGTCCTCATTGTAACCTGGTTGGAACTTGCCAGCTGCGGCTGTATGACCCCATTCTGATTTTCCGCCACTATTATCGGGTGTCAGAGTGAAGTTGCTCGGGTCGTAGAAGTGGACGCTTACCATTAGGTGATTAGCGGGGTCTGTAGGAAGGACGAAGTTTTCCTCGATTGCAAATGTCGGATTCGAGGCGTAACACGGCACACCAATCCAACGCGTTTCGTTACCAGCTCCTGTAGCACGTATGGTGTTCACTACCAGTTGGTTCCACTCGTTGAGTGTCCTGTACTGTTTGCCGCCGTCGTTGCGGTTGTCTCCCCAGCCCCAGCCGCCGTCCTGAATCTCGTTGAACGCCTCGAAGAAGAGGAAACTTCCCTTGTCTTTGAAAGCCTCGGCAATCTGTTTCCAAGTGGCTTCGATACGATTCTTTATATTGGTGTTCGTTGTCTCGTTGTTGGCTGCCCCCTTGATGTCGAGCCAGTATTCATCGTGGTGGAGGTTCAGGATGACATTGAGACCGGCTGCTTCTGCCCATTCCACTTGCTGCTTGACTTCTGCTAAGAAGCTGTCCTTGATAGTCCAAGAGCCAGTTGTCTGATAGTTCCCCCAAGTGGAGCAGATACGCACGGTACTTACTCCTGCATTCTTCAAGTTCGTGTAAAGTTCCCGAGTAGGTGTTGCATTGTCCCAATATCCCCATTGATTGGGTTTATTGTCTTCGCCCGAGCTGGTATCAAAGTGGTTACCTAAGTTCCAGCCCCATCCCAGTTTCTTGGTGATGTAAGAGGCCTCTTGGCCGCTAATAGGCTGAACTTCAGCTGCCTTCGTGGTAAAGTTGAGTGTCAACTCGGGTGCCGAGACGGTTGCGTCTGTTGTGGAGACAATGGCTCCCTTCTCAACCCGCAAAGTGTATCTCGTCCCTTCCACCAAGGCAAGGGGGATGTCAACGGAAACAGGCGATGAGGTATTATTCTTGGCAGTTACTGCTACGCCATTAAGTTTGACGCCCGTGCCTGTAACTTTCACGGGAAAGTTGTAATGCAAAGTGAGTACAGTGGTAGTTTTGGCATCAACCGCGGCTCCCTCTGTAATGGATTGTGAACGCAACTGAATCGTAATTGGCGGCTCTACATCTTTCTCGCCATTACAACTGAAGGCCAAGAATACAAATACAATTGATAATATCCGATAAAAAAATGATTTCATCTGTGTGTTGTTTTTACAAAAGAGATAACTTATGTTTTGCAACTAAAAACAGCGGCGAAGCTTTTAAGGGACATCCGCCGCCGTTTTTGTCATCTTATGTTACAAGTACCGTTTTCAGGTTGGTGGCCTGAATCAGACTTGCCGTTCCTGTCCATCTACTTGAAATAGAGTTTTAATAGCGTGTACCCACTACCGGTAAAGAGCAGATGCTTTTCGTCAAGTGTTCCAACAATCGGGTCATCTCCGAAGTTAATCTCAATGTAGTACGTACCATCGCCATTGTCAATTATCCGGTCTGCCATATTGTTGGGCGAGAAGTCATTGTCAGACCCTTGCCACTGGGTATCCCACCAGCCATTGGTGACGCGAATCTGATACCAATCGCCTTCTGGCCTGAACGACATATAGAAGGTTCCACTCTTTATCTTATCCCATACTTCCTCGGGGAACGTAGTAAGAGCCTCGTTGTTTCCGTCGTGTCCGTCAAGAGCGAAGCGGCAGTTGACATTACCCCAGTCGATAACGCCTCTTTCACCCTTATTTTCCCAGAACACAGTCTCCTTCTTGTCGTCACCGTTATCGACCCATACTTCCTCTTGGAAATAGAGTTCCAGCAGAGTGTAGCCGCTACCAGTGAAGAGCAGATGCTTTTCGTCAAGAGTTCCGACAATTGGGTCGTCTCCGAAGTTAATCTCAATGTAGTACGTACCGTCGCCATTGTCTATCATCCGGTCTGTCATATTGTTGGGCGAGAAGTCATTGTCAGCCCCTTGCCATTGGGTATCCCACCAGCCGTTAGTGACGCGAATCTGATACCAGTCGCCCTCGGGCTTGAACAACATATAGAAGGTTCCGGACTTAATCTTCTCCCAAACTTCCTCTGGGAACGTAGCAGTACATTCGTTGTTGTCGTCGTGTCCGTCAAGACCGAAGCGACAGTTGACATTACCCCAGTCGATAACGCCCTTTTCGCCATTATTTTCCCAGAACTTTGTCTTGACGATTTCCATGTGTCCACCATCATCGACCCAAACATCCTCTTCGAAGTAGATTTCATTTAGTGTGTAGCCGCTACCAGTAAAGAGCAGATGCTTTTCGTCAAGAGTTGCTACAATCGGGTCGTCTCCGAAGTTAATCTCAATGTAGTACGAACCGTTGCCGTTGTCTATCATCCGGTCTGCCATATTGTTGGGCGAGAAGTCATTGTCAGACCCTTGCCACTGGG
>JAEEGL013603661.1_pt1 | contig 10707 bp, 12 predicted proteins | sample 9134231 | NCBI WGS metagenome assembly JAEEGL01 (sample SAMN16246548, study PRJNA631951) | gut metagenome | biome: gut microbiome; feature: rumen; material: fiber-attached | host: Bos | place: Iran: Karaj | collected 2018-10 | reverse complement strand
CAATAGTACAAAAAACAGGAAATATCTTAGGAAGAACAAAACAAAGTGATTTCAGTAAACTTGACTATGTTGCAACATATGCTGCAACAGGACAATATAGTGTTCAAGACCTAGATTTAATGGTTGATGCTCTTGAACAACAAGGAGAATTAAACTTTACTGGAAAGCACCCTGAAAAATATTTCAAGGGTACTGAATTTGAAAAGATATGAAATAATAGTGAATGATTTAGTGCATTTGCTTCATCAGAAGAATTAAGAGGACATGTTGAAGAATTAAGAGCTGAATTTGAAAGACTTCATGACAACATTACAGAATGGTCTGGAAGTGCAAATGATACAGCTAGAGAAGCTCTTCAATGTGTACTTGGTAAATTTGAAGTTACAATGGGTAACATTGATAAAGCTTTAGACCCATCTTGTGCTGCTTTAGACGGATTAACAGATGTGTTATTAAATTTAAAAGCAGAAGAAGAGATTCTAGATCAATTAAAGCTTGAACTTGAAGAGTTATTAACTGGTAAGCAAGAAGCTGATGATGCTCTAACTACTCATATAAACAAAGAACCAAAGAAAACAAAAACTGAAAAACATTGGGATATAGAAAAGAAGGAATACGTCGAAAAGACGGTAACTAATCCTGATTGGACAACATGGAAAAACACAAAGAAAGATTTGGCAGCAACAGTTGAAGAATATGAAACTAAAATTACAGCAAAAGAAGAAGAAATTGAAAATCAAATGACTAAGATGGATGAAATCCTATTAGAAGCTCTTAAATTATATTATCAAATAAAGAATTATGAAACTGTTCTAACAACATTCTCAGACTTCTTTACAACTACTAAGTTTGGTACAGGAAAGAAAGTTGATTGGGTAAGCAGTGCCAAGAATATTGTTAAAAACCACGATCGGATACTCACCGAATTCGAAGATTACTCGAAAATGCCGGTTATTACGAATCTGTCCGATTACAAAGTTGGAGATGTTATTGCATTTGATGATGCACATGGTTATGTTTATGCCGTATCAGGAGAGTTTGATCCATTAACTGGTACTATAACAATTGCTTGTTATGATAAAGATGGTAATAAGATTGGTAAAGATATTACAATTTGGGATCAAAGAGAAATTGTTCCAATCAAATATGTAAGAAAATATGATAAATTCTATGAAGAATACCCAGATACATTTACAACATTACCACCAGAAGAGACACTTCCACCTGAAGAAACTACAACACCATTAAAAGATACTACTCCTCCAGAGCATAAGACAGATCCAAAAACAACACCAAAGACGGATCCAAAAACAACACCAAAAACAGATCCAAAAACAACACCAAAGACGGATCCAAAAACAACACCAAAGACAGATCCTAAAACAGATCCTAAGACGGATCCAAAAACAGATCCAAAAACAGATCCTAAGACGGATCCAAAAACAGAACCAAAAACATTTGAAATTAAAACTTGGCCAGATCCAGAACCAATTCCAACATTACCAGATCCAGAACCAGAACCAATTCCAGATCCAGATCCAGAGCCAAAACCAGAGCCAACAACACATTACACACCACATACAGGACTTGATGCAATTTACTCATCAGGTGATACTACACAAAGCTCTGCAGGTTTAGGAGCATTGGCAGGATTAGCAGCTGGAGCAGCAGGTTTAGGTTTAACTGGTCTAATGGCTAAGGACAAAGATAAAGAAAAGGAAGAAGAGGAAGCAAAGAAAGAACAACAAGAAAATGCTGAAGAAAATAAACAAAATAACATAAATGTTGAACAAGTTCCTGAAATTCCTGTAATAAATGATATTAATCAATAAATAAAACTCCTTCGGGAGTTTTTTTATGTAAAAAAATATAAAAATATGATACAATGAAAATGGTAGGAGATAATTATGAAAAAGAAACTATTATATTTATTATTTATCATTATAATGATAGTATCTGGTGTAATATTATACCTAGATCTTAATAAGGAAGAAGAAGTTCCTGAAATCTATGAACCTACGCCATCAGAAATAGATACTAAAGAAGAAGATTATAAAGATCAAAAAGTAGAGCCATCTATTTCTATTAAAATGGCAAAGGATGTAGATTTAGCAAAGGAAAGAAAGAAAAATAATAATAATGAAATAAAGGGAAGACTTGAAATTCCAAAATTATTTAATGTTTTAGTAGCACAAGGAAGTGATAATAGTTATTACTTATCACATGCTATTAACAAAACATATGATATTAGAGGTAGTGAATTTCTAGATTATAGAGTAAAGATTAATAAGAGTAATCAATTAAATATATATGGACATAATACTAGAGATAAAAATATTAAAGTAGCATTCTTAAAACTTGAGAAGTTCTTAGATAAGAAATTCTTTGATAAGAATCAATATATTATCTTCCAACATGATAAAGGAAAGAATATTTATAAAATAATTTCTATGAAACAAGTTAAACAATCAGGAACTGCAGAACATATGACAGTAGATTTAAAGGGTAGTGAATTTGTTAAACACATTAAGAAAATGACTACTGGTGAAGGATTAATTCATTCTAGAAAAGTAGATTATGATGAGAATTCTGAAATAATTGTATTACAAACATGTTCTCATGACTGGGATAATGCTTTATATATAATTGTCGGAGTAAAAATAAATTAGGACCTAAGGTCCTTTTTTGAGGTTAATATGACTATAGAAGATAAAATATATAGTTTATCTAAATCTAAATTTAGAAGTGGTTTTCATCTAAATAAAAAGATGATTATGTATGTAAAAGAAAAAGGTTTAGATAAAATAAAGCAAGATGCATATTTTTTCATTGAAAATAGACTTAAACCAGAATTTCCAAAAAATGATGGTAAACAGACTCCAATGAAACAAGTTCATCCAGTTTTTATAGCACAACATGCCTGTGCTTGTTGTTGTAGAGGATGTCTAGAAAAGTGGCATCATATACCTAAAGGTAAAGAATTAACAATCAATGAAGTTGATTATATTGTTAATTTATTAATGTTCTGGATAAAAAATGAAATTAAAAATAACACTTGAGTGTTGTTTTTTTATTGACAATTTATCTAAATAGTTTATTATAAAAAACAGGTGATTTTATATGATTATTAATAAAGATTTAAAAGAATATATAGCAACACATATTTTCCCAAGATATGATTATAATGATATGGGACATGGAATAGATCATATTTTTTATGTAATTGATAGAAGTTTAAAATTTGCAAAAGAAATACCAGATATCAATTATAATATGGTATTTACAATCGCTGCATATCATGATGTAGGGCATTCTATAGATGCTAAAAATCATGAGAAAATCTCTGGAGATATATTATTTAGTGATAAGAATTTAAGAAGATTTTTTTCACCAAAAGATATTAATACTATGAAAGAAGCTATATATGATCATAGAGCAAGTAATAAAGAAGAACCAAGAAACATATATGGAAAAATAGTATCTTCAGCAGATAGAAATACAAGTGTTGATAGTGCTATTTTAAGAACTTATTATTATATATTAGAACACGCTAAAGATAGACAACTTGATGATACTATTGAATCATCAAGAATTCATTTAATAAGAAAATTTGGTAGTGAAGGATATGCTCAAAAAAAATCATATTTTGATGATCCAGAATATCAAAAATTCTTAAAAGAATTAGCTGCTCTTACAGAAGATAAAGATAAGTTTAGAGAAAGATATTTAGAAGTAATTGGTGTCAAAGAAAAGATATTAAAATAATTAATAAAGGTAAATAATGATATTTACCTTTTTATGTTATAATTAAAAAGAGGTATTCTTATGAATAATAAAGATTCAGATAGATTAAAAGACTTAATTGAAGATAATGAAACTATCATAAATAATAGTTTTTATAATCGTAGTTATGATATTGCTAAAGGATTATTAGAACTTCCTGAAATGAGAGATCCTAAATTTAAATGGTTAATGACATCTAGTATTTGGAAAACTAATCCTCAAGATGTATATGAAATACTTCATATGAAAGAGTGGGAAGATCCTAAATTTCAAGGTTTACTTACATCAAATATATGGAATAGTAATGCTAAAGAAGTTCAAGAAATACTAAGACTTCCATACTGGGAAGATCCTAAATTTCAAGAATTACTTACATCGACAATTTGGAATAGTAATTCAACAAAAGTAAAAGAAATATTAAGTCTTCCATATTGGAATGATCCAAAGTTTAGAGATTTGTTAGTACCTTCCATTTGGCAATGTACTAAAGAAGATATCGTAAGTATCTTAAGTATGAAAGAATGGGATCAAGAAAAGTATAAAGACTTATTAAAACCAAATATTTGGAATTCTAATTATGAAGAAGTAAAAAAGATAGTTAAATTACCATATTTTGATAATCCAAAATATAAAAAAGTATTAACATCCAGTATTTGGAATGCTAATTGTGAAGAAATAGATAAAATATTATCTTTAGAAGAGTGGAATAATTCAAATTTATTACCTTTATTAACATCTAGTATTTGGCAAGCATCATATCAATCAGTTAAAGATATATTAGATCTTCCATATTGGGATAATCCAAAGTATAAAAAATTACTTACACCAACTATTTGGCAATGTAGTACATCTGATATTATAGATATTCTCTCACTAGAAGAATGGAATACCCCAAAATTTGCTGATATTTTAGGACCTAATATTTGGCATAGTAATTATTTAGAAATAAAAAAAATTTTAAGTTTACCATATTGGAATGATCTAAAATATGAAAAATTATTAACACCTACAATATGGCATAGTAATGCTAAAAAAATAGAAGAGAAACTAGAATTAGAAAGCCTTAAAAAAGACGAATATAAGCACTTACTAGTCCCTAGTATCTTCAATGTATCATTAAATAATATTAAAGAAGGAATAAAACTATTTGAAGAATTTGAAATAGGTAAATATATTACTAATAGAGCATTAAGAAGAGATCAAAAACTACAAAGAGTTTTACTAGAATATATGAAAGAAAACGATATACCATTTATAGTTGAGAAAGATGAATTAAATCCGATAATTAGTGCTTCTAATACAGTCTTAAAGAATAAATATCATATAGATATAAAACAAATAAAGAAAGATAGAGATGATAAACATGGACAATGTTACTCAAAAATATGAATATAATGTCTTAAAATATTTAAATAAAGATAATATAGATAAAATATTAAAATTTTTAGAAAAAGAACAATGTTCTTTTATAGAAGATCTTATGGAAGACTATTTAGATATATTTTTATTTGAGTATGAAGATTTTAAAAATAAGTATAATATATTAAATATGAAATATCCTTCTTATTTAGATAGATGTAAAGAAAATATGAATCTTTTAGAAGAATTTTATAGTGTTTAGGAGTTATTATGAAGATATTAAAAAATAAATTAAAAAATGAACTTAATTTAAGATGTGAAAAAGATTTTCCAATTAAAGGTATAGAGTTTATTGATATTAATCCTCTAATTATTCAGAAAGAGACTTTGAAAGAAATTACTGATTTATTTGTTAAAGAATTAAAATTTAAAAAAATAGATTATATAGTAGCACCAGAAGCTCGTGGTTTCTTATTTGGTTCTTGTATTGCTACAGAATTAGGAGTTGGACTTATTCCTGTTAGAAAGAAAGGAAAATTAGCACCTAGTACAGTTGAATGTGGTTTTGAATATGTTAAAGAATACGGAAAAGATGTATTAGAATTACCTAAGTTAGTCAATACTAGTTATAAAGGTAAAAAGTTCTATTTATTAGATGATATATATGCAACTGGTAATACTTTAAGAGTTATAAGAAATGCGATAGAAAAACTTGGTGGTACTATTGTTGGAGAAGGAGTAATAATGAATATTGTTGAGTTAAATGACAACCATGAATTATTCTCTTTAATTGATATAAATGAGGAATAATATGCATATAGAATTAGAAGAAAGAGTATTAGAAATTGATACTAAAAAAATAATAAAAAAACTTGAGAAATTAGGAGCCATTAAAGTAGGAGAATGGCATCAAAAAAGATATGTTTATGACTTTCATCCGGTAAGAAAAAGTGAATGGATTAGATTAAGAACAAATGGTATTGAGACAACATTAACATATAAGAATGTAATGAAAGATACTATTGATGGTACTAAAGAATTAGAAATAGTGGTTGATTCCTTTGAAGAAACTAATGAAATGCTTAATATATTGGGATATCATCATCGTTCTTTTCAAGAAAATAAAAGAATAAGATACATATTAAACAATGTTGAAATTGATATAGATACATGGCCAATGATTCCTACTTATATGGAATTAGAAGGAAATAGTATTGAAGAAATAAAACAAATAGAAGAACTTCTAGGAGTAGATAAAACAAAAATAACTAATCTAGACTGTCAAAATATATATCAAGATATTTATAAAATAGATATTGATAAGATAGGAGATTTAAAGTTTTAGAGTGTGATATTCACACTTTTTTAATTGCATTAAACCTATTCTTTGTATATAATAAATCACTAGGTGGGTAATATGGTTACAAATAATACTTATGAGTATGGAATTAAATATAGAGTAATTAAAATCAGTAAGAATCAATATATTATGATACCTATTGGATTAGAAGGTGGATTAAGTGATGGATTTGATTTTTCTACTGGAAAAGAAGCAATACCTATCGCTAATGAGAAAAAAGATTTTAGAAAAAGATATTTAATGGATAATGTATATACTACTGAAGAGTTAGAAGAAATATATAATTATGGAGAAGATACAGACTTCTTATCTAATTATTTTTATGATGATTATAAAAATACTATTTATTTAGTAAGTATAGAAGATTCCAAAGTAAAGAAATATGCGATAGATTTATCTAAGTTTAAAGAACATGAATATGATTTAACATATCATTTAGATAAGAATACGCCTATAATTACACTTAATGAAGATGCTTTAAATGAATTATTAAATACAGATAATCCTAAAGAATTAAAGTTAGTTTTAAAGAAGTATCAAGAATTATTAAAACAATTTGGAAATTATAGTAAGAAAAATGGTGTTGTAAAAATAAATGTTGATGATGGACATGTTAAGTCTATTGAAACAGAAAAGAAAGTTATTGATAGAAAAAATATAGATAAAGAAGCAAGTAAAGAATATGCACCTTATGGTGGAGTAGAAGTAAGTTATGAAGGATTAAGAAAAGCAATTAAAGACAATGTTTTTGGTCACGATGAAGAAATAGATACTTTTGCTCAAAAACTATATATGAATTATACTGCAGAAGAAGGCGAAAGTGTTGATTCAATTCTTTTAGTAGGACCAACTGGTACAGGTAAAACAGAAACAGTAAGAGCAGCATGTGATTATTTGTGTATACCTTTTTTTGAAGCTAATGCCGCTAATTTAGTTCCTCAAGGTATTAGAGGAATGAGTATTGAAGATGTTGTAATTGGTCTTTATGAGTTAGCTGGACATGACATAAAATTAGCTCAAAGGGGATTAGTCTTCTTAGATGAATATGATAAAGTTAATGCAAGTGATTTAGATATTAAACAAGCAGTTAAACAAATATTATTGTCATTCAATGATGGAGGTAAAATTCAAATAAGAGATGAAATGTATGATTTAACATTTGATTCAAAAATGACTAATAAAGTGTATGCTGGAGTATTTGATAGAATATCAGAAAAAGTAAAAACAGTCGGATTTGGAACAAATAATGAAGTACCTCTATTAGGTAGTGATGAAGATATAAGACAAAAGATAATTGATAAAAAATATTTTTCTTTAGAAGAAATATCAAGAATATCAACAATACTAGGTTATGATGAATTATCTAGAGATGTAAAAAAACAAATTCTTTTATATTCTAAATTAAGTGTCTTTGCTAAGAAAAGAGAAAGATATAGAAGGCAGTTTGGAATAGAATTACAAGCAACAGATGATTATATAGAAGCAATACTTGATTCAATATCTAATAGTGCATCTGGAATGAGAAGTGTCAATAACTATGTCAAGAAAAGTATTGATAATGCAGAAAGAACACTATTAGAAAATGAAAGAAAGGGTTACAAAAAACTTATTTTAACTAAAGATACAGTAAGTGATCCCAAAAAATTTGATATGACAAAATAAGAAATAAATAGTTAAAATATGTATAAAACATTGGTAAAAAATAGATATGTTTTATCTATTTTTTTTTAATTATTTTTGATATAATTCTTATAGTAGGTGTGTAGATATGAATGAAAAGAGTAATATATTAGAAGTTGAATTAAATAAAGGAAAAGAAATATTAGATAAGTTATCAAAATATTATGATGAAAGAATAGTGGGTCAAGAGAATCTAAAGAAAGCCCTTTTAGTATCTTTTATGGCTAATGGGCACGTTTTATTAGAGTCAGTTCCTGGTCTTGCTAAAACAACTGCTGCTCGTATTTTAACGGATGCAGTATCAGGAAAATTTTCTAAAATACAATGTACTCCAGATTTACTTCCAAGTGATATAGTTGGTACTCAAGTATTTAATTATTCAAATAACAGATTTGAAACAGTAATTGGACCTGTTAATGCTAACTTTGTTTTACTTGATGAAATCAACAGATCAAGTGCTAAGACACAAAGTGCTATGCTAGAAGTTATGCAAGAAAGAAAGTTAAGTATCGCTGGAGTAACTTATGATATTCCAAGTCCTTTTGTCGTTATTGCAACTCAAAATCCAATTGAACAAGAAGGAACATATTTACTTGCAGAAGCTCAATTAGATAGATTTTTACTAAAAGAAATTATTACTTATCCAAACGTATCTGAAGAAATGGAAATACTTAATAGAATAGAGTCAAATATAATTGAAGATAATAAACCTATTTTAGATATAAATTCAATCTTATATTTACAAGATTTAACTAAAAGAGTTTACGTCGATGACGAAATTAAAAGATATATTTCAAGAATAATATATACAACTAGAAATGCTAGTAAAATAATATCTCCAGATCTTGCTAAATATGTAGATATGGGATCAAGTCCACGTGGAACAATTGCTATAATGAATGTTAGTAAAGCACTAGCAATTTTCCACAATAGAAACTATGTTACACCAGATGATTGTAAAGAGATGATTCATAGTATTCTAAGACATAGAATTACTCTTAATTATGCAGCTGTAGTAGATGGAGTAACAGTAGATGATATTATTGATGCCATTTTAGGAGCAGTTGATACTCCGTGAGACTACAGTATGTTGATAAAATAAAAGCCAATATAAGTATAAGTGCAAGTAAAAAAACATCAAACTTACTAGATGGACTTTATAGATCTATTTTTAAAGGAAGAAGTATGGACTTTGATGATTTACGTGATTATGTACTTGGAGATAACACTAAGGATATAGATTGGAAATCATCAATAAGACATGGATCATTACTAGTAAGACGTTATGTCGCATTTAAAAGACATAATATTATGTTTATAATAGATTCAGGTTTAGGATTCTCAGGAGAAAACTCTAATGGTGAGAAAAAAAGTGAAACATCACTTTATACCTTTGGAACACTTTCATACTTAGTTAATAAAAATGAAGATGAAGTATCATGTGTTTATAACAAAGATAACAAAATATACATGAGTCCTTTTAAACAAGGATTAAAATATTTAGAAATGAATCTAGATGAAATAGAAGACTATATAGAAAATAATAATCCATATTCAATAAATGATTTAATAGAATATGCTCTTAATAATTCAAAAAGAAAAATGATTATTGTAGTTATTACAGATATAAAAGGTTTAAGTAGTATAGATATAAATCTAGTTAAAAGAGTTATAAGATTCCATGATATGATGGTAATTAATATAAATGATAGATCTATGTCAGGAGAATCATTATTTGATATAGATGAACAAAATGATATACCAAACTTTATTACTAAAAATAAGAAAATAAAAGAAATAGAAAAAGAAGAAAGAGAAAAGATAATAAAAGAGAAAGAAGATACACTTAAAAAATATAGAATTACAACATGTGAAATAGAAAGTAAAAAAGAAATAGTAAATAAATTAATAAATTTATTAGAAAGGCATAATAATGCAGTTAGACGTTAAATTACAAGAACCATTTAGTTATAGTGTACTAGGATTAATTTTATTAATTCTTTTATTAATTGCATTATTAACATATATAATAATTATAATTATAAAAAAACAATCTAATAAACCAAAAATAATAATTGAAAAAAGAGTAGATATAAACTCATTAAAGAAAAAATATATTAATCAAATAAATAAATTATTAATAGAAGTTAATAATAAGAAAATTAAAAATAGAAGTTCTTATAATGAATTAAGTTCTATAATTAGAAAATTTGTATATGAAGCAACTAATATAGATGTTACTAAGTATAGTTTAAATGAAATTAGAAAACTAAAATATGATTCTTTAACAAAACTTGTAGAAGAATATTATGAGCCAGAATTCTCTTATTCTAAAGAAGGAGATATTTTAGCATCTATAGAAAAAACAAAAGGAGTAATAGAAACATGGAAGTAAAGTATCCAATTATAATATTTATAAGTATAATTCTATTTATAGTTTGTTTTTTTGTGTCTTTTAAAAAGAAAAAGAGTAATAATCATAAGAATAAAATAGCTAATACATATATTATTAAGAATTCTAAATT
>JAEEGL012911823.1_pt1 | contig 10707 bp, 7 predicted proteins | sample 9134231 | NCBI WGS metagenome assembly JAEEGL01 (sample SAMN16246548, study PRJNA631951) | gut metagenome | biome: gut microbiome; feature: rumen; material: fiber-attached | host: Bos | place: Iran: Karaj | collected 2018-10 | reverse complement strand
TGATAGTCTGTATACGGATACTTTCTCTTTAATCAGGACCTTGCCGCCGAGCTTGTATCCGTCCGATACTCTCTCCGCGATCTTCCCGTTCTTTTCCGGATCCCCCGTCGGAATGATCCCGACCACGCGCTGGTGGATGCCGTTGAACTTCTCGTACGGGAACTGCCCTATGAACACCCCGCTGTCCGAGAGAATGTTGTCCATATCCACTTTGTAAGCTTCGAAAGAGGAGAGGACCTCTTCGGCGCTCATTCCGGAGTATCTCTCGCGGATATCGGTGCAGAGCCTGCAGTAGTCCTCCCTCATGGCGGATATCTGCTCCATCACTCTGATGAAAGATTTATCTGTGATTTCGGCATCCCTTCTTTCCACCGCCGCGAGAAGAGTCTTCATCTGTTCTCTGGAAGTCACGTAGGACGAGAAATCCTGTTTCTTTTTGGAAAGCAGTTCCTCCATCCCGGCTTTTATCCCGGCGAGATCCTCTTCGTATGCCGATCCGCCGGACATCTTGGCGCTTATTCCGGAGAGGGTATCGTTTATGCGGCCGAGCTGCTCTGAAATCTCCGGAGGCGTTTTATCTGTTGTATCGCTGATAAGGGATCTGATCTCGTCCAGTTCGGTTCTGAGCGCGGCATCGGGTTCCTGCTTTTCCGTTCTGCGGGCCGGCTTTCCGGACTGGTTTTTACTTTTACGGCTGCTCATTTCGAAATTCACCATTTTGTTCTTTTCATTGTCCATTACATTCCTTTTCCCTGAGGAGCCATATGAAAGGGTCCTTCGCTCTGACCGGAGCAAGGTAGACGACGCCTCCCTTGTCAGGATCGTTTCCGAGCGCCGAAGCCGCGAAGAAGCGGCAGCGATCGAACCCGTTCACCGTTTTTATGAAACCCTGGATACTTCTCCCGATGCGCTCAGAGACTTCGGAGTTGATCATTTCCGAGTCTTCCTCGTACTCTTCCCCCTCCGCGGCTTCCTCGGGAATGAACAGGGCGGAACTGCGCGGAAGCCCGGCGGATATCCTGTCGGATTTCATGAGGACGACCGCGACCGGGATTTCCTTTATTCCTTCGAGAGAAACCAGATAGTTCAGGATGTTGAGGGCGCTGTCCGTTTTCGATAAATCGACGGCGAACAGTATCCCGGATGCCTTGGCGATATACTTTTCCGGTGCGGACTTCTCCCTGTTTCCGGAACTTTCGAGATCCTCGCCCGGGATGTCGATGATCGAGACGAATCTGTCGTCCGACGTGAAATGGAGAATCCTGTTTCCGGATACGGAGGGCGTCCTGTCCAGAGCCTTGTTGTTCCGTATCCGGTATCCTTTTTCGAAAAGCGATTCCGAATAGCCGTCCGCGAAATCCCAGCCGGAGCTGATGAATTCGCTGACCGCCGCGGAAATGAGACTGCTTTTTCCCGATCCGGAGGATCCGATGACTGCGATGCCCGACGCTTTCCCGGCGGGTTCGGGATTGTGGCATACCGGGCATACCCTGATGAGATCCGTGCTCTTGCACCTGTCGCATCTGTTTCTTCTTACTGCATGGTATTCCGCGTCGGCGGCGATGCCCTGAAACCTGCTTCTCTCCTCGTCCTTCTCTCCGCGTGAGACGCAGTCCCGGTTTCTGCACAAATAATGCGGCTCGGTATAGGATGAGAAGCAATAGCAGCAGAAATATCCGGTTTTGCCGGTTTCCTTCTCTTTTTTACTGAATAAAGCCATATCGCATCCCTCGTCCGGTACAGATGAGTCTGTATCTGTCGTATTCCGAATCATCCGTGAAGAACAGCCTCACGGTTCCCGATCTGCTGCACCGGAATCTGATTTCCGCCTCGCTGCGGGGTATTCTGTTGCTTTTGTAAATCGCTTCCCCGTCGTCTATGCCGAGGGGGACTCCGGACGCGATGACTGCTCTGAACGCGGGTATCTCCTGAGCGTCAGATTTTATTCTTATCGTGATTCCGTCTTTCGACCGCTCCGCGGTATACCTTATTCTCGCTTCGCGGTTCAGATTCACATGCACCGCATCGGATTCCGGACGCTCAGCGTTGATGTGATGGATGGCGTAGAGATCCGCGGAAACGAATCCGGAGGGTATCGCGAGCCCTCCGGCAGTGATGTAATCGCTGTAAGTAATCATCCTGACTTCGTCCGGACCGTTTCCTCTGAGTACGGCTCTCGCAGATACCGCGGTATCCGGCCAGTCCATGAACAGAACGCAGTCTCCGCCGGCGTATTTCTTCCTTATGTTGGAGAAACATCCCACGGTGCGGATTCTGGCTCCGGTGCAGAAAACAGCGTAGCTGCTGTTCAGCATTATGGCGGGATGGATGTAATATTCCAGACTGTCTCCCAGAGAGAACGTTGTCTCGCAGATTCCGGGACCGGACGACGAAACGGGCGCCTCCGTGCCGTCCAGACGGATCAGGGCGTTCTCGTAAAGAGGGGTTTCCGACACGAATACGGAAACGGGCAGATCGATCGGATCGTGGACGAGCGTGTACGTGCCGTCCGCGTTTCTGCTGATGGAATAATCCAGCGGCTTCGGGTAGGAGAACGGGGACGTTTCGATGATCTCTTCGGCGGTTTTTATGCTGCCGCCGATATCGTACTCCGTGACGACGCGGTATTCGTATCCGGTGTTTTCCTGGCATAGATCTTCGATGACGCAGGCTTCCTCCGGGAACATGAGCTCCGAGGACTCCCCGGTTTTCAGATCTTTTTTGAATATGCGCACGCGTCTGGAGCCGGAGGGTCTGGCGAAGCTTATGCGGAATCCGCTGAGAACGGGTTCGATTATCGTCCCCGCCTTTTCGAGAGTCTCTATCGTCAGCACGGACTCCTCCGTGGTAAGAATTCCCCAGCGCTCGGGACGGACGGAATAACGGTACGCCGTTCCCGATTTCACGTCCGAATCCGTAAACTCCGTCTCCTGGATGACGGCGGCGGGGGATCCGTAATCGAACGGACGCCCTCCCGTGCTGCGGTAGATGCGGAACTTGACGTTCTCCGTCTGGACCGGATAGATATTCAGTCTGACCCGGCCGCCGTCGTAGCGTATTTCGGTTCTGCCGATGCAGTCGGGCATCATTTCGGAGATATAAGCCGAAGATTCGGGATAATCCGGACATACCGCGGCGGCTTCGGAGTACAGTTCCTGTTTTCTGCCTTCGTCAGGCTCCTCCGACGCCATGGCACAGTATCCGCGGGCTTTGTTTACCCTGCTCTCCGCATCCTCGCTTATCTTCCCGAAACTGAAAATTTCGGATGCCAGCCCCGGATGATTCTTCATAATCTCGGAGCATTTCTGCGATATTGCGTAATAATTGCCGGTTTTGGAGAGCTCTTCGAACTCTTTCCTCTCGGAATCGAGAAGCAGTTTCTTCTCTTTCAGTTTCTCGTAGAAAAGAGGTTCGGTCTCTCTGAAATAATCGATTTTCTTCATTTTGTCCAGAAGAATCCCGGCTTCCTTCAGGGATCCTCTGCCGAAGAGCGCGTTGTACTCGCCGAGCATCTCCCCGCAGGTTCTTTTGTATCCGTCCAGATCCTTTCCGCACTTGGAACAGCTGCTGTTTCCGAAGGACTGCCCGGTTCCGCATCCGGGGCACCTGATGCTCAGACGGATTCCGCACTCCGGGCAGTACTGTTCTTCCCGCGTGAGCATGCACAGGCACTCCGGGCACCTGGAGACGGTGACCGTTCCGGAAAAATCCGCATAAACGGAGTTTTCGAAACAGAAAGATTCGAGGATGCTGCTGCACAATCCGATCTTATCTTCCGGGATTCTGCTTAACAGCGAGTTTATTTCGGAAGAGGGTATGAAACAAGTCTCCTCGAGAAGCTTTTCCTTTATATCCAGCTCGTCCAGCAGCTTCTGGCAGAGCCCGTATTCCGTCGATTTCCGGAGCTTCGATGCATCCTTATAGTCGTTCTGTACGTTATCCAGCACGTTTTTCAGCGTGCCGGCTTCCGGGATACGGTCCCTGTTTTTATCCAAAGCGTCTTTGACGTTACTGTAGACGCGGAAGACTTCGGGCTGCCCGGAACCGGCGGTAAGAACCGGCTCTTTGCCGAGAAATCCCGCAGCGATGTTTATCGCTTCCTGCGGAATGAATGCGCCGATCGGCTTCATCGCCTCGAAAGTCAGATGTCCTTCCGGATGTCCGGGCGGTTCCGAACTTATGTTGAACGTTCTGAACAGATTGCCGACGGTTTCCGGCCCGATGCCCGGGAACAGCTTCATCAGGAACCCTCTGGATCTCTCCAGCTCCTCTTTGCGCACCGCGACCCTTCCGCTGTGAGTCGTAACGGCTCTTCTGGAAATGTTTCTCACATGGTTCTCGATCTGCCTCTTGTAACTGCTCCTGAGTTCGCTGAAAACCGCGGGATTTCCGCGGATCTCGTCCGCCGTCCTCAAGCACTCGCCCAGAGTGTAGCGTCTGCGGGGATTCGGCGAACTCCGGTATTCCTTTTCCCACTCCGGCACTATTTCATCGAGCACAGCCCGGACGTCGATGTCCGCGTAAGGATCGACTCCGAGATATCTGCAGAAATTGTATCCCATCAGGAACACTTCCGTTCAGTTCTGAATGTGCGTCGCGATGGTACGGAATGCGTCATCGAATACGTTTTGGACAGTTATCTCGCCCTCGTAAGTGGATATTTCCCTGAGAACATCCAGATTCGCATCGGCGATGCCCGCGGCGAATATCCTGACGCCCTTGCTCATAAGACGCCTGGCGGTCAGTTTGACGTCTTCTTCTTTATGGAATTCCCATTCCCCGTCGGTCAGAAGAATGATAAGCGTATTATCCTTGTTCATTCTGAGTTTCTCATCCCCGCACCTTCCGCGATCCTCCAGAATCTCCTCGGCCTTGATCAGCGGATCCGCAGTGGTTCCGCCTTCATTTTTAATAGCTTTCACGAATGAATTCTGCCTCCGCACTAAAGAACTGACCAGTTCGTCTCTTCCTACCTGAACGCATTTGATCATTCCGGTCTGCGCATAGGTTACGAGAGAATACCTGATGCCGGCATCCAGGCCGCTGACCAGCTCCCTGATGTTGTCGTTAGCATTGTCCAGTCTAGAGAGTTTGTCCGAGTGTTTTTCGTTCATGCTGTTGGAGGTGTCCACGCAGAATATTATGTCTTTTACCGGTCTGAGATTCCTCTCCGACGGGGGACGGGACATCCAGCTTATATCGTCTTCGACCGGCCTGTTCTCCGATGTAAGGGGATTGCCGTCTTTGAACGCGTTTACGATCGCTATTCCGCTGGCATCGTAACCGACCTCGATATCGATATCAACGCCGAGACCTTCGTTTTCGAATCCGGTTATTACAGATTTTTTAACGCAGCGGCATTCCGCCGGAATATCGGATTCCCCTTCGAACAGATAGACATCTATATGATCGGTCGTGTTGCTGCGCTCCAGCCTGAATCTCTCTCTGGTGATGCTGTTGGCGGGTATTTTGGAGCCGCGCTTCACCATTATCGTATTCTGGAATCTTTTTCCGTCTGCGGACTGTGTAAGGAGCCCCAGACTGTGAGAGGTTATATCCATCAGTTTCTTCGGAGATATACCGGTGTTGAAGAAATAGGAAAGCATCGAAGCGCCGTATGCGACGGCGTATTCGTTGGTATCGTCATGACATACGACTGCCGTCTCCCCGGAAAGATTGTTCCTCAGGTAATCGGCGATTATGGGCATCCTGCAGGAACCGCCGACGAGAAGCAGCTCGTCGATGTCTCCCCATTTCATTTTGCATTCCTTGAGAAGTTTTTCGCAGATATCCAGAGTTCTGTTCATAAGCCCGCAGGACATGTCGTAAAATTCTTTTCTGGTTATCTCGTACTCGCGCCTCTGGAAGTAATCTATTACTATAACTGCCTCGTCGGCTTCGGACAGTCTCCTTTTGGCCGTTTCGGCTGCCTGAAGAAGTCTCTCGGACACGGACGGATCCTCATCGGCTCTGGGATCCAGACTGGAACAGTCCGCGACGAACTTTTCGCAGGCATGATTCATGATGAGCTCGTCCCAGTCTCTTCCCCCGAGATTATGATCCCCTAAAGTCCCGACGACCTCGATTTCCCTGACATTGCCGTCCATGACGTTTTTGATGATGCTGACATCGAAGGTGCCTCCTCCGAGATCGTACACCATCGTGGTCCTGTCGTCGAGTTCGAACCCGTAATAGTACGCGGCGGCAGTGGGCTCGTTGACATCTCTTAAAACCGTGACACCGCATCTCTCGACGGCGTTTATGGTCTGGGTGCGCTGGACGTCATCGAAATACGCGGGAACAGTAACTATCACTTCGATTTTTTCCCCGGGGTAATCAGCACGGACTTTTTTCAGAAGATGATCGACCAGTATCTGGGACAGATCCTCCGGGGAGTACTTGTTGCCCAGATCGTCGCAGTATTCTATATCTCTGCTGCCCATATACGTTTTGAACGCGGTATAGCAGTAAGGGCTCCCTTCCAGCAGTTTGATGTATGCGTTGTATCCCGCCGTTACCCCTCTGTTCTGGAAGGATACGATAGACGGAGTGAGGACTCTTCCGTCTATGTCCTTGAGAAGCCGGGGGTTGTGTCTGCCGTCGTAAATGGATATTGCCGAGAAGGTTGTGCCGAGGTCCAAGCCGATTCTGACCATGCTTTTCCGTATATCTATTACCGCTTTAAAGGTTGTTTCCGAGTTCATCGCGGGTTAAAAACGGTCATTTTGCGCCGTCGATTTTTATGATTTGGGCGTTCTGCCCCCTCATAACCGTTTCTATGAATTCCTGAGAATATCTGTTTCCCCGGGATGCGGATTCGGCGAACAGTTTCAGCGCCTCTTCGGTGTTTTTTTCGGTTCCTATTCCGGAAAACATCATGCGCGCCTTCATGAAAAGAGCATCGGCATCGCCGGAACCGGCCGCTCTGCTGTATAAAGAGAAAGCTTTTTCCGGATCTTTCCCGACGCCGGCGCCCTCGTAATACATGTTCGCCAGAGCGAAAGTGGCCGCGGCGAATCCGCTGTCGGAGGCTTTCCCGAACCACTGCTCCGCCGGGACGGAAGACTTGATCGTTCCGTCGCGGACCATCGTGCCCACCTTGTACTGGGCTTCCGGAACTCCCCTCTCCGCCGCGGAGACGAAGTATCCTGCGGATTTTCCGGCATCGGCCGCGGTTCCCACCCCGTCCGCATACAGACATCCCAGTTTGAAAGCGGAAACGGCGTCCTGTTCCGCGGATTTTTCAAGATATCCTATCGCGCCGGCGGGATCCTCCGGCCCCCCGTACCCGCACAGAAGAATATCGGCTATTTCGGAAAAGGCTTCCGTCATTCCGGAATCCGCGGCCGCTTTCATCCATTTTCTGCATTCCTCCGGATTCTCTGCGTAACCGGCGGTTCCGGAATACAGCATTCCGAGCCTGTACATGGACGGAGGATGGCCCGCCTCGGCGGCTATTCTGTACAGTTCGGCCGCGGCTTCCGGATCGGGTTCCTCCAGAAGGCCCGACATCTTCATCTCGGCGATCCCGAAAAACGCGTTGGGATAGCCCTGGAGAGCCGCTTCTCTGAACAGTTCGTACGCTTCGGCGGGTTTGTCAAAGAATATCGATACGGCTTCCTGGCAGAGCTCCCCGGGATCTCTCATGCCCCGGAAGAAGCGTTCTGAATATATCTGTCCAGCGGAAATTATATTGGCGGATGCGGTTACGGGAGCATGGTTAAGGGCCCCCTCGTGAAGCTGGCTTTCGCTCTGGCGCTGGTTCTGATAATAATGTCGTTCGCGATAGCGCTGTTCCCCGGATACATAGAGATTCTGGGCACCGTCTCCGCGGCGGTCGCCGTCGCCGTGGTAGCGGTTCTGATCTTCATGCTGATCCGCATGCGCTCGGCGCGATTCAAGGAATGAGAAGCACGGTCGCGGAGTCGTATTCGTCCGGACAGTCTCCGACCATCATGGAGTCGCTGGTAGTCTCGCAGTAGTAGAACTTCTTTCCGGCCTTGGTGTAATAGACCCCGTCTTTGACGTAATCCAGGGCGACTCCCGATGCCGCATGCCCCTCGTCGTAGTCGTCGTAGATGAGCAGAACCGTCGCATAGCCCAGCTCTCTCATCAGCGCGCAGTACAAGAGCGAGGTGTCCTCGCAGTCCCCGGACCTCTGGATAATGGTTTCCATCGGGAACTTCCAGTATTCCTCCTCGCCCGCGTAATCGTCGTCGTACTCGTATTCCGTGCAGCGCTGGACGAATTTCAGGACGCAGTCCGCGCGCTCGTTGTCCGTCATCCCGTAAGTAACGGTACCTAACGCGGACGCCAGGGATCTGATGCCGGACGAGCTGTGCTCGGCGAAAGCTATCCTCTCGTCGTCGCTGTACGGCCAGCGATCTACTCCGGAATTCAGGAATGATGTGTACTCGCCATAACCCGCTGTCCAGGAAAGACTGTACACTTTGTGGTTGTATATCCAGTAGTAGGTGCGTTTTATGTCCCCTTTGATTTCGTACGTCTCCGACGAAGTCTTCACGGTTCCGTCCGGCGAAATCTCCTCGGCCTCCGCGCGGTATTTTCCCGGGATGAGTTTCATCGTTCCGGAATACGAAGAGGATGAGGAAATGTAATCTCCGGAATAATCGTCGTAAATTGTGACGGAAATGTCCTGATAACCCGGAGTTTTATCGAATTTCCATTCCAGAAGGTTGTCGCCGTCGTAGAAGGAGCTGCCACTTCTCTCCACCAGATGCATGTCGGAAGACGCTTTGAATTTGTATTCGTAATTCCTGGAAAGGAGTTTTCCGTCGGCGGAATACCATCCCGAGAATGCCGGAGATCCCTTTCCGGCGTCCACGGCGTATACGGAGATCTGTTCGCCGAGATGATAGGTATCGCTTTCCGTAGCCAGTATTCCTTCCATGCTGTCTATGTGTATATAGGCTCCGCGTATGCTGCGCGCGAACAGCTCCGTTTCGTACGCGTAGAAGAAATAGTCCTCCTGGCCGCTCAGCAGTCTTCCGTCTGTATCGTACCAGCCGTCGAAGAGGTATCCGTTTTTCATCTCGGCCGAGAGCGTGACGGGATCCCCCTCCCAGTAATGTCCGGAACCGTATACTCTCTCGATTCCCTCATCAAATTCCGGATCGATGTCGAACCCGAAGACCATCGACGGTTCGGTTGCCAGAATGAAACTGCCGAACGCTCCCGAACCGAGAACCAGAATCGCCATGACGTAGAACCCTTTGTGCATACGGACACCGTACGGGAAACCGCAAGGGAGAAATTATACTTTATGAAAAAGGGGGACCGGAATCCCCCTTCTGAAAAGGTTTCAGTATCTGGAATCGCCGTTTTCACCGATGGTGACGTTGGTTCCGGAGCATCCGGAGCACCCCTTGCAGTTGCATCCGCAGCTGTTTTTCCCGCGGGCTCTGTCGCGCAGCAGAACGGCTGCCGCGGAAACGGCGAGAAGCAGGATGATCGCTGCAACGATCAGGGTGCCGGCGCTCATTCCGCCCCCTCCCCGCCGAGCTGCCTGAAGGGATCTCTCGCCGCGAGGACGTAAGCCAGAATGACGGCGTTTACGGCGGCGAAAAGGTAAGAATACCATTCCACCGGATCGCCCGCCAGGGTTCCCGCGATCACGTACACTATGGTCGACACGAAATACGCGAGGACGCACTGATAGAGCGCCGCTATCCCCGTGTATTTCCACGATCCGAGCTCTCTGTGCATCGCTCCGATCGCGGCGAAGCACGGGGCGCAGAACATGTTGAAGGTAAAGAACGCCAGTATCGCGGACTGCGAAAGCATTCCCGACAGCGCGGCCGATATCAGCTCCTCCTCCGCTTCTCCGTCGCCCAACAGAACGATTCCCAGAGTAGCGACGAGATTCTCCTTCGCGATAAGTCCGGTGACGGACGCAGCGGCGAGCTCCCAGCTGTCTCCCCATCCGAGCGGTACGAAGAGATACGAAAGAGCGCTTCCGAACGCGGCGAGAATCGAACCGCCGAGATCGTCCGATTCGATGTACTGCAGGGAGAGATCGAAGCGGGACAGGAACCATATCAGGATCGAAGTGAGCAGGATTATCGTTCCCGCCTTCTTCACGAACGCCCAGGCTCTGTCGAGAACGGTCTTGGCGCTGGTGAAGAACGAGGGCGCATGGTACGGGGGAAGCTCCATAATGAACGGGGCGGGAGTTCCGGCCAGGTGTCTGAATTTCTTCAGGATTATTCCGGATATGATGACGAGAACTATTCCGCCGGCATACGAGTAGATGGCGATCCACCAGCTTCCGGACAGGGCTCCGGCGATGGCGGAAATGACCGGGAGCTTCGCCCCGCAGGGCATGAACGTCACGGTCATAGCCGTGATGCGGCGGTCCGATTCGGTTTCGATCGTGCGCGTGGACATTATCCCGGGTATTCCGCACCCGGTTCCCACGAGCAGAGGTATGAAAGATTTTCCGGAGAGGTTGAAGTATCTGAAGATACGATCCATGACGAACGCGACGCGCGCCATGTATCCGATTTCCTCCAGGATGACGAGACAGATGAACAGTATGATCATCTGGGGCAGGAATCCGAGAACGGCTCCGACTCCGCCTATTATTCCGTCGACGAGCAGTCCGGCGAGGACGGGATCGACGTCGTTGTTTTCGCACCATTCGCCCACGTTCTCGCCGAGCTCTCCGAAGGCGTCGTTCAGCCAGCC
>JAEEGL012332427.1_pt1 | contig 10707 bp, 10 predicted proteins | sample 9134231 | NCBI WGS metagenome assembly JAEEGL01 (sample SAMN16246548, study PRJNA631951) | gut metagenome | biome: gut microbiome; feature: rumen; material: fiber-attached | host: Bos | place: Iran: Karaj | collected 2018-10 | reverse complement strand
CGGCAAAGAACTGGCCAACGCCTACTCCGAGCTCAACGACCCCATCGACCAGCTGGGCCGCTTCCAGGAGCAGCTGCGCCTCAGCGAGAAAGGCGACGACGAAGCCATGTTCATCGATATGGACTTTGTCCGCGCCCTCGAATTCGGCATGCCGCCCACCAGCGGTATGGGCATCGGCATCGACCGTCTGGTCATGATGATGACCGGCGAGCAGAGCATCCAGGATGTGCTGCTCTTCCCGCAGATGAAACCCGAGAAGAAGGCCGCCGTCACCACCGATGAGGAGTTTGTCGACCATGGCGTCGCCGCCGAATGGGTACCCATGCTCCGCAAAGCAGGCATCAACACCCTCGCCCAACTCAAGGAGGCCAACCCCAACAAGCTCTACAACGACCTCAACGGACTGCGTAAGAAGAACAAACTCGACATCCCGCCCGTACAGAAAGAGGCTGTCGAAAGCTGGATTAACGCCTAATGCTCAAAAAATTCATCTTCAACCACTTCGGTGTCAACTGCTACGTTCTCCACGACGAGGAGACCCGGCAGTGCGCCATCATCGACCCTGCCATGGAGGCCTCCTATGAGGATGCCCAGCTCTTCCAGTTTGTCGAGCGGCTCTCCCTCACGCCTACCCTGATACTCCTGACCCACGCCCATATCGACCACATCATTGGACTGCGGCAGGCCTGCGAACGTTACCAGCTCCCTGTCACCATGCACTGCGACGGCGACAAACTCCTGCGACAGGCCGAGGTTTATGGCAGCATCATGGGATTTGAAGCGGGACGCATGGATGACCTGCCCACGGCACATGCCGATGACGGGACGATGCTGAAGGTGGGGCATCTCGACATCGAGTGCCGCTATGTGCCGGGACACTGCGAAGGCAGCCTCTGCTTCGTCGTCGCCTCCGAGAAGATGGTCTTCACCGGCGACGCCCTCTTCCAAGGCAGCATCGGACGCACCGACCTGCCGGGAGGCAACTACCAGCAGCTCATCACCAAACTCAAAGAGCGTATCCTCACCCTGCCTGACGACTACGGCGTCTACCCCGGCCACGGCGAACCCTCCACCATCGCCGACGAGAAAAACTACAATCCGTTTCTGGTTTAACGGCGAATTAATTTTTAAACGTCATGTCCGTAAAAATCGATCCTTCCTGGTTGGCGGTGCTGCAGCCGCAGTTCGACGCCCCCTACTTCGCGCAGCTGAAGTCGTTCCTCGTCGAGGAGCGCAGCCACTACACCTGTTATCCCAAGGGCGGTGACATCTTCGCCGCCTTCGACCATACGCCCTTCGACAAAGTCAAAGTCGTCATTCTGGGACAGGATCCCTACCACGAACCCGGACAGGCCCACGGTCTCTGTTTCTCTGTGCCCGCCGGCATCGCCGTGCCGCCGTCGCTCGTCAACATCATCAAGGAAATCAATTCCGACCTCAGAACCGCCATACCGCTCACCAGTGGCAACCTCACCGGCTGGGCCGACCAAGGCGTGCTGCTGCTCAACGCCACGCTGACCGTCCGCGCCCATCAGGCAGGCTCCCACCAGCGCCACGGCTGGGAGCAGTTCACCGATGCCGCCATCCGCGAACTCTCACAGCGTCGTCAGGGCATCGTCTTCCTCCTCTGGGGTAGCTACGCCATCGCCAAATCGCAGTTCATCGACCGTGGCAAGCACCACATCCTCACCGCGCCCCATCCCTCGCCGCTTTCCGCCTACCGCGGTTTCTTCGGCTGCCGCCATTTCTCCCAGACCAACGCCCTCCTGCAGCAGCAAGGTCTCACCCCCATCGACTGGACAAGGATTCAGTAGCGGTCTAGTGATTGTTTTCTTTCCAAACAATATTGGCGGGAGAGACCTCGATCACATGATCATTTGTCGCGACGTGCAGCACTAGTGTAGACTGGATTTCCCGGAGAATGTCCGAGTGGTCCCAAATCTGCTCCTTCCCGTCAGCACTTGTTGTTTTATTATGGAATAAGTGGAATAGCAAAGGCACTCCAAAGCTGAATGTATAGGATTGCTTGGGTGGGACAGCGATAGACTCAATGCTCATATCCATAAAAACGGGTAGACTTTCAACAGTTGTAGTGTCCCGTTTGAATGTGAAATAGGTCCTACTATGGCAAAGCAATGTGTCTGTTTGGTCATTGTATATCGTGCATTTCCCATAAATCAAGGGTCCTTCACCGAAGCCTTCATCTATAACCATTATCGGATTTCTTTCGACGATGTCGGTAACATACAAAGTGTCGATATTCCCTTTTTGTGCAAACAGCTCAAAAGGTAAAAATAAAACGAATACTATCAGTGCTTTTTTCAGTATCATAAATCAACTCCTTCTTAGAAACTGCAGGTCACACCGCCGCAGACTAAGATGGGGAGTTGGTCGATGCGGTTGGCTGTGATACGGTCGAAATAGAAGATATTGTTGCGGTTGTAGACATTGGTGACACTCAGCGACACCTCCAACAGACCCCGTTTCCCGAACGAGAATTTCCGCTTCACACCCAGATCCAGACGGTGGTACAACGGCAACCGTCCGGCATACAACTCGCCATAACTCACTCCCATCGAGCCGTTCTCATGCACATAGTCGCTGCCGATGCCGCCCGTAAAGCCGAGATTCTCATACAGCCCTGCCGTCAGCGTCAACGGGAAGCCGCTGCCCAGCGCCCAGCGTCCGCTGAACTCCCACTGGCGTTCCTCGCCGGCGGCATAGGTGGCCAGCAGGTTCACCGTGTGGCGACGGTCGTAGTGGGGATAGTAGCTCTGCACCTCGTCGGTACGCCTGACAAAGCCCAGCGAATAGGTGGCCCACAGGTAGAGCCGCTCGATGTCGTAGCAGGCGCTGAAGTCCACACCCGCAGCATGGCCTTTCTCGATGATGAAATCGGTCATCAGATACGACGGCTGCTCGTAGACGCCGCCGGGAGCATACGCCGGGTCGGTCCGGTCATAAATCTGGTTGTGGTTCATGCCCAGCAAATGGGTGAAGTTCTTGTAGTAAAACTCCATGTTCAGCGTCAGATGTTCCACCGCGTCGTACTCCACACCCATCACCAGATGCTGTGCCCGCTGCACACAACTCTCGACCCTCTCGCCCTGGTACTGGGCGGGTATGTTCAGCTGTCCCGAGCCTGTCAGATAGCCTGAGAACAGGTTGACGATGTCGTGGTCCGAACGGGCGTCGAGGATAATCTGGCTGTACAGTCCCGTCGCCATCTTGAAGCGCAGCTTGTCGCCGGCGTTGAACTTGACTGCCAGTCGCGGCTCCAGACTGGACTCGGAGAGGGAGGCATAGTAGATGAACCGCACACCTGGGTCCAGCAGCAGCTTGCCCCAGCGTACATTGTAGGTGGCAAAAGCCGACAGCGACGAGGTGTTCTCGTCCTGCGACTGGAACACGCCGTAGGCGTTGGTGTAGCGGTACTCCGTGGAGTAGCCTTCGATACCGAAACCGTATTTCAGCTTGTTGTTGCCGATGAAATTGGTGATGTTCAGCAGCATATTGAAGCCTCCGATGCTGCTGTATTTCAGCTTGCCTGTGCCGTCGTCGAGGTTCACCTTGTATTTCGAGTAGGCTATCGAGCCGTCGATAAGCGAGGTCGTGCCGGGCATCAAGGCAAAGTTGGTGCCCGCGCCAAAGTTGTTCCAGTGGTAGTCGGCCAGCGACATGTAGTTGTTCACACGGTCGTCGAAGCGGAAACCGAAGAAGTTGATTTTGCTGCCGCGTCCGGAGTTGATGGAGATTTTGCCGTAGGTGTCCAGAAAGTCGAAAGGCAGTCCGCCCTCGATGTAGGGGTAGATGGCTTGGGACGATTTCGACAGGTAGGAGTTTTTGGCCGTCAGCAGGTAGGTCACCGTGGAGTGGTCGTTATCTTTCTCCCGTTTCAGCGGGCCTTCCAGTATCAGGCTGGCGCCGAAGGTGTTCAGTCCCACCTTGCCGGTATGGCGTTTCTTGTTGCCGTCGCGGGTGGTGATATCCATCACCGACGACAGGCGTCCGCCGTACTCCGCACCGTAGCCGCCGGTGTAGACATCGGCATTGAGAATCACGTCAGTCTCAAAAATGGAATAAAGGCCGATGGAATGGAAGGGGTTGTAGACCACCATGCCGTCGAGCAGCGTAAGGTTCTGTATCATCGAGCCGCCACGGATGTAGAGCTGTCCGCCTTGGTCGCCGGTCGAGTTGACACCCGGCAGCACCTGCAGGTACTGCGCCAAGTCGGCCTGACCGCCTATCGACGGCATCTGCTGTATCTGCGACGAGGTGACTTTCTCCACCGACACCTGTGTCATCACTTTGCGCTCCTCGGTTTTGTTGCTGCTGATAACCACATCTTTCAAACGCTTCGCAACACCCTTCAACTTGATGTTGCGCACCAGCGTCTGGTGTTTCAGCGTCACCGGCTCGCTATAGTCCTCGTAGCCTATATAACGGGCTTTGATGGTGTAGCTGCCGTCGGGAATCTTCGAGATGATGAAATAGCCGTTGATATCGGTGGTGCCATAGTAGTTGGTACCCTCCAGATAGACATGGGCAAAGGGGATAGCCTCGCCCTTGTCTTCGTCCTCCAACACACCCTTGATGACATTCTGGGCCCCCGCCGTTGCCGTGGCAAACAGCAGAACCACCAACCAAAAGAAGTGCCTATATATCGTTTTTTCAATCATGGCTTACAGTTTAAAATCTTCCCTAGTGTATTATCTTGAACACCGTCTCTTTCAGTATCTCGCCGTCAGTCACGGTGCCGCTGTTGCGGATGCCTTTCGAGCGCAGGTCGGCTTCGTGAAGGTAGCGGATACAGGAGGCCAGCTTGCCCAGCGTATAGTTGCGCGCCGCCGTCTCGTAGTCCTTCAGGAAATAGGGGTTCACCTTCATCACCGAGGCGGCCTTGCTCTTGTCGGGCTCCTGGTGGTAGAGCATCACCTTGATGAAATAGCCGTAGAGCGACGGCAGCACCATCTGTATGGGGTTCTCCTTGGGATTGGCGGCAAAATGGTTGACAATGCGGTTGCACTGCACCACGTCGCGCCGTCCGATGGCACTCTGCAGCTCAAAGACATTATAGTCCTTGCTGATGCCGATATTCTGCTCGATAACGTTTTCGTTGATGACCTCCCCCTTCGGCAGCGAGATGAAGACCTTCGACAGCTCGTTGTAAATCTTGCCCAGGTCGTTGCCCAGCGACTCCGCGATAAGGACGGCACCCTTCTGGGTGATGGTGTAGCCGTTCTGCGACACGATATTGGCAATCCAGTCGGGCACCTGGCTGTCGTAAAGCTTGGCTTTTTCGTACACCACACCTTTGGCGTTGAGCGCCTTGTAGGCCTTCGACCGCTTGTCGATTTTCTTGTGGCGGTAGCAGAACACCAGCATCGTCGTGGGCTGGGGATGCTCCAGATAGGCTTCCAGCAGCTCCCACTCCTTGATGGGGATGTCCTGCGCCTCCTTGACCAGCACCAGCTGCACCGGCGACATCATGGGATAGCGCTGCGCGTAACTGACCACCGTGCGCATGTCCACATCGCGGCCGTAGACCACCGTCTGGTCGAAATCACGCATCTCCGGTGCCACAACATGCTCCTCGATGTAGTTGGAGACAAGGTCGATATAGTAGTTCTCCTCGCCCGTCAACAGGTAAACGGGCGCGTATTTCTTCGCCTCCAAGTCTGCAATAAGTTGTTTCTCAGTTATCGCCATGGTTGTCGCCTAAAAATAAAACGTACAAAATTACGAAAGATGGACGAATCCGCAAAATGATACCTTCATTTTATCCAACGCTTCCTGCAGCGCCCGCATCTGTCTCGCTTTGAAGAGGCGGAGCAGCCAGTAGCGGCTGTTGCGGAGAACGGCCTTCAGCGTGTTCACCACGGGTGCCGCCACAATTGCGCCGATATGCACCCAGGCTACGGCGACCAGGCCCCACCAGGCTCCGATGTCCGCCAGTTGCGCCATCCAGAAACCGCCACCCACGGCAACCACAATGCCGATGACGATGGCGTAGAGGATGGAGAAGACAAAGCGGATGCCGAAATTGACCGAGCTGCGGAACTGCGTGTCGGCAATCAGTTTTCTGGTAATGAGGTGGGTCGGCAGGAACGGTACGGGGTAGCAGAGCAGCATGAACAGCACCACCCAGCGCACGGCGGGAACGGCAAACAGGGCGACGACCAGTGCCGCCAGGGGCAGCAGGGCGCCGAGGGTGCCCGCCAGCGACCAGTGCTCGGCAGGGGTCTTCACATGGAAACGGAGCCTGCGGCAGCATTCGCTGTAGTCGCGGCTCTGCTCCATCAGCTGCGGGAAACGGCTGTCGTTCTGTTCCTCCAGGGCATCGCAGGCGGTGGCAATCTGCTGACGCATACGGAAGCGGTTCCAGGCGCTGTTGCGGAGTCCGGCGCTGCGGCGCATCGGCTTGTTGAGCGCCAGGCAAAGGGTCTGTATCTCGTCGTAATGTTCCTTGCTGCGGATGTCGTGCATCAGCGGACGCAACTCGCGGGTCAGCGTCTCACGCATGCGGTTGAGCGCCACCGGCTCGTTGTCGTTGAACTGTTCCATGAAAGGCTGCACGGGGATGGGCTGCCCGATGTTGACCACCAGGTTGCTGTAGGGCCGCTCATACTCGTCAAAGTCGATACCTGTGGGGACGATATACAAGGGGTAGTCGCCCAGCTTGCGCTGGGTCTCGCCGGCAATGCGGAACATGCCCTTGACCAGCGGCAACAGCTGGTGACGGTTGTTGTGCCGCCCCTCGGCCATCAGACAGAGCGGGAATCCGTCGAGCAACACGGCACGCGACTTCTCGAAGATGTCGTTGTTCTTGGCCAGATTGTCCATACCGTCGCGCATGCGGTACACCGGAAGAATCTTCAGAAATGTGAGTATGGCACGGATGGTGGGCTGGGCGAAGATGTCGGCACGTGCCAGGAAAACTGGAGGCTTGGGGGCGAAATTGAGCACCGCCAAGGGCTCCATCAATGCCTGCTGGTGACAGGGAGCGATGATATAGGCGCCATCGGTCGGAAGGTTCTCCAGACCGTGGACGTCGAAAACCTGGTAATGGCAACGGGTGCCGAACTGCACAAGAGGACTGAGGATATTATAGAGTCGGTTGTTGTCTTGAATTGCTTTGGGCATATTCGCAAAATACTTTATTCCAGTTTATTGTCTTGAAATTAACATTTGTTTGGGATTGCAAATATACGAAAAAAAAATTTTCTCAGTTATTAAGAAAAATAAACCGCTGATGGATAGGAAATTTGTCGTTTCGGGATTCCCTTTCGCGACACTGCTGTGCGCCCTGCTGCTGTCTGGCAGCCTGCGGGCACAGAACCCTCTCGTCAGCAAACGCATCGACATGGTCCGCGAAGGGAATGACCGCATCATGACCCTCGCCACCATCCTCGACGGCGACACCATCCCGCTGAAACATCTGAAACCGGTCCGCATCATCCGCAAATGGAACATGCTGTCGGATAAAGAAATACGCAAAAACCAGAAACTCATACGCAACGTCAAGAAGACGCTGCCCTACGCAAAGGAGGCTCGCCGCCGGCTGCAGGAACTGGAGTCGGAGCTGGCAGGCATGGACCCCCGCAAACGCAAAGAATACACCAAACGGGTGGAGCGGGAGCTGCTCGACGAATTCAAGGAGGAGCTGGAGCATCTGACCCTCTCGCAGGGCAAGGTGCTGCTCAAGCTGGTGGACCGCGAAACGGGCAGCAACTCCTACGAGCTGGTCGCCGACCTGCGCGGCAAACTGCGCGCCTCGTTCTACAACACCTTCGCCCGCATGTTCGGCTTCAACATGAAAGAACGCTACGACCCCAAACGCAACAAGGACGACAACCTCATCGAACGTATTGCACGCTCCGTAGAACTGGGAAAACTCTAGAACTCTCAAATTTTTAAATCATAGAACCTTTCAAACCTATAAACTTTATCCATCATGAAAAAAATACTCTTTACCCTTGTCTGTTTTGTATCCCTTATGTCCCTGACCTCCTGCGAGGAGGAAGACACACGTACCCTGGCGGAACTGCAGGGCACTTGGGTGCTTCTGAATGAAGACAAGACTCCTGCCGACGAGAAGAGTCTGCTGACACTGGAATTCATCCACGACTACCTCTATGTCAGCGGCGCCTCCCACGGACAACGTCCCTTCACGGTGACCGACGAGTGGTACTGCTATGTCAACGGCGAATCGGAGCTAGTAATCTACTATTACTCTTACGACAGCGACGGCGACGAGACCCGCGACTCCTACTATCTGGACCTGAGCTTCGGCTACGACCACGACGAACTCCACCTGACCTACGACCCGCTACTGGGCTCCACCAAGCATTACACCTTTATGCGGCGCAACAAGTAACGGATATCCAAACAAAAACGAAGACGAAAACGAAAACGGAATGAATCGATACGGCTTTTGTTTCTTATCGGCGGTGCCGATGCGCCGCGAGGCGAGCCATGCCTCCGAGATGGTGAACCAGCTGCTCTTCGGCGACACTGTCGCGCTGCTGTCGGCCCTCCCGGGATGGCTCCGGGTGCGTTCGCTCGCCGACGGCTACGAAGGCTGGGTCAACGACAAACAGCTGCAGCTTACCGACCAGCCTGTGGCGACCGACATCGTACTCCCCCACAGCATGACGGCCCATTACGACGGCATGACGCTACAACTGCCCGCCGGCGCCAGCTGCCGCCGCCCATGGCTCAGCGAAACGCCGCCATCGAAAAGCGTGACCGATATCGTGGCGACGGCACGCACCTTTCGGGGGGCCCCCTACCTGTGGGGCGGACGTACCGCCCTGGGCATCGACTGCTCGGGACTGGTGCAGGTGGTCTTTAAAATCTGTGGCATCGCCCTGCCACGTGACGCCTGGCAGCAGGCCGCTACGGGACAACCCACGGCGTTGGAGGATTCCCTCCCCGGCGACTTGGCGTTCTTCACCAACGACGAGGGCCGCATCGTACATGTGGGCATCGTCTCCGAAGCCGGCGGCCACGCCATCGTACACGCCTCCGGATGGGTCCGCGAAGACCCCCTCGACGAACAAGGCATCTTCAACGCCGCCCAAGGAATCCACACCCACCGCCTCGCACAAGTGAGAAAAGTACCGCAGCACCCCCTTTAATTCCTTTTAGTGATGGTAAGTAAAATAATCTTGAAGTTAAAGTGGAAGTAAAAATGGACAAATGATCCGTATTGTCCTGCGCGTAGCGCATTACTTCCTTTTTAACTTCCATTGAAGATTTACTTCCTTTTATTACTTCCCATTGTTACACTTTTTTATTTAATCGTTACTTAACTCTTTCAAACATGGAACGTCACCTCCGGGAAATTCTCCCGGAGCTGCGCCATCGCCCTGTGGACTTCTTCCCAGCGGTCCCAGCAGTGCATGGGATAAAAATGCACGGTCTTCACATGCCACAGCCACTGGAACGCCCCGCGGATAATCTCGCTCCCCAGCCGCGGGTCGACAGGGAACATCACATGCTCTACCTGTGGCGCCAGCTTCGCCACTGACCGCACCGTGGCCAGAAACAGCCCCTCCATCTCTTTCAGCGAACAGTGGATATGCTCGCCGGGCTCCTCGGGGAAGTACCAGTTGTTGTTGTCGCCTGCATGGTAGAGGGTGGTGCCGTCGGCCAGCGTCACCAGCGACGAGATGCCCACGTCGGTCGAATGCATCACATGGAGTGTCAGATGCTCGTCCTGGTAGCATTCGTCGGGCCGCAGTATGGCGTCGACCTTCTCTTTGGGCACGCGGCGCCGCTTCACAGTGTCGTAGGAAATCAGCCGGCGGGCGCCGTCGATGTCCAATATCGCCGGATTGTAGTGGTCCTCGTGGAAATGCGAGACGACGAAATAGAGCACCCGTTCGCCGCGGTTATCGAGCAGCTGCCGCAGGCGCCCGTCGGCACTGTCTTGACTGTAGTCGAAGACCAGCAGCAGCGTCTCGGTCTCCACAGCGAAACAGCTATGGTATATGTAGTGGACAGTCACGGATTAATGGCGAAAATTATTTAAAACGGCGAATTTTGCGAATTACTCGAAAGGGCTATTCGTTTTCGGCGATTTTGCGGCTGTTGTCGATGGCTTCGGAGACGTTGATGACGTAGTCGCCGAGCTTCTCGTAGAGCGCGTAGAGGCTGCTGTAGGCGTTGCCGATGGCGAAGTCGTAGATACCCAGCTTCAGCGCATCGAGGTGCTGTGCCCGCAGGCTGTCGCGGTATTGGTTGATGGCGTGTTCGGCGGCATAGGCGGCATCGAGGTCCACATGGTCGTAGTCTTTCAAGTTGGCGTCCATCACATCGAGAGCCCGCTGCACCAGTTCGCTCATGTGCGTCAGGTTGTCGTTGAGGTTCTGGTCGAAATGCACGGCATCCTCGCGTTTGCTCTTGCGCGTCATGGCGATCTGGTAGACGGCGTCGCCAATGCTTTCCAGGTTGTCGATAATGCGCAGCATAGTGCTGATACGTTCTGATGCGTGCTGGCTCACGTCGCCGCTGCCGACACGGGTAAGGAACTTGGTGATTTCCTGTTCCATACGGTCGGTGATGTCCTCGTATTTGGTTATACGCTCAATGAGAGAGTCAAACTCCTCGTCGTCCTTGGCGGTGCGAAGTCCCGGCAGGAAGGTGTACATACGCAGCACCCGTTTCGAGAACTCCTCAATCTCGCTCTTGGCCGACTGCAGG